>Ga0247807_10002290_pt1 | contig 10601 bp, 14 predicted proteins | sample UWRJL074202C1_FD_179931 | JGI IMG/M metagenome (GOLD analysis project Ga0247807, IMG submission 179931) | Plant litter microbial communities from Arlington Agricultural Research Station in Wisconsin, United States - UWRJ-L074-202C-1 | ecosystem: Environmental > Terrestrial > Plant litter >...
ACCCTTCCCGCCACGCGCCCGGTAGGCAATCGCCTTGTCCAGATCAGGGCCGTACGCCGGCGCACCATACTTCAGCGACAGGCGGTCGAATGCCGCACGATCACCGCCACTATCGAGAAGCGCTTGGGCTTCCAAACCGAAGGCTTTGTCCTGAGGTGTGGCGAACTGAGACGAGCCATCGCGCGACGCAGTCAGGGTTCCGGCTACCGGAGGCGGTGCCGTTTCCGCCGCGGCCGGGTTCGCAAGCTTATCGGCCTCACTGGCCAGGCCACCGGCGCTCATGCGCAGGCTCGACACCGCACGCTGCCGAGCGCGAGCCTTCTGCTCCAACACTGCGGCTCCATCGCCAACAGCGGGAAAGAAGATTTTGCGCTGGGCTTCAAACTCACTGTCGGGAATTGCCGCGCCCGATTCATAGCGGAGCGTAGCAGCGATGAAGTCACGCTGCGCCTGCTCGGCGAGCTGTCGCTCGGAACTGCTATTAGCGTTGCTGACGGTGTCGCCGAATACGGAAGCGGCCGCGGCACCTACCATGCCACGCGCGGGGAGCCCCTTACCACCGCCGGTCGCCTCAAAGTCGCGATTGGCTCCGGCCGCACGCGTGTAAAAGCCCGCAGACTTGCGCTCGCCTTCGGTGGCGTCACCGCCAGCGCCATCCTTCAACGGCTTTGCGATGCCCTGCTGACGGTAGATCTCAAGCTGAGACTTGAGGTTTTCGGGCAACCTGCCACGCCGCTCCAGCTCCAGCAGGGCCGCAAGCTTTTTGTCGGTCGCCATCAGTTACCTCCCGCAAGCGCCAGAAGCGCTTCATCCGATGCACCGGACAAATCGGCGGTCGTGCCGCCTCCCTTCGCGATGCGGCCCTCGCGCTGACGAGCGAGGCTCAACGCGCCCCCGGCGATGCCGATACGAGCCGCGCCCTGTCCTTCGTTGATACGGTTATGCCGCTGCTGCTCTTCGCGGGTCGTGGCGCGATCATGCGCGGCGAGATACTTGTCAGCACCCATGCCGATCGCAATCACCCCGTCGAGGTTGCCATCGTGTGGGTCCAGCCCGCCTATCTCGTCTTGAGTCCAGCCAGCCGACTTGAGATAGTCTGCATGCTGGTCGATGTAGGACTGGCGCTGCGCCAAAGGTACATTCTTCGCGCCGACCGCCACAGCCGCAGCGACGCCCATCTTGTCCGCGAACGCTTCACGCTCGTTCTTTCCAAGTGAGCCCATGTGAGCGATCAGGTCGCCTGCCATCTTGGAGTCCTGTTCGAACACGTCCGCGATCGAGATTTGCGGCCCAGCCGGCGCGCGGGGAACCTGTGGCATGGCTGTCACGACGACATCACCATTTGCATCGGTGGTCGAAGGCTGAGGCGGTGCAGTTTCGTAGGCAGGGGCAAGCGCGTTATGAGTCTGCCCCTGCCGCATGTAATCCGCACCCAAGCCGCGAGCGCGGGTTTCACGCAACGCATCCTGCGTCTGACGATCAGCCACGACACGCTGACGATCGTTCTGCGACAACGTGGCGGCAATGTTCGGATCAAGCGCCCAGAGCTGCGCTGGAACGCCCGACGTTGGGTTGGAGCCATACTGCGCGAGGATGTCCTGCGTAGCCTGCTGGCGCTTCTGCAATCGACCCGCGTTGTAGCCGTCCGATGCCGCGGCGCCGATGTCGACCGGTCGGAGAATCCCCCAGTTAATGTCCGTCATTTCTGCCCTTCCAGCACGGCAATACGCGCCTCGATCTCGCGGACGTTCTCGGACAGGCCGGGACGACCGCGGCGGGCATCAAGCTTGGCCTTCAGCGCCGCGATCTCATCTTCGCGCGTCATCCGAACGGGTTCCGACCGGCGAAGTAGCTGAACGGCTGCGACTGGATCATGCCGGATCCGTTCGACAGAGCCCCATTGTTTGGGTTGTAGATGCCGCCAGGGGGGTAGTTCGACGGCAGCGCGGTCGGCGTCTTGTAGCTCGACTGCCCGAAGTAATTCGCAGCAGCGCCGGCGATGCCCGCTAGCGCATTCTGCTGCCCCTGTGCGCCATACAGCGCCGCATTCGCCGCAGCCGACGACTGGTTGTTGTTGGCCGCTGCTGATTGGTTTGCGTAAGCGATACCCGAGCCGGTCACAGAACCCAGCGCGTTGAGTCCGGCCCCCTGCTGCCCCGAGAGTTGCCCGAGATAATTGGAGAACTCACCGCTAGCCTGCTGCTGGCCGTAATTGAGCAATGCTTTCTGAGCGGCGCCGCTTTCCAGCGCGCCCTTAGCCGCATAGCCGGTGTTGATCGCGCCATAGCCCTCCGCAAGCCGTCCCGCGTACCCCGTCGATCCCTTGTACGCCGCCAGTGCGTCGTTCGCTGCCTTCGTGTCCCCACCAAGACCGAGCAAGGCGTTGATCTGCGAACCGGCCGCGTTGCCGCGATCAACGGTCGGCTGAGCCAATCCCATGTTCGTGTTGTATATCTGAAGGGCCTGAGCCCGATCTGCCGCAGCGGACGCTGCTGCAATCTTGGCAGCTTTCTTAGCGCCCTTACCCCCGGTGATGCCCCCAAGCAGGCTAGCCCCGGCTTGGATTCCCGCTACTGCTAGAGGTGCGACCATTCGACTTCCTCATGACGAAGAATTCCACTTCGCCGCTCACATGGTGGAAGCCGATCCCGGCGCGCTCAAATCCAATCTGACGGTTAAACCAACGGACGTGCCGTAATAGTAGGGGAGTTTGCCCCCAGAGCATGCCGCCCAGGTTGTCGAGCGCCCATTCGCAGATCGCACGGCCCTCACGAACAGCGCGACGCCCCCGGCAGGACGGCAGGAACATCGTGTGCCCCTGCCAGACCCCGGGCGCGGACCATTCGAAGATGCCGAGCGCGTCTACGCCGTTCGACACGACGGCGTATTCTGCGGGGCGCTCTAGGCACTCTGAGAAGTCAAGTGCGCCGGCCTTGCCAAGATCGAAATACGGCAGCACCGACGGATGATTGGCGATCACATTGATCAGTGTCGCATCGACCTCGCGCCGGATCATTCCAGCTGCACGTTCGGAGCAACGAAGCCAGGACGGCGGGGTCCGCTGCCGCCATCGACTGTGCCAGTCGTTGGGATCGTAACCGCGCCAACGACGTGCGTGTCACCAGTCTGTACGGGAGGCGTGGTAGACGCGACATAAGTGACGACGCCTCCAGTTCGTGCGGCGTCCACATACGAAACGTAATCGCTATCACCCATACCGGTTGCCGCCACAGTGCCGTCCGATACCGCCGCGCTGGTACCGTCCGCATACTTGCGCATGTGCGCCGCGATCGTGATCAACGTTGTGCTAGCCGTGACCACGCTGTCAGGCTCGATATAGCTCCCTTGTAGCGCTGCCTCACGCTTCTGAGCATCTGTCGTGGCCTGGGCGCCGTCTGCCGCGTCCTGAGCGTTATCCGCCGCAGCCTTTGCCGCGGCTGCGGCTGCTTTGGCTTCCTGAATAGCCGCGTCGAGCTCGTCGGTGATGCCAAGAATCTCCGCGATCTTGTTCAGCACCAACTCAATTTGCTCGGCAAAGGACTGGAAATACCGCGTGAACGTCAGCGTCGGCTTGCCGTCCTTGTCGACAATCGGCGCAAGCGACTGAAGGCGAGGAAGGCGGATCATCGCGAACGCCCGCCCTGGATCTCGTTGGCACGGACAGCCGACACGCGCAGGCGCACAGGGTCCGTCACCCGGATCTCAAATATCGCGCCAGGCGCATCGAACGAGCCGAACCGCCTCCACATTGCTCGAGCGCGGTACTGGCCCTGCTTGCCAAGGTTGGACTGCCTCCAGTCGCTCCACGTGCGTCCGCCATCACGCGATGATCGTAGTTCTACCAGAGGATCAGCCCCCTGCCCTGCCAGCACAGGCGTCGCGCCGAAGTCTGCGTCCAAGTGGATCACGTCGAGCGGATAGCTGCCATCGGTGACTGGCTGGAATGCTGTGAACAGGCGTTGCAGGATGGCGCCCCCGTCGGTGAACGCCTTATCGCTCATGCCCCATACAATGCCGTCGATCGAATCGCCGAACAGCGGCACGCCTTCAACGGCAGTGCCGCATCGCCCGCGCCAGTTCGGGAAGCCGAAGCTGGCAAACTCGCACCATTCCTGCGTCGCCACGTCATAGGCCAACGTTTCGCCATCAAGACGGACGCAGAAGAACTTATGGCCCTCATATTCGAACGAGAACGCCGACACCGTTGCAGATGCTGCGATGCGCTCCTCAATGCCGGCGTCGGACAGGCCTTCAGGCGCCGCCCCCGATCGATAAACGCGGTGGTCGTCGCCAATCCAGAACAGTGAGTTGTCCAGCGAGGCCGAGCAGCCGGTCGCTAGGACGCCACGCTGATAGTTGCGCCCCTCAATACGCGAGAAGGGCAGTACGCTATCGCCGGTCAGCGCCCATGGCTCGATCGTCGACTGCCCGAGCAACCAGAGCACGTCGCCGATAACCATCATGTCCAGCAATGCGTCGGGCGAGCTCTCCGCAGCCGCGTAATCCAGCGCATCCCAGCTTGTGCCGTTCAGGAGTGCGGACCAGTAGAAGCGCTGCGATTCCGCACGCACGGCGATGAAATATCCGCCCAGATAGGCCGTGGCGACGGTATTGGCATCGTCAGGAAATACGACTGGTGCCAGCGTAGTAAGGTTCGTGCGGTAGAGCGGTCCTCCTGCGGTTACGATCACCTCGGACGCCGATGCAGCGAAGCTTGGCTCGCCGTCGCCCGTGATCGTGCCGAGCAGCGCGTCACCGTATAACTGTGTTCCAGACAGCGCCAACGCTACACCGTTCAGCGTGCCGGCCTGATAGAACAGACCTCGGATCGGCCCTACACCGCGCGTGTACGCAGACACGAAGCCGGGTCGTGACATCAACACGATCCCGTCTTGGGACGTGGCTGCGCCCTCCACGAACATATTGATCAGCCGCAGCTCCGGAAGGCCCGCGGCAAGGCGCCGGTATGTGCCCTTGCCGTATGCCAGCGAGGTCACGGGTAAGCGTCCAGGTCAGAGCCAATATGATACGAAGCAGGGCGGTCAAAATCGAGCATGTCGCGCTCAAGCTCTGCGGTACGCTGCGCAACGAGCTGCACAGTCTGCGGGTCCGTGCGCGCCTTGCCGAACGTCGGCGCCAGCCGGACAGCGAGTGCCAGCCAGACGGCCTCCTGGAACATCTGCGGCACATCGACAGGATCGGACGGTTGCACGACATCGGCGGTAATGCGGCCGTAGCTATAGCGGACCGTATATGGCTTATCCGGGACCGGCCAAAGCTGCATCGTCAAGCCCGACGTGGCGGTGATCAACGTATAAGCCACCGGCGTTGCGCGCGTGGCCTTGTTCGGCAGTGAGGCATATTGGTCCGCCTCCCACTGAGCCATCAGACGTTCCGTGTCCCCTGTAGCGAGACGTACGCCACTGACAGACAGGGCGCCAGGTAGCGGCATGGACGAAACGCCGGCCGCGAAGTCAACCGAGCCGTCGGTATCGCGCCACAGGTTCAGACCTTTGGCGGCGTATGCCTTCAGCATGGAATTCAGCCGTAGAATGCCATCCGCAAGCTCCTCGCTGGTCGGGTTCTCGCCGGATGCCAAGACGCCAATCTCACGCATGGCCTGCGTCACCATATCGCGAGCCGTCATGCTGAATGTGGTCGCCATTACAGGTCATCCGCGGTGATGGGGTTGTCGGGGTCTGCAAACACGGGCTCCGGCTCAGGACGCGCATTGCGGAGCGGGAGGCCTTCGGGGCGCAGCTTCGGCGCTTTGAGATCGCGCGGCTTGTTGTCGAAGTCGGCACCATCAGACCGGTCCATTCCTTGCGGAGGTCTCGCAGGTCATGTTCGAACCCGCATCGATCGCAGATGGCTCGTGCCACGCTCGTCTCCTGAATAGGTTACCCGGCCTTTGGGGCACCGGGTCTTCCCTTCATCCGCCAGGGGGCAGCGGACGAACCGTTTAGACGCCCTGCGAACCGAAGATCGCGCGAGGATCAGCCCAGCCGGCAGCGTACCGCTCGGTGGCCTTGGCCTTCACGTTCTCGGTGTCGAAGTCGTCAGCCTTCTGAAGCTCGATCGCGCGGCGCTTCATCGAGATGAGGCCGTTCGGTGCGTTCGTCAGAAGGAACCATGCGTCGAGGTCGGTCAGGTAGGGATTGGCAACAACCTCAGGCGCGATGCCCATAGCGCGGATCGCGTTGGTGTCGTTGTTCGCCGTACCGACGCGCATCGTCGACTTGAGAATGCGCGTTGCGTTGAACAGCTCGCTCGGATGGATGACGAGCTTGGTAGCCCGCAGAACCACCGGAAGACCGCGCGCGTTCTTCGCCGACCACATGGCCTTGAAGGCGTCTTCGATCGAGGATTCGGACAGATCGGCGTCCGCCACCTTGTTCGACTGGAGACCGCCGCGGGTCGGGTGGCTGTCCGAGATGAGCGAGACGCCGTCGGCACCGACATAGGAACCGTTGAACGCCCGGTTGAGGATGTTCGCATGGACCGTCTCCTTCGTTGCCTGCATCGAGAAGGACAGCGCCTTGGCTCGGTTCTGGCTGACGTAGGTGTACTGGTCGTCCTCGATCTCTTCGCGACTGACGATGTAGCCCAGACCATAGGTGACGTTGGTGAACCGCGACTGCGGGCCCTCGCCATCCGTGTCATAGACGATCGACGCGCCCTCGGACTTCACCGACGCCATGCCGAAGCCGGTGGCTTCGCTGACGATCTCATACGCCTTGTCGGAAGTCTGTTCCTCGAAGATCTGCGTATAGAGCGGCTCCCACTTCTCGTAGGTCAGGCCGAAGAACGATTTGACACCAGGCCACAGCGTGGTGGGATGGCTTGCGCGGGTGATAAGCATGTCTCAGCCCTCCCTTAGACGCCGGTCGACCCGGCAGCGCCGGTCTCGGTGGTCTGGTTGATACGAACGAGCAGCACGGCATTGGCGCCGAAGTCGTTGTCGGGACGCCGCGCGAGTCCGACGATGCGGACCTGGAGCGTGGCGGTCGTGGTCATGGAGGCAGTGTCCAACATCCAGCCCGAGCGCTTGTAGGAGTTGCCCCCCGTACCAGCGATCAGATTGGCGTTGGCGCCGATGTCGGTTGCAGCGACGACGCCGTTGGCCATGATCTCATACAGCGCGTCGGGGTCGTGTTCGACGAGCGCATGAACCTCATTGCCGGCAGCGCGGAAGCCGGCCGCAACGATCGCCGGGTTAGGCGTAAAGCCTGCCACGACGCCGGTGACGCGGTTGCCTGCGCCTGCGGTGGCGAGAGTGACACTGGCGACGCCGGCAGCGTCAGCAGTGCCGGAGATGACGACAGGGTCGCCGATATAGACGACGGAGTTATCCGCGGCGAGGAGAACGAAAGCGTCGGTCCCATCGCTATACGGACGGCTCGCGCCATCACGGACGGGCTTTAGCCCGAAGGGAGCATTGGCGTTTGGCATGATGCCGGGTCCTTACGGAGAGTAGGAATGGCTGATCCGGTTGCCGGCGTCTGCAAAGCGGTTCCCCGCCTCTGCATTGTCCCGGCCCTGGGGATCGATCGGAGCGCCCTGAAGGGCCTGCTTCTCGAGCTCACGCCTGCTCACTTCCTTGCGAGCCTGATCTTCCGCGTCGAATTCGCGGGGCTTCATCAGAAGGATGGCGCTGATCGGCTTGCCGTGCTCATCTGTGCCGACAGGCCGGGGGTCGACGCCAGGAACCTTGTCCCAGTCGTCTCGCTCGGTCGCGTTGTAGAGGCGAGGTCCCACGTCATTGAACCAGCGCAGGCGATGCGACTTGCCATATTCGTCCGTGATCTTGGGCGGAACGGCGAGCTTCATATCCATCGACTGGTCCAGCGTGCCGTCCATCCGGCGACGACGCTGCGTTGTTTCCTCGGTCGCGCGATCCCGCGCAGTCGGCTGGGTAGCCATCAGTTATTCTCCTCACGGTAGACGCGGGCGTAATCTTCCAGCGTCTTGACCATGCCGCGCTTTACGAAGTCGTGACCCGCCTTCTGCGCTTCGGCAGGGAGGGACGTGAAGCCGTTGGGCTTGGACGGAGCCGCGGTGCGCGTAGTCGGCGCACTGACGGAGGGGGACGGCTTTGCAGGCACTTGCTGCGTACCGAATAGCTGGGGGAAGTCCGCCTTGACGGCCTCCTCTGCGGCGCGGAGCTGCTCGGCGGGCGTGACGCCCTTTGCCGCCAGTTCGGCCGTGATGCTCTGCGCGAGTGCGGTCGCGGCGCGGTTTGCACCAAACCACGAAGCATTGCGCGTCATGAAGTCGCCGACCTCGGGAACGCCGGCAGCGGCCTGCGGCTGCTCAAGTCGTGCGATCTCGTCGCGAACAGCGCGAGCGCCTTCATGATCCTTATTCTCGACCGCGCCGGCGAAACGCTCCTCGAGCTCGCGGCGGGTGTCCTCGACGGCCCGACGCTGCAAGGCCTCAGCCGTCTTGGCGATCGATACGACCGACTGACGAAGACCGCGCAGTTCCTCGGCGCTCTCTCGGCTGCGGCGCATGCCGTATTCGATAAAGTCGCGAGGTTCGCGCCAGTCCTCGGGCTTGCCCCGCCATTCTTCCTTCGGCGACCAGCCCGAGCCCCGCGCCAGGTCCTCATAAGGATCCGGCGTGCTGGTGGTCTCGGTGGTCGTCTCGTTTGCGACTAAGCCATCCGCGCCCTCGATCGGTGCGGTCTGGCCTTCCTGCAGTTCTGTCGTGGCTTCGGTCATCGGACCCCTCGCTAAATCTGAGCGGGGTTATTCAGGGGTTCGATGATGCCGAATAGTAGGAGGTTGGTCGTTGACTATGACATGAGGCTACAGCATATCTTCCCAGCACTCATAGCAACGCCATTCATTGGGTTTCGTGACTGTGCCGCACTCATGACAGCGACCGCCTTTAGGAAAATGCTTTCGCGCGTGTCTCGCGAGCGGCGGAACGTCGACAATCAGATCCCAAAGCCGCGCAGGCGCGTTAAATATCCAAGCCAGCACAGAGGCCTCCTGCGTACTGCCGAGACATCCCGGCTTTAGTCGGCTAACGCTAGCACTTCCTCAGGTTAGCGTACAGGTTCCATGCAGCGTTCGCTCCCCCCATTCCTTTTTACGATCGTCCTCTACCTCGTGGTGCTGAAGGATGCGCTCAGAGTGGTAGAATACGAAGCGTCTCTTCCCTTCCCCCTGTCTGCACCGACTGCGGTTCTTCTGATCCTTCTGATCGTCTACAACATTTATCGCATTGCGAACGGGCGGGCGTGGAACGGATTGGCGTGGGGGTGGATAGCGCTGATCTTGGCGATATTCGTGAGTGTTTCGCTGCATCTAGCGCCTCGCGAGTTGATAACGCCTCGCGATTATTTCGGCATCACGCTTGTCCAATTTCTGATCCCGATGGCGGGGCTCACCTCAGCAATGACCTATGATGTCGCGGGGTATTTCACCCGGAGCGTTCACGCGTCCATCATTATATTAATCGTCCTTGGCGTATCACTAGCCGAGGTGGCCTTCATTTCGGTCGACAAAACAACAGCAGCCAACTTCCTAGTTGGGCTCTACAAAGCAGGGTTGATTGCCTATCCGATCCAGACCGCAGCAGGGACCTTCTCAGTTAGGGCGCCAGGCCTGTTTTATTCAGCGTTTGCCCTAGCATTGTTTTGCACCTGGGTTGTGGCCCTGGGCATTCTGAGGCCGCGCCGAAGCCTATGGTGGGGGGCGCTTGCGACCATGGCGGTCATCGTTCTCGCCTTCACGTTTAATCGGAACGGCATCATCATGTGCGGTGCTGTTGTCAGCTTGCGCCTTCTCTTCGGCGGGAACGATCGGCTGGCCCGCTGGAAGATTGGGCTTGGCGGCATGATTGCGTTGGCGTTTGTCATACTCGTTCCAACGGTCTCTCTACTGTCCGACATCTCGGCGACTGACGAAAGCGTTTACGGCAAGACGTCCACGATGGCGACACGCGCTAATACATGGAATGACCTACTGACAAACCAATGGGTAGAGCTGGGTCTAGGAACAGGTTCGGTGCAAGGTGTCGAGATTGAAGGCCGCGATCCCGTGCTAGTGGATAATTTCTTCCTGTATATCGCTTACCAAGATGGTATATTTCTTACGGCAATCGCAGCGCTCTTAACGTTCTATACCTTTCTGTTGTTACTCAGGTACAGAAACCGGTCTGACTTGACCCGCATGCACGTGGCACTTTTTGTTTCAAGCAGCTTGGGATTCGCTTTGAACATCGTGTTCTTTGAGCCAATCTATCAGTTTCTTTTTCTCGCGCCGATTGTCAGCATCATGGGAGCTAGCGAAGCTGCGGCCGCCACCGATGAGGCAGGAGCACCTTTTGAAACAGATAGAGCCGCAGCCATGATCGAAGCCCGAGAACGCAGACAGCGTTTACAGGCTTGAGCTTAGGCGGCGTACAAGGCGCCAAATCGCTTCAGCGTGATCGTTGCATTGACGGTCGCGCCTGCAAGCGGGGTCACAAACAGCGAGCAGCGCACTAGCGTGGCCCCGGTTGGCACGGTTAACGTCGGCAACACGACCGGCCCGCCAACAGCCAGATCAGGGATAAGCCCGAGCGTTGCGGTTCCGAACGGCGCTGGCGAA
>Ga0247807_10002291_pt1 | contig 10593 bp, 9 predicted proteins | sample UWRJL074202C1_FD_179931 | JGI IMG/M metagenome (GOLD analysis project Ga0247807, IMG submission 179931) | Plant litter microbial communities from Arlington Agricultural Research Station in Wisconsin, United States - UWRJ-L074-202C-1 | ecosystem: Environmental > Terrestrial > Plant litter >...
TAATAAAAATAAGTGAGATTATAAAAAAATGGCGCCAATTGTCTTCAATTGGCGCCATTTGGCTTTTTGTGACCTCTAAAGGACAAATTTCAATAAATTTTATAGAAGATTTAAAGAGATTGGCTTACTACCGGTAGGGCATGACTTTCAGTGGCTTGAGCAATTTGGTTTGGATGTCCTGTTGGGGATTGATGCCGATTTATAACTAATAATTACTGTAAACCTCGTATTGGCTTAGCTATTGAAAAATGTAATTTTTATTGAACAAAATTTAGTCGGAGAATAAAATAAATGTTCAGCCGCAGATTCGAACCTAACAGTTGGATTGGCTATCATAGCTCGTTTTCTATTTTTACAATACTGGTGTGCCCCGATTCTGCCACAAAAGGCAGTCTAATGAAATGTCTTAAAAACCGCCTTAATTATTTGTAGCAAAAGAGGTCCCTTCCATAGATTAAAAAGTTTTTAGCTCCAACTCCTAAATTACCACTAATACTAGATTTCTTCTTTTTAATTGAGGTTTTTCACATCTTGAAACAAAAAATCAAATGTTTACAGATATCTATATTTAAGTCATTCTGTAAATTAGTGGATTAACTTTTAAAGAATTTAATTTCTTATATTTGATTCTTACATATACGAGAGAACCCGATTGCTAACATTTTTTTTTATGAAATGCTAACTTCTAAACAAATTAAAATCATTCGATCGATTTTTCCAAAAAAAATTAGTTCAGAATTTATGCAAGTTCTTATTGAAAATGCTCGAATTTTTACCAGTAAAAAAAATGATGTTTTAGTAGAGGAAAAGGCTCAAAGTTCTAAAATTTTCTATATTTTAAAAGGAAGTATGGTACGTTATGTTCTTACAGAGAAGGGCGATCGACGAGCGATTATGTTTCATTCTGAAGATTTAATTCCTATTGTAGGGAGTATTTATATAAATAGTCATAACTCATTCGTTCAATATCAAATTGTTGCCAATGAATCCACCGAAGTTTTAGAGATTAATATTCTCGATATACTAAAATCAGGATTGAAGGATGAAGTTTATTTTGAGTTTGCATTAAAAGGAAGTCTAAAATCTTTCGGACTCATGAATCAAATTCAAAACCATCAAATTGGCCTTTCAAAAATAGAATTTTTAAAATGGCTTTGGCTAAATTATCCAGATATTTTTCATCGATTCAAATCGCAAGATATCGCAAGTTTCTTAGGATTAACACCCGTTTGGTATAGTAATTTAAAAGCAACATTATTAAGGGATAAATAAATAGTGTTGCATTTTTAATTCTTAAATTAATTTAAGAAGAATTGTTTTTCACGAGTTTATCTTTGCTCTAAGAATATCAAAAAATGTAAAAAAAATATGGACTTTGAAATCAAAAAACCGTCAGAAATTGGATTGAATGAACAGGCTTTAAAGAATTTAGATAATGCCATTCAGAAACGCATTGATAATGGTCAAACTTTTGGGGCTGCAGTTATTGTTGCTCGTGGTGGCAAAATTGGATACAGAAAAACTTTTGGTACTGCCAGTGGCTTGCGTGAAAGTAGTTTTGAAGATCTTTACTTGACGATGTCTTGTGCTAAATCTTTTACATCTGCATTGGCACTACATTTTGTAGATAAAGGACTATTGTCATTAAATACTTTTGTTGGTCATATAATTCCAAATTTCAGCACATTTGGTAAAGACAAAATTACGCTTCGCCACTTGCTAAACCACACAGCGGGAGTGCATGCATCAATTGCTCCGCCTTTTCCTTACTCTATTGCTGATTTGATTGATTTGGATAAAATGATTACAGCTTATTCTTCACAACCGCTCGTTTACGAAACTGGTTCTCGTTCTGCTTATACTCAAATTGCAAGTCACGCTTTGGTTGGAAAAATGATAGAATTAACTGATCCTAAAAAGCGTAAATTTAAAGACATTGCCCGTGAAGATCTGTTTGAACCATTAGAAATGTATGACACTTCATTTGGCCTGTCAGAACCAAACAACTCTCGCCGTGTTCCAGTTGCCTATACTGAAAAAATGAGTACACCTTCATCTGCTGTCACAGCAACAATGCTTGATTCCTTTGCAAATGGCATTGTGCCTGGCGGTGGAGGCTTTACAACCATTGACGATTTATTTAAATTTGCTGATGCTATGCGTCAACAGGGAAATACCGGGAAATATCGCTTGATATCTAAATCATTGTTTGAGTATGCAAGTCAAAACAGTACCGGAGATATGATTAACCACGCTTGGGATTTTGCAGAAAACGAGAAAAGAGGCGTGTCTTTTCCTGCTAATTTTCATCTTATTGGGGGCTATACTCGTGGCAAAGGACATTTCTTAACTCCCTGCGGTAGTACTGCGTCTGAAAAAGCAATAGCGGGAATGGGTGGAGGATCAACAGCTTGGATGGTTGACCCAGAACGAGATCTAACAGTTGCTTTTTTAAGTTCAGGATTTATAGAAGGTATTGAACATTTGCACCGTGTAGCTGAGATTAACGACTTGGCTTTGAGTGCTTGTGAATAGTGTTACCTGAATAACTGTTCAAGGTGTAAAACGCGATAATGTTAGTAAATTATATCGTATAAATTCTATTGGAATATAAATGCAAAATAACTATCTAATAGAATGATATTAGCAAAGTAAAGATCAAGATAGCGATATCAGGTAAAAAATCAAATACGGATATTTTAAATACCACAAAAAGGTGTCAATGAGCATATGAGAAATATACATACTGATTGACACCTAATATTAATTAGGACATATTAGAATTACAAATCAATCTCACTACTACGGAGTTGTGATTATTGCTTTTGATTTAGCATTTGCGTGATCAATATCTTTAAATGAGATTTTCAACTTTTATAGGATAATAAAAGCGTGACAAATACTGCTCCGGCAAGTAACCATACAAAAACGCTCCAAGAAGTAGCATGTAAAAGATATCCAGTACCACTTCCCATAACTGCCGAACCCAAATAATAGAATAACCAATAGAGTGAGGTAGCGGAACTTTTGCCTGTTTTGGCGTGCAACACCACCATTCGGCTTGCCATAGTGTGTGAAGCAAAAAAAGCTAGTGTTAAAATTATCAGCCCCACGATAACGAACATTAGACTACCTGAAAGCAATAATATTATGCCTATAATCATTAACAAAAGGGAACTGATTAGAAGCGTTCGAGTTTCAAATCTTTCGGATAACCTTCCGATGATAGTAGTGCCAAGCAAACCAAAAGTATAAATCATAAAAATAAAAGCGATGAAAATATGGCTCAATGAAAAGGGTGGAGCTTCCAGGTTATAAGTAAGGTAATTATATATACTTACAAAAGTTCCCATTATCAAAAAGCCTATAATATATAAGCGCAACATGTATGAATCAAAAACAAAACTTTTCATTTCCCTATATTTCAGAGTAAAGTCTGTCTTTTGTGGTTGAAAAAAACGGGACTGGGGAAAGTATCTCCAGAAGACAACTGATAAGATCATGCTGATAATGCCTATAATCATTATTGTATTGCGCCAACCTATTTCACCATACAAGACTGTAGTTACAATTCTGCCGCTCATTCCCCCAATTGTATTTCCATTAAGATACATGCTAATAGCAAGACCTAACGCGGAAAGTTTTACTTCTTCAGTTAAATATGGCAATGCAACAGATGAAACTCCCGCTATAACAAAACCCTTAATGATACCAATTAAAATAAGAAGCGGAAAATTATATATCCAGACTGAAGCAATGGTCAGAATAGAAGAGGATACCATTGCAAAAAGCATCTGCTTTTTACGGGAGAAACTGTCTGATTTGAATGCAAAGTATAAAAGACCCAGAGCCATTCCTAGTGTAGAGGAAGATACCAGCCATGAACTATCACCTGCCGAAATTCCGAATTCATTGGCTAGTGTCAACAAGAGTGGCTGAAAAAGATATAATTGTGCAAAAACCGAAAGTCCAGAAAGAAAAATAGTCAATTGTATATTCCGGAACCTTTTACTTTCTTTATCAACCTTTTCGTTACTTTTTATATCTTCTAGTAAGGGCAGTACAAAAGGCTTTTTAGCCGTTGATTGCGTATAGGTACCCAATACTCTGTTTTTTGTCTTCAAGTTCATATATCGCTAGTATTCGTTTATAGCCACTGCCTTCAAATTCATCCAGATAATCCCAGTTTTTGTGCAAATCGTCTGAAAAGAGAACATAGCAGGGGATATCTGTCTGTTCATTCTCAGAAACTGGTACAAAACCGTTAAAGCCAAGTTCTGCACCCCAGCCTTTTGTTTCAAGTTTTCCCCCTTTCAATAGACCCGATTTCCATTCGCCTTTGATGTGGCTTATCTTATGATGGTTCGGCTTACCCGGAGCAAGTGTGCCGTATATGATTAGTTTGTTTTCTGGTTTGTGCCGACTTAAAAAATCTTTTTCTTTACTAGATAAATCGTAATGATCAAGTGTTTTTAAGGTAATAGTACCGATGTCCTTTCTTTTGTTTAAGAGAGGAAGGTTCGAAGAATCACTCATCTTTAAAATTATTTATATTAATACTGCAAATCTCTGTAGATTTTATAAATTTGCAAAACGCTTTATTTCGATTAAATCAATCGTAAAAACCGATTTAAAAATGGAACTACGTCAGCTTAGATACTTTCTGAAAGCTAAGGAACTTCTCAATTTTACAGAAGCAGCCAACCAACTGAATATAAGTCAGAGTACCCTTTCACAGCAGATAAAGCAATTGGAAGAAGAAATTAATGTTCCTTTATTCAACCGTATTGGAAAAAGAATTACACTCACAGAGGCTGGATTACTGTTTTCGGAATTTGCATTTCAAAGTGTTAGCCGTGCCAATGATGGGCTTATAATGATGAAAGATCTGAATAATCTCAATGTGGGGAGTTTATCAATAGGTGTTACTTATGCTTTACGGAACCTTCTTACCAGAGCACTGATTTTGTTTTCGGAAAAATTCCCTGATATTAAAGTGAAGATCGTATTTGGAACATCGACAGAACTGATAGATAGGCTTAATTCTACCGAATTAGATTTTGTACTAACCTTTAGAGAACAAGCTGATGATGTGCATCTCAGGTATCGAAGCTTGTTTTCTTCTCCTATGACCTTAGTAGTTTCTAAAAATTCTAATATTGCAGGACGATCTTCCATTTCCTTGAAAGAAATCATGGATTTGCCTCTTGCTTTTCCCGACAGCGGGTACAGTACCATTCAATTCATAAACAACCTGTTGAAACTAAAAAAACTCAAACCTAATGTACTGGTCGAAATAAATGATATTTCTACATTGTTGGAACTGGTTAAAACGGGTGTTTGGAATACAATTCTGACGCAAGTTAGTGTTGATGATATAGGTCTTTCAACCATTCCCATCCAGGGCAAAAATATGCTACGTGAAGCAACGGTTATATCTCTTAAAGATGCCTACCAAAAGAAAGCAGCTGAAGCCTTTCAGAATTATCTATAGTTTTAAAAATGCTAAATCAAAATCATTTGAATTAGCATATTTTTGTTTAGTTAGAAAGTATAATCTCCTGGCTGTAATACTCATATTTTTGTATCATAATCTTGGTATCTGCAGTTTCGAACCTAAACTCGTCAAGCCTTGATTTTGCTAAGTTTCTACTTTTCAAAAACTCCATGCGCCACGATTCTGTCACAAAACTCTGCAAAATTAATTTTTGAATTATTTGTAGAATATATATGTGTTATGCCGTGTTTTAAAACCTTAATAACGACTTACGGAAATATTCTCAAAAATAGGAATCCATGCGAGTGTGAAACTCTAATTTGCTATACATGTAGTGCTCGAATCCTGTTAAGTTATTGCACTTTGAATTTACAATTTCTGTTATATTTATTAGATTGGTCATTTTTTTTTATCAACTATTTCCTGATTTTTATGTCTTTAAAAAAGGAAACAAAAACAAAAAAAATACGAAGGTATTGATTAATAATTCTATAAATAAAAAACGGCGTCAATTGTCTTTAATTGACGCCGTTTGGCTTTGTAGTGACCTCTACGGGACAAATTTCTAGAAATTTTATGGAAGATTTGAAGAGATTGGCTTACTACATTTAGTAGCTGTCTTTGATTGGTTTAGTGAATTTGGTTTAGATGTCTTGTTGGGGATTGATGTAAAAATTATAAAACTAAATTGGTTTTTGGCAGTAAACTAATATACAATTCTAAAAATATTATGGAGGATTTGAAAAGAATGTTTTAATTTAAGGTAGAATTGTCTTTCTTTGACTCTATGAATTACTGTCTGGGATTTTAAAATAAATCTATTTGATTTTCAAACTTTTTTTTAACAAAATGATAATTTATTTGGTTAAATAAGTCTTCCTTTAAGTTTGCAGTAAAAATTTCATAGTTGAAGGCTAAAATTTATTTAAGATTCGCCTTAGTTTTTTGTGTGAAAAAGGTATCAAGTCCAAATGCAATGTGCATGATTCTGTCACAAAACTTATGCAGGATAAAAACTGTATAATTCGCCTGAGCTTTTTGTGGCAGAGAAGGTATCAGGTCCACAAGATTGAACGTATACTTTTGCCATAATAATTAACATATCTAATAACATTAATAAACTTTAGTTATCATTTCATCTATAGGTAAACGAACTTTTTTCGTAGCTGCCATGTAGTCTTTTTCAGAATCCCTATATCCTAAAGCGAGGATAACTGTAGCATGCAACCCTTTTTCTTTCAAACCCAAAACGGCATCGATAGTGGCGGCATTAAATCCTTCGATAGGAGTTGCGTCCACTTTCAATTCTGCCGCAGCAATAAGTGCCGTTCCTAGTGCGATATAAGCCTGTTTGGCCGCCCAAATGGATTTTTGCTCTTCGTTAATAGCGCTGAAATAGGAATGCAATCCATTTCTAAATCCTGATAAGGCACCAGTATCAAGACCTCTTTGCTTTTCTGTCATTGCCATGTAATCGTCAATGTAATTCGAAGACATATCAGTGAATGCAGCAAAAACTAACAAATGAGAGCAAGAGCTAATCTGTCCATTATACGAATCAGCACCTAATTTTTTTTGGATTTCTGGATTGCTTACAACAAAAACGCGGTAAGATTGCAGACCACAAGAAGATGCTGAAAGATTTATAGCCTCTAAGATCTGATCGACCTTCTCTTCTGTTACTTTAATGTTATTGTAAGCTTTTGTGGCGTAGCGCCATTTTAAATTTTCTATCAAATTCATTGCTATGTCTATCTTAATTTTTGGCAAATATAAATGTTATTGTTTTCTTTTTCGAGGCTTGAATTGCTATGGGAAACTTCAAATCAGTCATATCCTAGTTCTCTAAAGAATAATTATCTGTTTTCCTTTATTATTACATTTGTAAAAAGATTAATAATCTGTAAAAGTATTGTAAAAAAGAATAATTATCTTAATTTTTTGGTTTTGTAAAATATTAAATCTTTTATTTTTAAATTTGCAGGGTAAAAAAACTAGAACTTGTCATCAAATGAAAGCGAACATACAAGAAGATTTAAGAATAAGCGAAAAGCAGGATATTGAAAACACCCAGAATATAATCCACAATGATTTTGCATTCACACTAAAGAGCACTTGTTTAGATGAAAACTATCACCCCTCAAGTGAAACGCGTTTGACAACCAATTTTGCAAACCTGGCTAGAGGAGGTAATCGCCAACAAAACTTACGTAATGCATTAAATATGATTAACAATCGATTCAATGCATTGGCTCATCTGGATAATCCAAAAGGGGATCGTTACCTTGTAGAACTTGAAATCATCACAGTAACGATGCGTATTGATGATAAGAATGGTAGTAACAATCTGCCGTTGATTGAAGTTTTAAAAACGAATATTTTTGACCGCAAGACTAGCCAGCGTATCGAAGGCATTGCCGGAAATAATTTTTCTTCTTATGTTCGGGATTATGATTTCAGTATTTTATTGATCGAGCACAATAAAAATAGAGCTAATTTTTGTATTCCTGAAAATTTTGGTGATTTGCACGGAAAACTCTATAAGTGTTTTGTAAGTTCAGCCACTTATAAAGAGCACTTTAAGATGTCATCGATCATTTGTCTAAGTGTATCGAGCAACAAAACTTATACCCGCACTGAGTATCAGCATCCGGTTCTGGGTTTTGAGTATCTGCAGGATCAGTATTCTATCACTGATGAATATTTCTCTAAAATGGGCTTAAAAGTTCGTTTTTTCATGCCTCCAAATAGTGTGGCACCGATGGCTTTTTATCATTCCGGAGATCTCCTTGCTGATTATACTGATCTTGGATTAATCAGCTCAATTAGCACGATGGAAACTTTTCAGAAGATTTATCGCCCTGAAATTTACAATGCAAATTCAGTGGCTGGTAAAATCTATGAACCTAGTATTAAACACGAAGATTATTCACTGACTCGCGTGGCTTATGACCGCGAAGAGCGCAGCCGACTGGCAGTTGAACAGGGTAAATATGCAGAAGAGCATTTCATTAAGCCTTACAAAAGTCTCCTGGAACAATGGTCTGCTAATTTTACCCTTTAATTAATTACAACGCATTAAAATTATACTATTATGAAGAAATTATTATTGCCTACCTCTATTGTTGGAAGTTTACCCAAACCTGCCTGGCTTGCACCACCCGAAAAACTTTGGTCACCATGGAAGTTAGAAGGCGATCAGCTGCTGGAAGGGAAACAAGATGCGTTGCGCATTTCTCTGCAGGAACAACAATTGGCAGATCTGGATATCATTTGTGACGGCGAGCAGACACGCCAGCATTTTGTAACGACTTTTATCGAGCATTTAAGCGGTGTAGATTTTGAAAATCGTAAAACAGTAAAAATCCGTAACCGTTATGACGCGAGTGTTCCAGTAGTTGTTGGTGAGGTTGCACGCCAAAAAGCAGTTTTTGTTGAAGATGCTAAATTTTTACGTAAACAGACTAACAAGCCTATAAAATGGGCATTGCCAGGCCCGCTGACAATGGTAGATACCTTGTACGACGACCATTATAAAAGCCGGGAAAAATTGGCGTGGGAATTTGCGAAAGCACTCAATGAAGAAGCAAGAGAACTTCAAGACGCAGGGGTAGATATTATCCAGTTTGATGAACCTGCATTTAATGTATTTTTTGATGAAGTAAACGATTGGGGAATGGCCGCATTAGAAAGAGCCATTGAAGGCTTACACTGTCAAACTGCAGTTCATATTTGCTATGGTTATGGAATACAGGCAAATACTGATTGGAAAAAGACATTAGGTTCAGAGTGGCGACAATACGAAGAAATTTTCCCGAAAATTCAAAAATCTAAAATTGATGTGGTGTCTTTAGAATGTCACAACTCTAATGTGCCTTTAAATTTAATGGAACTTGTTCGCGGTAAAAAAGTAATGGTTGGCGCCATTGATGTGGCAACCAACACTATCGAAACACCAGAAGAAGTAGCTGATACCTTGCGTAAAGCTCTTGAGTTTGTAGATGCCGAAAATCTTTACCCTTCTACAAACTGCGGTATGGCACCGTTATCTAGAGATGTAGCCAGAGGAAAGTTAAGTGCTTTAAGTGCAGGAGCAGAAATTATACGTAAAGAACTTGGGATTTAGTCTCAATATATTAATAATGAATTCCGTGCCTCCACGGAGGAATAATATTTAAACACATTGAAGAAATTATTAGAAGTATTAAAAAAAGCAGGTTTCGACGGTTTCCTGTTAATGATAGCCACCATGATTCTGATGGCTTATTTTTTGCCAAAGCCAGGCATGGTCAAAGAACCTGTTTCGCTGGAGGAGATTGCCAATGCTGGCGTTTCCTTGATTTTCTTGTTTTATGGCATTCGACTGAGTGTTGAGAAACTAAAAGCCGGACTTTCCAACTGGAAAATGCACATTGTCGTCCAGTTGACAACCTTTTTATTTTTTCCGCTCATTGTTTTGGCATTTCGCCCGTTGTTTGTCAATAACGGCTTCGAGCTGCTTTGGCTGGGTGTATTTTTTCTGGCAGCTTTACCGTCTACAGTATCCTCTTCCGTTGTGATGGTTTCCATCGCCAAAGGAAACATTCCCGCAGCCATTTTCAATGCAAGCATTTCGAGTTTGATCGGAGTAGTCGTTACGCCGCTCTGGGTTGGGCTATTTATAGCTTCTGCGACAGGCGATTTTGATGTTACTCAAATCGTCATAAAGTTGATTCTTCAAGTCTTGTTGCCTGTCATCATTGGCATAAGCCTCAATTCCCGTTTCGGCGCCATTGCCGAAAAATACAAGAAACAGCTCAAATATTTCGATCAGGCAGTTATTCTAACGATTATTTACACATCGTTTTGCAAGTCATTTTCCGAACATCTTTTTGAAGGCTTCACCGCCCTTGAACTTGCCGGACTCGCTGCAGGGATGATGGCGTTGTTTTTTGCCGTATTCTTTTGTGTCGGACTACTCAGCCGCCTGTTTGGTTTTTCAGATGAAGACCGTATTACTGTCTTATTCTGCGGGTCTAAAAAGTCATTGGTACACGGCACCGTTATGTCAAAAGTACTTTTTCAGCATAGTACTATCACCGGCATCGTATTGCTGC
>Ga0247807_10002292_pt1 | contig 10592 bp, 9 predicted proteins | sample UWRJL074202C1_FD_179931 | JGI IMG/M metagenome (GOLD analysis project Ga0247807, IMG submission 179931) | Plant litter microbial communities from Arlington Agricultural Research Station in Wisconsin, United States - UWRJ-L074-202C-1 | ecosystem: Environmental > Terrestrial > Plant litter >...
ACCGGTGATGACATGGCGCGACAATGGCTATCCTCCCACGGGTAGTTGGTATTATTCAGAACTGGCTCAACGTGAAGAAGGTCAGAAGATAGTACACCTTGGATGCTAGAGGGGAGATGTTGCTGGCATATAAATTGGGGGGTGAATTGTGAACGAGACTGTGTTCCCCTCTGCAGACTTGAAGTTTGAAGTTTGAAGTTGGAACGCGCAGGGACGCTGTTGGCAATATTAGGGTTAGCAGCGAATAGAAGATGAAGGCAGCCTTTGGGTAAATGATGATTGGCTGATCCACCCTGGATATTTTATATGCGAGGCGTGGGTGTTGCGAGTAAGTGATCGAGACAACAGGTTAAATACAGCTGTTGGTAACACAGAATGCATTGGTGCTCATCCATTTATGTTAGAATTTGGGAAGCTCAATTAGGTGTCACTAGTAAATGGTAAATAACTATATTAGTTGTTGATGATGATTGGTAAAATTACACTGTAAAGATATGGCCTTTATTATCTCTAAAATTATTATATTACATAGCTAAGTCGTGCAGAACCTATCTACTTCTAGAAGACTTCTTCTAGAAGCATTAGGCTTCGTGATCAATCTCTTCTGGACCCGGCCGCCTCTTAGAAGCGAAACGCTTCCTTAACACCCTGGCTTCGAGATCTGGATTCGTGATACTAGAGTTACAATTTCACTTTTATATTAGAAAGTTTATCTAACTAATAGATTTTAAAAAATATTAAAAAATAATTATCTTAATTTTATCTTAACATCTTTTTAATGTTGTATAGTGAATAGATAAATAAGGGATGGAATTGCACTGAAAATGTATTGTACAATTAGACAGGTGTGACGGAGTCTCTCTACATATCAATATCCTGCTCCACAAAATTGCCCATCTTACGAGGGGAACCTTAGCAGTAAAGAGAGCATCAATCTCCGCGAAGGTTTTGCCCTTTAACTCAGGTACATAGAAAAAGCTTCCAACTGTTGCAATAGCACCTAGACCCCCGAAAACAAATCCGACTTTGCCCTTCAAGTTTGCAGCATCGGGATTTACCATGTATGGGATTGCGAAGTTCATGGCAATACCAAAGACTGACTGGGTTACTGCAGCAAGACCCATCGTCTTAGCCCGTAGGCTGGGCGAGGAAACCTCACCAAGGAGCACGAATGCCATGGCTCCAATGGTCATAAAGTATACAAAGGCGTAGATGACCGTGAAAGATGACTGGGCCCATTGTGCGCCGTTAGTAGGAATCACGTCCATAATTCCAATGAGCATGAGGAGAGTCGTCAACGTTGCCATACCAAGCAAGAAGACAGATCTTCGACCGTACCGCTCCACGACGAACCACGACAGAAAGTTTCCCATGACACCGCATGCTGTAACCCCTACACCTAAGTTGAAAGAGTCTGCAACACTGACTCCAGCCAATTGGAAAAAGTAGCTGCTGAAACCGAGAACAAAGATTATGCCAACAAGGTGCTGGCATGCAAAAACTCCAACAGATATACCAGTTCGTAGAAGGTTCGTGCCACGGAAACAGTCTAGCCAAGATGCGTCATTCTGAACTTCTTCAAGTTCTACTGTTCGGCGGAGGAACTCTATTTTGCTCTCGACATTAGTTTCGTTAGGGTATAGTTTCGCATAGTGCTTTGCTGCTTCATCGAATTTCCCGGTGCGGACCAGATACCAGGGTGACTCTGGAGCGAAGGGAAGGCCAACAAGAAGGATGACTATCGCTAAAGTTAAATGCAGCACAATAAAGTAGTATATCTAACTTACCGACAAAGAAAAGTTGAAGGGCAAAGGGAGCACGGTATGCCCACTTATCAGCGCGCTCGCCGAAGGCTTTAACCGCAGCGTTGGAGAGCAGTTGGCCAACCACTATACCAAGATTGATTCCGGCAGTGGTGATACCTCGAAGAGAAACTGGAGATGCCTGCAGATACACTTAGTGACAGAACAAAAGATGAATAAAGTATATCGTACCTCAGAACAGTACAATGGACCAATTGTAAGGTAAGCACCTAAGCCGACCCCAAGAACCAATTTGCTGATGAGAAAAGCAACTCTTGCGACCGAAAATAATTGTCCAATAATTCCACCAGTGCAGATAATGACGCTGACAGCCAAACCCCAACGTCGACCGATCTTGTCCGCAAGCCATCCAAAAAAAAAAGCCACCGAAGAATTGCCCGACGCTGGAAACAACATTGAAGGCGCTGAGCCAGTTTGCGGGGATGACAAATTGACCCTCGAATGTGTAACTGTATGATACTGTTAAACATGAAACATGACAGTAAATTGCGATGCATATAAGCTGCGCTTACCCAAAATCTCGCCTGAAAGAAGGGACTGATATCATTGCCCCATTGACCTGGGCATCAAACCCCCTAGAGTCATTAGCATTTATTCTTATTTTTCAAGGTGAATTGGTCATACCAGCCAATGGCGCTCAAAGCAAAGAATAAACACCACCAGAGAACACTTGCATTGCCTTTTATGCCTTCGCGAAGGTTGATAGGCTCATTCGTCGTGAGCATCGGCTTTGGAAGAGGAGACACTTCGTGGTGATGGGATGTAGTTATGTCGGCTACTTTTTTTTCGGCCATTGTGCTGTCTTGCGACATGTTGGATGAGGATGGACGTATTGGTCTCAAGTGCTACTGGAGTCGCTGTTGTTGCTGTAGTCACCGCGGAGAGCAATTAACAGTGGAATTAATGTGTTGACCTATGTTCAGATGCTTCCCTTGAAGGGGGCAGGTCGACTCTTAAATATTCTCCATATCTACTTGTGATGGTGCCAGAGCTGGCCATAATACATGGAGCTAAGATTAATATGCACTTATTAGTATCTGAGTCTGGGGTTGGGGGACTAGGGGACTGGGAGATGGGGCATCCCGATGTGGGTTGTGGGGAACCAATAAAGAGGTGTTTTAGTATGGGGGCGTGGCTCAAGCGACATTCCGCGACACTTGCATTTCGGTCTAGCCAGCTAGAAATACTTAAAGACGACACTCCGCGAATTCTACGACTCGCTTCCTCCCAACTCTCATGATTTTCGTCCTGCACCCCAGATTCAAAGAAGCGGAAAGAAAGGGGCTAGTTCTTCAACATGCCGGAAGACCTTGCGGGCACTGCTGGGCATTCCAAAGGTGCTCTGCCTCAGCTAAACTCGCTACAACGAGATGACAATAACAGGTCACAAGTCCTCAAAACGTCCAGCTCCGCGAGGAACCGCAGCATATCCTCGGAAACGGGCGAAAAAAGCCTGTCAGGTGTGTCGATCTCGACGTACTAAATGCGACAACAAGAGGCCAACATGCTCGTTCTGTGCAAAGGCAGGTAGTCAGTGTGTATGGGCGCCAGATGACCTCTCATCGTAAGTGTTTAACTTGATAGTGCAATTCAAGCTTTTCTCATGGTCCACGATACGGTAGTGGGGGGAGTAGGCACGTTTTCTCTTGTATAGCTGGCACTAAATGTTCCTAGATTTGATCCGGCAAGCCTGGCTATTCTTGATAGATTTGACCGCTTAGAAACCTTGGTCTTGTCAAACGGGAAGCATCCCCAAACCCAGGGTCACCAGTCTTCCCAGACCCTTGGAGACACGCCTATCTCGGAAACCCAGCGAAGCCAGCATCGCATGCCTACTAGTCAGCAACTCGGTTGTGTAGCCACCGCTTCACTGAATATTCGCATTGAAGCTGTGTTGGAATGGTTGCCTCTCAAAAATATTCTCAGCAACATATCGTCACCTCAAATGGGACCTGAAATTGAACCAGTATATCGCGGCACAATTTCAAGGTTAGAAGATCTAGATCTAACTACTTATTATCAATAAATCTGTTAGCTAAAGTGACTTGTAAACTAACTGTAAATAAAGTGTTTCATGAAATACTTGACGCTATGCTTATTTTATACCCGGCCTTTATAAAGATGCCCTCTAGTGCCACCCCACCATCAATTCGAATATCAGAGAACTCAAAGTATACACCTCTGGCGAGCAAGCGCCTATTGTCATTGGCCACGAATTCGGTGGAACCGTTTGCGAGGTTGGGGAAGGCGTTGATGGGTTACAAGTCGGCCAACGGGTTGTTGTTCAACCAATTCTCTTTGATGAGACTTGCCCCCCATGCCAGAAAGGCCTGATAAATTTTTGTCAAAACGGTAGTTTTATTGGACTAAGCGGTTAGAGCATCCAGCTCTTCTCCCCCTCCCCCCCCCAAAAACTATAACTTACGGGTTACAAGATCAGGTGGCGGAGGCGGATTATCAGAATTTATCGTTGTTCCCAGCTATTCTGTTTTCAAGATCCCCAATTCGATATCTCTAGAGGTTGCAGGTAAGTAATTTTCTCCTCTCAGTTTGCAGGACCCGGTCACTCATGAACTAAGCACTGATCGAACCGCTCGCCGTCGCATGGCCACGTTCTCCCCAGCATCGGAGACAAGCCTTCGATCTTGGGGGTGCGGGTGCTGGTTCTACGGTTAACAATTCGTCACTTGGGTGTGACTGCTTGGGAAGTATCCAATGCTTTGACAGTTACCTGAATGACTCGGTGGGAGAACCTGTGAAAGCTCCTAATGTCATCTGCCTTCATGAACAGGTAATAGCTCCACTTCGTTTAGATCTTTAACTCTTCTACGTTAGAGACTCTGCTGAAAAGGAAAAAATGGTTTTGTCATAGGATCAAATGCTAATTATCTCAGGATAACGGTATTGGAGGGAAGCACATGATCCTCGAATAGATGTTGCTGCAATCACTCGTGCACGAGTTCTAGTCCTACAAAGCATTATCACCGTCGGCAACTACGAGTACATATTTGCGTGGCACTTCATGCAAACGGCACGGTTGAGTTTGAAACTCGTGCTACGGGTATTCTCGCCACCTCTCTCATCGATGCGGGAAAACCCAGTCTCTGGGGAAATGTCGTCTCACCAGGTGTTCTAGCTGCTAACCATCAACATCTCTTCTGTCTACGCATAGACCCTATGATAGATGGTCTTCAGAACACAATAATGCAAGAAGAAAGTCTTTCAGTGCCATACTCCGCCCAAGAGAACCCCCACGGGAATTCTTGGAAAATTGCGAAAAAAGCCATTGAGGAAAGTGGCTTCGTTGAAGTTGAACCTAAGCTCAATCGTACATTCAAGGTTGTGAACGAGAAAAAGCTCAACGCTATCTCCTGCAATCCGGTAGGCTACAAAATTGTCGCACCAACTGCGCAACTGCTCATTGCAGATCAGCGTAATACCGTGCGTCGCCGCGCCCGGTTTGCAGAGCATCATTTGTGGGTAATTCACCATCGTGACGTAGAGTTTTGGGCTGATGGCCATTGGACAAACCGGAGCCATGATGAGACGGGTGGAGTATTTGATGCTGCTGCGCGATGCGATAATGTTCGAGAAGAGGACATTGTGGTGTGGCAAACCTACGGCATGACACATAATACCCTGTGTGGAGGACTACCCGGTGATGCCTGTTGAGATCATGACAGTTTCCTTGAAGCTTGCCGACTTCTTTGAAAGGAATCCAGCTTTGGACGTGCCGCCAAGTTTGCAGTCGATCAACAAGAGTGTCTTGGTGGTTCAAACTAATGAGAATGGTGCAGCTGCAAACGGCATTGAGCAATCTGATTGTTGTGGCATATGAGCCTAGCCCTGCTGATTTAATTCGACAACTGTCAATATATCATCAGAAACCAAGGTTTCAATGACCAATTGTCACTACCATAAACTCATTCGAGACGCTATTACCGAGGATTGATGTTAAGTGAAATCCTGTTCCAACACCAACTCAACTCTTTAGACACTACAGTCTTGTTTACACCAGTAAGTCTACATGAAATCCACAAGAGGTGCTTAATACGGCCTTTTTGGCTTATAGCAGCTTATAGCTCAGGTTTAATGCTCGTAGCTAGGTGCCAAGTACACCAAATAAACAAATGTTAACAAAAGGTGAGTTTCCGTGTACTCAAATGTAGTAATATGCCGAATGCCAACTAACCTGTGAATTCCAATAGCTTGTCCACCATCAGCAGTGAGGCGTTCTATCTATATATTCGGCTTCAAGAACGGCAGTTTTGTCTTAGATAGACCTTAAGTATTAAAAAGTTCGGCAGGGATTCAGAGCAACGACGAGTCGTAAATAATCAAATTCTATGGGAAACACGAGTTCTATGACCCTGGAACCCTTGTAACACATTCTGAGTGGATCTTTTGATTAGACCCATTTATCCCAAAGAGGACGTTGGAGCCATCACCAACGCGGGGGCAAATCTTTCCACATCTCCACTTCCCCACTCCCATTAAACCTCCACAATATGCGACCCCTATAACGGCAATCTGAACCTTCCCCAGTAATTGAAGGCTTTTCTCATCCCGCATTCTGGCCAGAAGTGCATGGAGAACCTAGGTCGAATCTGGAGATTTCACAGGTGACTTATGTTTCTGATTCATTCAACGCTCTGGTCGTGCCCGTATGTATATATAGATGCACAACCTCTTTCGGTATACAGGCATCCATTTTCGTGGCAGCTCAACTGATATCATCATTTTCACGACTTCCGGTTTTTTGTTTGTAGTCGTCGACGACTCATCACCGCTCTCATGGCTACAGATTATGACACCGAGAAGCATCCTGTCCAACATGTTGACAATTTGAGCAATGGGGCCCGCGAAGTGAAGAAGAGGTCAACTATCCAGGAAGTATGGGCAAATAAGAGGGTTGTGATGTGGTGTAGGTTCTACACTCCATGAAAGTTCCCACTCCCATGCCCCTGCTAAATTTGTTTTCCATAGGCCTGCTCATTTTCCTTCTCCCGGTCAATTTCGGATACGAGGTTGCCATGATTGGCAAATTATTTGCAGCTCCTGGATTTCAAAAAAGATTCGGTGTTCAGGTGAATGGAAAATGGGTCATTAGAGTTGTTGACCAGCAAATTCTAAATGCCGGCAGCACAATTGGCCTCTTTTCCTCCGCCTTTGTAACCGGATACCTTTCCGATCTATTCGGTCGTAAAAAGGTTGTCATTGTCGCTTGCCTCATTTGTATATCCGGTGTCTTTGTTCAATACTTCAGCACTACAGTCTTGATGTTGTTTGGCGGAAAGGTCATCTCTTGCTTCGGCTTTGGTCTCGGTCACTCACTTGGACCAGTGTGGGTGGCAGAGCTTGCTCCACAGTCGATCCGTGGGTTATGTCTAACATTAATTGTAGGTACACATACTCATTAGAAGACTTATACTAATCGAAAGATAGAATACCATGATCGTTCTTGGCCAGTGGTTCAGCTCGCTTTGTGTCTACGGTGCTTCATTCAGAACTGGCGACTCCGCTTGGCGCATCCCATTGATCACCCAGCTCATCATGCCTGGACTCTTGCTACTCATTGGCGTTCCTCTGCTTCCTGAATCCCCAGCATGGCTGGTCATGCATGACAGACACGACGATGCCATCAAAGCGCTGAAGACTTTCAATGGGAAAGACTACGATGCAGAGGGCGCACTCCAGAATATTCAGACTGCTCTCGACATGGAGTCAGAAAACAAGATACAGGAGAAGAATTCAACATGGGTAGAGTGCTTCCGACAGCCCAATTTGCGACGAACAATCATCGTCTGCATGGTGTACCTCTCGCAACAATTCATTGGTGTCAATTTTGTCAGCGGATATCTCACCTACTACTTCTCGCTCGCTGGTGTGAAAAATCCTCTTGCTGTTGGTCAGGCCGCATTTGCCATCCAGCTATTTGGAAACATCTGCTCGTGGCCACTGATTGAACGCCTGGGACGACGGCCCATGCTGGTATATGGTTGTTTCATGATGACCGCGCTCCTGCTGCTTATCGGATGCATCAATATTCGCACCAACGCTGCATCTCTGCAAGCTACCGTTGCACTGATGTGTATCTGGGGATGGATGGTAAATTTCTCCATTCTGTATCACATAACTCTATTCTAACTCGCGCCTTTTAGTATCAAGCCACTCTTGGAGCTGTCTCGTACGCGGTCGGCGGTGAAACCCCATCTCCCCGCCTCCGCCAAAAGACCTATGCAATTAATATCATGTCAGCCACTGCGGTGTCATGCGCTGTCAACCAGCTCTTGCCCTACCTCCTCAATCCCGACAAGGCAAACCTGGGCGGCAAGATAACATTCATCTTCTTTGGAACCTCGCTTCCAGTCTGTCTGTACCTGTTCTTCTGCCTTCCTGAGATGAAAGGACGCTCCGTTGTCGAAATTGAGGAGATGTTCCAGGATCGCGTGCCAGCTAGAAAGTTCAAGGATCACGAGTGCCGCCCTGCTTTAGCAGAACCCAAGGTTATCTGAAGGGATGATTCTCAATCAGTGGTCTAGACCAAATATTATATCCAAGTCTACTATGTACAGTTGCTAATCTAGTCAATCTTAATGTTCCAACTAATCTTCTCATCGTAATATACATTCATGATTGGTGAATATAGACGCTGCAAAGCTTCCTTGAATCTTTTTTGACGACGTCCATCCATATTTAAAAGATATCCTTCGGATGAGTTATCACAACAAATGAGTGAAATCTAATTTCGAAAATTAAAGTTACGTTTCGCTTATAAGGATTGATGTTTTAACTCGTCTACATACATTCTGGATATATTGAGGAGTTTCACCATATATGATGCAATCATAAATCCTCCTATAGGACCAATTACAAGTTTCTTCAGCCGAACTTTTAGCTCAAGTCGAACATCCAAACATCATGTTGCAATAATATTAATTTTAAACAGTAATACATATATTGGACCTTTGGTGTCATAGATTGCCATCAGCTCGCCAGCCTTCTAACATATCCTCAATCTGATCGGCGATCTGCCAACCGCTTACTTTTGCAACGCCCCATAGAAAATCTTCGAGTTCATCCTTCTGCTCTTGATAGCTGATTAGCCGACCAGCATATACCAAGGCTGCCATTATCACCGGATCGCAAGACCAATTTAGATCATTGCTAATGCTGAGGCCACAAATCTGGACAGCGTACCATGTTGGTGTTTTCATCTTAGATATCCGCTGCAGGGTAGGCGGTCTAGCTTGTAGGAGCAGAAGGCATGCAGTATGATACATGATAGAAGCTAGGAGATTAGCTCGACTGGTGTGGATGGTAAGTGGGAAAGCAGAGGTCTGATCAAATGCGATGTTCGATATTGCGGAGGATAATATCGGTTGCAACTGCGGTGGCTGATGTTGCGACCACCACTGAGTCGACGACCATAGATGTGTCCATCGTTCAGCATGTCCGGAATGAGATGCTGAGGATGAATCCTGTGAGGAAAAAAGGTATTGAGCTGCGCGACTACATATGAGGATGGAATAGCGTGTCCAATCACACGACTTGCTATTGTTTTGCTCAGGTTGACTTGGTTCCAAGTTTGAGAAGGGATAAGGGACTTCAGGCCAGTTCTGAATTTGAGTTATCAATGGAATTTGACAGATCAGCGAGTTTGCGATGTCTGTATATCTGTTAGTCAGGTTCACAATCATGAATTCGGGATTTACAAAGTGCGAGGATACCAAGAAAGGATGAACAAACCAAGTCGAAGGATAACCCAAGAAACCGACCCTCTATGGCCTGGTAGGAAACCATGGATACTAAGAGAGGATAGAACATCTATACACTCCTTAAGGCTGAGATGCCAGTCAGGCACAACTTGAGGCATGAGCTCACATATCATCAGCAGGACGCAAGCGGCGATCGATTCTTCCGAACCGCTATAAATATTAGAGCCACTAGATGCAATAGCATTACGAGTGACTTCGGCGTTCTGTAACATATCTGCATCTCCCAAAGGAAGGAAAAAGGACATTTGGCAGCAGGCCAATGCTCTAATGGCATCCGAGAGATGTGGTGACTGTTTTGACAGGATTGGCAACTGGATACCAAAGGAGTATTCAGCTGTACAGGTATCAAGCTATTATTTGATTAGTGAACAGATTCAGAAGATAATACGCATGCTCTTTGAAATGTACATACCCATGGGGCGACCTCGTCTATATAAAACTTGAGAAGTGAGTCTTTGGTGCTGTACTCAAACTGATGTTTGACGTTTCGTTCTCTTCGTTGGCGCGTGATCGTTATTATATTGTTTCTAGTTCTTTGAGGTGGTCGCAGATAATGATTATTCGCGGACATGGCATCATGTATTGGTGGTGAGATAGGATTACATTGCCTAAGTTGACTAAGACTCTGAGGCGTAACGGATGGTTGAAATTCTCGCTCGAACCTCTCCGGTACGATTGTATGTAAAATGGAAGCTGGGGTGAATGGTATAGACTCATAGTGGTGCACATTCACATCACCAGTGCGTTCGATTGGCTCAACGCGGGGTGTCAGAAGTGTTTGGCTATGTAGATATTGATCAATTTCATGCTGTTCAATTGCTGGTCCGTCTTTAGGCATTGGATTATAGGTTCGCCATCCCTCAACTGGGGGTGCGAGAATTGGGGATCTAAAAGCCTCCGGTGACGAGGCAGGGTTATGATCATCTTGCGAATAATATTCTTCAACTGGAGAGCCATCAGGCGTAGTAGCTTTATCCAATCCATTGACAAA
>Ga0247807_10002294_pt1 | contig 10589 bp, 7 predicted proteins | sample UWRJL074202C1_FD_179931 | JGI IMG/M metagenome (GOLD analysis project Ga0247807, IMG submission 179931) | Plant litter microbial communities from Arlington Agricultural Research Station in Wisconsin, United States - UWRJ-L074-202C-1 | ecosystem: Environmental > Terrestrial > Plant litter >...
TATAAACTCGGAATTATTAAAGTCAGAGAAACAGCAATACCAATCCAAGGGTTGTTTTTTATTTTTTTTAAAATGGATAAAATTTTCATGTCTGGTGGTGTATTTACGGCAAGTCTCATTTATGTCTATAGCTTTTGGGTTCTGGCGTAAAAGTAATTTTGATTTACCTGTTTGAAATCAAAAATGTCACGAAAGCCATTTTTCTTGTCATGAAATTTGCTGAAGCTCTACGTACTTGGGATATTTCTTTCAAAAACAAAAAAATCCTCCCGTGATAGAGAAGATTTATACGGTTTTGACTTAATTGCCTTAAGACAGAATATTCATCTTTTTCAGGAAATCTTTATAAGTATCACTCAGGTTTATCTTGTGGTCTCCTTTTAAGATAATAAGATTGTCAGCCAAAATAATTTCTTCAATTTTATCTTTATTGACAATCGTATTGCGATGTGTTTTTACGAATTTATTTTTATCTAATAAATTACTGATTTTGGTAAGAGAGATCTGAATGACGAATTTTTCCTTTTCGGTAATAATATTGCAATAGCGTTCTTCGACTTCGATATATAAAATGTCGTTTATGGCGACTTTTTTTAGTGAGTTTTTCTTCTTGATGAATAAATACTCATTGCTAATTACAGTGTTTTGTTCTTCGCTCATAAAAACATTCGTTTGAGCATAGAATTTTTCGACAGCCATTTCTATAGCGTATAGAATTTCGAGTTCGTTAAAAGGTTTCATCAAAAAACTAAAAGGCTTGGTAAGTTTTGCTCTTTCAAAAATTTGACGATCCTGCGAACTTGTCAAAAACACAAATGGTTTTGAAGCATTTGGAATAATGTTGATAGATTCAGCAAAGGTGATTCCGTCTGGTTTTCCGTCCAGAAAAACATCTATAATAATGATGTCTACCGTATTCTCGTAAAAAAGTTTTAATGCATCTGTAAAGTTGGCGGCAACGCCTGTAATGTTATAATTGTTCTCTACCAGAACTTTAGCAAGCGCATCGCTTTGCTCAGGAGTATCTTCTATAATTAAAACATTAATATTATCCATTTGTTTTTGTTTTCGGGAAGCTTAATATCATTTTAGTTCCCTTGTTAATCTCACTTTCTATAACTAAAGTTCCGCTATTTTTTTTGATCATTTGTTTGCACAACTGCAAGCCTAAACCGGTTCCTATAATTTCTGAGTTGCTTTTTTTAGCTAAAAGTTCTCCTTCTTGTAGTAACTCTCTAATGGTGTTCTCGCTCATTCCAATTCCGTTATCTTCGATTATAAGATCGCAAAAATCAGGATTGGTTTCCTGGGTGTAAAAATTTATTTTGCCATTTTCATTAGAAAATTTAATAGCATTATCTAATAAATTTCGGAGTACAATTTTTAAGGAATCAAGATCTACAAAAATAAAAATATTTTTCGATACCGAATTTTCAAAAGTAATCGCTTTATCCAAAAGCAAAGGTTTATAGTTGTATTCGATTTGCTGTACAATAGAATACAAATGAATAGATTCCTTATGAAAGTACAATTGTTTGGTTTGTAGCATCGCCCAATGCAGTAAATTATCTAATAAACTGTAAGCGCCATTGGCAATCGTACTATTCTGGATGATAAGCTGATGAAGTTCATCATAATTTTTAGTTTCGAGTGTAGCAGATAATTTAGCATTACTTGTTTTTAATGCATTTACAGATGAGCGTAAATCATGGCTAACGATAGAAAATAACTGATCTTTAGTAGCGTTAAGTTCATCAAGTTTATTTTTTTGAAGTAAAATAGTTTTTGCATTTTTTACTTTTTGACCGTACAAGTAAACTCCTCCAGTTAGAATTAGTAGTAAGCCTATTGCGGCAAAAAACAAACCGTTACGTTGAGTATCTTTTAATTTGTTTTCGACTTCTAATACTTTAATTTGTTTTTGTTTTTGAGCGACAGCAAACTTTTTTTCAAAATCAGCTACTGCCCATATTTTATTTTGGTTATTTAAGGAGTCTTTCCAATCTTCTGCTTCTTTTCTGTAATCTAGAGCTTTTTTGTAATTCTCCCTGTTTTCTTCTACGACAGCCATGTTGAAGGCTGTGTTTTCTTTTAATTTAAAATCAGTTATATTTTTAGATAAAGTATAAGCTTTTTGAAAATAAAATATGGCTTGTAAGTCTTTATATTGTAAGTAGTAAAGATTTGCAATATTAATATTAGATCTAACTACACTTTTTGTAATCTGCTTGGGATTTAAAAGAGCATCTTTTTTAAAATAAGACTCTGCTTTCACAAATTGATGTAAGTGCGAATAGCATACCCCAATATTTTCGTACAAAGTAGCTATTTCACTCTCGTCTTTATGATTCAATATTTCTTTTTCAGCTTTCAAAAAATATGTAATCGCTCTTTTGAAATTTTTTTCATAATAAAACAGTACTCCAATACTATTATCTACTAGGTAATAGTATTGGAATGATTTGTTCTGTATTAATCCAAATTCATCACGTGCTTGTTTATAGAGTCCTTTCTCGCTTAATGAAAATCCTCTAAAATAATGACAATATTCTTTTGTTTCTAAATCAGGATTAGAATTCAATTGCTTCATGGAATATACCAACGTAGAATCCCATTCTTTCTTGAAAAAAAAAGATTGAGCTTTCTTAAAATTAGTTTCGTTTTTTACTGAGCTTACTTTTTTTTGAATAGCAATTTCAAAATAATTCAAACTTTTTTCTTGTTGTGGGAAAACTATTGATGATAAAAAAAGAAATAGTAAAAAAAAGTTGTTTTTTTTTTGAATCATTATTGGTGTTTTAAAAAAAAATCTTAAACGTTGTTGTTGAGTTAATAATTTATTAATTGTTAATTTAAATGTTTTTCGTAGGTGATGAATATTGATCAATAAAAATATTGCAAATTTATTAATATAGAGATAAGGATTTGCTATTAATTAAGTTCCTATACTTGTTTTGGTTCCTCTTGAAGTTTTAGGATCATCTCCTAATCCACCGCCTACAGTAGGAACTGTATATTGTAAGTAAGAGATAACTTCTGTGATGTCTCCAACATTATCAGAGGTGTAATCTGTTTCTACATAATAAACATCATAAGTATCCGGAGAGACTTTGTCCCATATATAATCAAAGTAGATTGTGAAAGTACCATCTTTTTCTATTGCTGTATCCACTGTCGGTTTTTCTGATTCTACAGCATTGATATATAAAGTAGCACAGATTTTTAAGGTTTTTACTCCATTATTATCGTAAAAGTTTGCCGAAGCTAGAGGAGGAATAGGGAAAGTTAGATTTTGGGGATCTTTAAATTTAAAATCTTCGGTGTTGATTTTTTTGTTTTGAACAACTTTTAATGTCATAATAGGGTTTTTAGGGTTAATACGTTTATTTTTGGTAGGCTAAAGATATTTTTTTTCTTTGAATAAAAGAGTGAAAAAGATATGTTTTTTTAGTTTAATTCCCGTTAAAAATGAAGTTCCTGAATTTTTTTGTGATTTTCATTAATAGTACTGTTTTTCAATAAAATAAAAACCCTAATTCATTTTATTGAATTAGGGTTTTCTATGAAAATCTTTAGTAGAATATGCATTTAAAAAAAGAGATCGACTTGCGAATTTATCTTTTCAATGTAATAATCAATCTTTCTGTTTGCTCTGTTAAAAAACAAATTTATTATTCTGATTCTCCCATAAGGGACTTTTGTGTGCCAAGTTGTTATCATGCTTATTTAATTCGAAATAAAATTCCCTTCAAGAAGAATAATCTTTTTAATTGATTTAATGTTAGGTATTTTAAACGAAAACCCCAATTCAAACAAATGAATTGGGGTTTTAATTTAATTAGAAATGGTCTCTTTTATATCGATAATCTCTTTTATATACACAGGTTTGCCGCTTGCTGAAAAACCTTCTAAGACTATTTCAAATTTACCAGACACATCTGATGTGTAAAATTGTATAGTTGAGTTTATATTGTTTGAATTAGTATTTGGCAGCCATAAAAGCTGGTGTCTGTAATCTGGGATTCTTGTGTTTTTATTGTTTGTATAATTAGGCTGAAAATATTCTTTTTTGCTAATGGGCCTCAAAATTTCTGGTCTAATTATAAAACTTCCTTTTAAATTAGTATCATAATCACCATTTTTTGTAGCAAAACAAACTATTCCGTTAAATGATTTTGAACCATAATAATAAAGTCCTTTGACTACATTTACTTTGTACAGATTTTTAGGGTTATAAGTAAAAAATTCATTCAAATCTTCAAGAATCAATCCATCAACTGTAACCAAAGGAGGTAGGCTAGAGTTAAAGTTTTTGTCGTTATCGTAAACAATTAGTTTATATTTTTTGTCTTCTTTTCTAAAAACAACACCCGTTATAATTTCGGTAATGGTTTCTTCCATCGTCGAAAATCTTGTAAAGTCATCAAATTTGTATTCTGTAGTTGAAGAACCAAAAAATGCAACAAATTTATCAGGAGGAATTAGGCTGTCTTTTTTTGCGCTGTAATAAGCATTTTCAACTTGACTGGAAATCAGTCTTTCAGTTATATTTTTATTTGATTCTGAGTTCAATTGAAGATTAGAAAAGGTGAGACTTGAGAAATCTTTTTCTTTTGTTTTGTCAATTTCAATTGTGTAATTTTCTTTATCGTTTTCAAGTACTTGAACTATGATATTTGGTGTTGTATTTGATTTTTCTAAATTAAATGCAAATCGACCTTGCTCATCTGTTTTAGCTAATTTTAAATCGTAGTCTTTTCCAATAATTGATAAAGCCACTTTTTTGTTTTTAATTTCTTCCGAAACAGATTTTAATCTTCCTGTGATAATTTCTCCACGTAATTCCGGAAGTACAAAGTTAAGGTTGTTAACGGTGTTATCAGGAGCTTTATTTTGAATTGCTGTTTGATAATCTCTAAAAGACATCTTTTTTTGTGCCGAAAAACCATCTGCTTTTCTAACCGATACAGTATAATTTCCTTTTCCAAAATCATCAGAAACAGTTTTGATTTTTAGATCAATCAACGCTCTGTTTTCAAACGTTTTGTTTTTAAGTTCAAACGAAATGTTAGCATCCATTATGGGTTCAGAAATTGTGCCTCCATCCTGAGTACTTATGTCAGCTAATTTTTCTTTATAAGGATTTATAATGTAAATATCAGTACTAAAATAATTATCAATAGTTTTATTTAGCATCCAGCTGGTATATCCAATTATTTTATAAGTTCCGGATTCTAAAGTAGTGGGGATAAAAAAATCTCCATTTCCAGTTCCGTTCTCAAGAAAAACTTTCTGTGTGGATATCACTTTTTTATCATTGGCGATAAGCTCAAAATACGCAATCTTACTATACTTTGTAGGTGTATTTGTTGTTTTATCGATACAGAATATCTTGTATAATAAAGTTTCTCCTGTTAAGAATGAATTGGTATTGGTTGTAATAAAAACTGTTTCGTTTAGATTTTTATCAATTTCATTCAGTTCATCAGAGGATGTATTATTCTGAGCAAAGATAATTTGCTGGGAGCTTAATAATAAAGTTATAACTAATAAATGTTTTAATCTATCCAAAATGAAGGTTTTATGTTTGATGAAAAAGTACTGCAATCTCCACATTGTATTGAATACAATAAATAGGATGGGGTTTTATTTGGATAATAGATTTTTATGCCGGTTCGGATAAAATCTAAGATTTCATTTCCTTTACAAACAGAATTGTCAGCGAAACAATAATTATAATAATATTGGTCTATTAATGCCTCCGGAATTTGACTTTCTTCAGGGCAATAATATTGATATTCAGGAATTTTTTCCTTTGGAAAAATGTCTGTAAAATTAAAAAACAATCTTTTTTCAGAATAGGAACTCACATCAAAAAAACCAATTACTTTTTCGCCGGGATTGTCAACAGCCTTAATGTTTCCTGAGAAAAATCCAGGTTGAGTCTGCGACAAAAGGCTTCCGGAACTTGATATGTTTTTTAATGTTTCATAAAATGTGTATGAAGCAAGGCTCTGAACATATTGTTTTACTAATATGCTGTATCTGTTTCTAATGTAATTGTCTGTACTGCTGATAAATCTTAAAGGAAAATTAATCACTTTATCTGCTGATAAATCATTCGTACTTGTTAGTAATATAGTGTTAGACTTCTGAGATGAAAAGCAGATTTTGGCTTCTTTCTCTTTAGATCTTTCCTGAAAAACTATTTCTCCTTTTGGATTAGATCCTGCGGGAAACATTTTTACAACAGCCTCTATAGAATACCATTTTGGGGCAACAATTTTAGAAGTTTCTTCATACTCATATCTGTAGTATTTAGATGTATTTGTTGGGTCATTGCTATTTACTGTTATTTGAACCCCAAGAATGTCATTTTTTGTTACAGGTGTTGCCTGGATGTTTTCTATTGGAGTTTGAGTAGTTAATTTTTCGGTGCTGGATATGTATGATTTTCCATTCTTAGTCAGTACATGCAATTGGTATTGTCTGTCTGGATTTGCCTGAAATTGTGCGACTGAAAGGTAAGTTCCGTCACCTTCTTCAAATTCATATTTATTGCCGGCATCATCCGTTACGTAAACCACTGCTTCTGTTTCGAATTTTGGGGTGCTTTCGGCAAGTGTATAAGTTCTCGACAATTTTATTTCTTGAAATTTATATTCGTTTGTGATTGTTGCCTGTATTACAATAATATCTTCAAAACCATTGGCTTGATAGTTATATGGAGTTGTGCATCCAAAAGCAAATGTGAGCAATATCGTTATAAGAAATCTATAGAGTAAGATTTTTTTCATAATCTTTAAAATTTAAAATTATAAGTAATAGTTGGTATTGGAACTGCAAAAATTGAGGTTTTATAAGCTTTTATCTGTCCCTCTTTTGTTACAAAAAAGATAGAATACGGATTATTTCTGCCTAAGACATTATAAATAGAAATGTTCCAAAAACTATGTGCTAATTTTTTTATTTTGTGATTTCCTTCAATATTCAAGCCGATATCAAGTCTGTAATAATCTGGTATTCGATATTTATTTCGATCGCTGTAAAGTGTATATTCAGCACCATTATAGGTGTATTTTCCAATCGGATAGGTTACCGGTCTTCCGGTTTGATATACAAAATTAGAAGAAAAACTATAGCGATGTGTAAATTTATAATTCATTACAATGCTTACATCATGAGGCTTGTCAAAATTTGATGGAAAATAATCACCGTTATTTACTTTTTCATCATTAAACTTACTGTCAAGTTTTATAAAGGATCTGGCATAAGTATAGCCAATCCATCCATTAAGCCTTCCGTTTGGTTTCTTTAATAAAAATTCTACTCCATATGCTTTTCCTTCACCCTGGAGCAATTCAGTTTCTAAGTCCTGATTCAATATTATATTTGCACCAACTTTATAGTCTAAGATGTTTTTAGATGTTTTGTAATAACCTTCTAGACTTAATTCAATATCATTGTTGTTGAGTTTTTTGAAAAGACCAAGCGAGTATTGCAGACCGCTTTCGGGCTTTACATTCAAATCAGATAATTTCCATGTATCTGTTGGTGCTTGAGTGGAGTTATTTGATAATAAATGGATGTATTGAAAGTTTTTGTCAAACCCGGCTTTTATAAAAAAGGATTCGTCAAAAATATAACGCAAGCCAATTCTGGGTTCGAAACCTCCGGAAGTATTTATAACTTCATTATTTGCATACGTTTTTTCCTCAATTACAGTAGAAGGAGTTAAAGGAACACCATCTTGATACACTTTTTGAATTGATTCTCCTAGAGCCGCATATAACGAATATCGCGCGCCAACATCTAGTAATAACTTTTCACTGATTTGATATTTATCAGAGAAAAATACTGCAGATTCCAATCCTTTTTCGTTATCTACTTTCAGCGGACTTATTAAGGAAGCCGACCCATTTGGTGTCATTTCTCCCGGATTAACTTTATAAAGTTTAGTTTGGATTCCGTAAATAAATTTATGCTTTGGGTTGTATGTTGTATTAAATTTTAGACTGGCTTGAGTTTCGTCTATTTTATATTTAAAAATAAAAGATTCCGGATTAGCTGAATCGTAATTAATATTAAATTTATATTCGCTGTTGGTTAGATTAAATTCGCTGTTCGTTTTTTCACTAAAAGTATGTTTCCATTTCAAGGAAATAAGCCTATTGCTATATTTGTATAAAGAGTCAGGAGTTATATTATAAGAATCTTTACTGTAATAGACAGTTCCTTCAACCGAGTTGTGTTGATTGATTTTGTGATTGTATTTTGCAAATAGATCATAAAAAGAGGCTTCGCTGTTTTTAAGGTCTTCGTTGTCAAGTGTCTTTAAGATCCAATCAGAATAAGTTGCTCTCCCTCCAACTAATAAACTTGCTTTTCCTTTTACAACTGGAATTGAAGCTGTTAGATTGCTTGTTACAGGTCCAATGCCGCCTTCTCCAGAGATTTTTTCTGTATTTCCATTTTTAGAAACGATATCAAAAACAGATGATAATCTTCCTCCAAATTCAGATGGAATTCCACCTTTGTAAATATCTACTTTATTTATTGTGTATGGATTAATAGAAGAGAAAAAACCAAATAAATGGGTAGGGTTATAAAGAGTTGCATTGTCTAGCAGAACTAAGTTTTGGTCTTCTTTTCCTCCGCGAACACTAAATCCAGAAGATCCTTCACCCGCCGTTTTTATTCCCGGAATCGTTAATGCAACCTTAAGTATATCTCTTTCCCCAAGAACCAGTGGAATATTTTTTACACCTTCGGCCTGAATTGTTGTTACTCCAGTTATGGCTGTTCTGATATTTTGACTATTTTTACCTTTTACTAAAACTTCATCAAGCTGATTTATTTTTTCAATTATAGAAAAATCAAGCGTTCCATTACTGTAGATCATTATTTTTCTTGTAGTATTTCTGTAAATTAAAGATTCGACTTCAATTGTACTTATACCTGTTGGAAGTTTTAAGCTGTAAAAACCCGATGCGTCAGTTATAGTGCTTGTATTTGTGTTCTTTTCTTTTACGGTAATATCTGCCAAAGGTTTATTGTCTTTCAAATCTGTGATGTGACCAGAAAGGATATAAAAATCAATGTCAGAATCTGCTTCTTCTTTCCCTATCAATGCAATTGGAGCATCAATAGTTCCAGGTATATTCTTTTTAACTGAATCATATTGTTGAAAGAAAACAGGAGCTTGCGTATTCTTAGAATCTATTGAACTTTTTACAGGATATTTATTGTAAATAATACTGTTTTTGGTGAAAATGATTTTGTTTTTATCAACAAAAAAATTAAGGTCAGTTTCTTTAAAAATTTTAGATAATATTTCTTCTATACTTTTATTTGAATAATCTCCGGAAATTAACACATTCTTGTCAAACCATTCTTCTTGAAAATAAAATGTAAAATTTGTAGAGGTTTCAATTTTCTTTAAAACTTCAATTTGATTAATGTTTTTGTAGTTAATACTAATGGTTGGTTTTTGGTCTTGTGAATACAGTAACTGATTTAAACCCAAAAAAAGTAAAATAATAGTAAAAATTCTCATTATGAATGATTTTCTAGAGATTAAAAATTGTTAATGTATTTCATTAGATTTTTCATAAATAATCCAGGATTATCCTTTTTTAAATCTTTATTCGTAGAAAAGAAATTCTGTATTTTTCTTTTTTGTTCAGGATACAATTTTATGATTTCTTTTTTGTCATTTATCAAAATAAACGTATTGTCTTTTAATAGTAAAAAGTCAGAATTTTGTTTGTAGCTAATTAGAAAATGGTCGTCTTTTATAATATCTCTTTTTTCTTTGTAATATTTAATATAAAGAATGGAGTTGTTTCCTGTTACCGTTTCTTCATAGTAACCGGTTTTTAAACTATGAGGTAATAGTTTTAAGTTGACAAATTTTTGGTTGCCAATTTTAAAAAAGTCAACTTTTTCTTTAAGAAGATTGATTTGAATGTGGGTAGTTTCAATATAAGGTCTAAAAACAAGCTCATCTTTAAAGATGTCATATTTTAAGTCTAAACTAAAGTAGTTTTGATCATTGTAAGATATACTGCCAGTTTTAAATTCATCAGTAATGTAGTAGCGATTTTCATTATCGATTGTTTTGTCAAAATTTAAATGCCCTGTGCCATTATTGAAATCTAATGCTTCTTTTCCGGAATTTTTATCAAACCAATTATAGGTTGAGATTTCTTTGTTATTTTGGCTATTGATATTTAAAATATTTAATAATAATCCAAATAAAATTATAAAATAATGTTTTTTTTGATTTTTTTTCAAAGGATTGGTATTTTTGATGTTTTGGCTTTTGGTCCTCAAAAATATTAAAAAAATCATATAAAACTTATGAAAAAATCTTTTATTTAATGATGTTAAACGAAAAACCCTAATTCATTTTATTGAATTAGGGTTTTCTATGAATAAACCTTTAGTAAACTAAGATCTGATTACTCTTTTTTCTCCTCACGTGGAGGTCTTGGTAAAAGTGCTTTTCTTGACACTTTTTCTTTTCTTGTTTTAGGATCAAGTCCTAAATATTTAACCTGGAATACATCTCCCATGTTTACTACATC
>Ga0247807_10002296_pt1 | contig 10586 bp, 9 predicted proteins | sample UWRJL074202C1_FD_179931 | JGI IMG/M metagenome (GOLD analysis project Ga0247807, IMG submission 179931) | Plant litter microbial communities from Arlington Agricultural Research Station in Wisconsin, United States - UWRJ-L074-202C-1 | ecosystem: Environmental > Terrestrial > Plant litter >...
AATTCATTTAGTTTTAAATAATCTATTTTAGGATCGGTAGAAGTGGCGTTAATCAAATTGATATCAAAGAAATGATATAAAACGCCGTAAAAAGATCCTAAAACAATTACAAGCGACAATGGTTTAAAATGTTTTACACGTTTTCCTTTAATAAATTCACGAATGGTATGCCCGGGTCTGCTAAACAATTGCTGAAAAGAATATAGAATTCCTTTGTCAAAATGAAATAAGCCGTGCTGAATATCATGCCATAGAAAATGTGTATTTATTTTGTGTGTTTCTGCAGGCTGGCCACATTCATTGCAATAATTGCCAGTAAAAGTGTGATTACAATTTTTACATTTTACACTCATATTTCAGAAGTATTATAGGATTTTTAGTAAAACTAAAATAATAAAAAAACGCATATTAAAATAAATTAATATGCGTTTATATTTTGTAATAAATTGATTTTTAGACTTTTCCTAAGGTATAAAGTTGTTCCATTGTAGGCGTTAAGCTTCCTCCGGCCGGCTCTAACGTAATTCCAAAAGCTTCAGCAGAATCTGTTTGGCTTACAGCAAATATTTTTTGATCATTGCTTTCAAAGTTGCTCAGTAAACCAATACTAGTTGGTGTAAGAACTGGGCTCAATTTTAAAGCCCAAACCTGATATACCATTCCTTTTGGTGGTTCTGGAAGACCTTTAGCATCGATATAAGTAGTTTTAGTGTCCTTATTCCAGTACACTTTTGCAAATGAAGTAGGAGACACGGCTTGTCCACCAAGGGTTACGCCCGTATTTTTAATATCTCTGACAATAGTTAAACTTTTTTCTGTTTCCTTGTTTTGTTGATCCAGATAAGCGAAATCTCTTTGAATTTTATTCTTTTCGTTACCAACGGTTGCTATAACTTCTCTTGTTTTTGTCAATTCTAATGTTTGATATCCAAGTCCCAAAAGCATAAGAACTGCAGCTGCCCAACCCACATATTGCGACCAGTTGGAAGCAGGTTTCATTTCGACTACCTTACCGTGTTTTAGTTCTAGTTTTTCTTTTATTTTTTCAAAATTTGCCACCGAATGAAAAGGAGAAAAACTAGACGATAATGCTACAATTGCTTTTTCTATCGAAAGAATTTCCTGTTCTATTACGGGATGTTTCTTAGCCATTTCGGCTACTTCCAGATTTTCAGTCTCGGTTAATAAACCATAAACGTAAAGTTCCAGAATTCCTGAGTCTATATATTCTTGTGTTTCCATTATATTTTTAAATAATTTCGTAAATCGTTAATACAGTTTCTGTTTTGTGTTTTGATAGTTCCCAACGGTATAGCTAATTCTTCAGAGGCTTCTTGTTGAGTATATCCTTTAAAAAATAATAAATCTATAATCTCGATACATTTTGGTTTTAATTTCTTTACAAATTCTTGGATTCCAATGGTATCAATCTTATTGGTCAGTTTATTACTGTCGTCTAACAGATGTACGAAATTATCGGAGGAAAGGTTTTTTTGACTGTTATTAAAATTTTTGGAACGCAATTTATCAATAGACGTATTGCGTGCTATATTTAGGATCCAGGTATAAAATCTTCCTTTACCTTCATTATAAGAATCTATGTTTTTCCAAATCTTCACAAAAACTTCCTGAAGTACGTCTTCAGCTTCTTCGCGGTTTTTTATTAGAACATTGATAACTGAAAATAAGCTTTTAGAATACATATCGTAGAGATGAGTAAAAGCCCTTTCATCTTTTTTATAAATTAAAACTAATAATTCTTCCTGACTCATAAATTTGTGGGTTTTGTTTTATCTAAATTTTCAGATTCCTAAACTCCAAAAATGAAATTTCTTATCTGTGAGTTAAAGATAATTGATTTATTTAATAAAATTCAATTTTTTTTTTGATCGTAAAGCGCCTAAATATAAGGGCTGTGAAAAAAAAATAAACTTTTTTTAATTTTTTCAAAACCAAAAGAAAGAACTTTTCGTACATAATAATAACAAAAACAATTTATAGACATTGTACTATTTATTTATTCGTTTACCAAAAAAAAGTATAGTGTAAGTAAAAATGTAAAGTTGGAAAATGTTACTAGAATTAGATTAAAAATATAGAATAGAAATTTATAAATAGTTGATGCCTTCGGACTTCCAAACCGAAAATTTATTAGAATGACGAAGGAACAAGATGATTTACCTGATTAAGGATTAGCATTTTATTATTGTAAACACCAATATTAAAAATAATTCAGGAAATGCATTAATGAAGCTGAAATAGTTTTCAGTACAACCAAGGCATCAACTATCATTTGAATAATGTAATAATGCAATCGCAAAAATATAAAGCAGCAATGCTTAACCTTAAATTCATGGTTTGATTTGTTTGTATGGGGGGAAGCCTAACGTCTGATTAACGTTAGGCTTCATTTTTTATTTAACTTATGTTTAGTACAATGAACGCAGCTAGTAAATCAGATTTTAATTAATTTTATCCAAAAATAGTAACAAATGAAAAAAATAGTATCTCTGGCATACGGTGCACTAATCTTGTTTAGTTGCCAAAATCAAGCGCAAACGAGCGTAAAAAAAACTAATAAAAAGCAGGAAGTTATGGCAAAGGAAACAATTTACCAGTATAAAGTAGAAGACTTATCGGGTAATACTTTTGATTTCTCTTCTCTAAAAGGGAAAAAAGTAATGATTGTAAATACAGCATCAAAATGCGGATTAACACCGCAATACAAAGATCTGGAAGCAATTTACAAAGAGTATAAAGACAAAGGTTTTGTAATTGTAGGTTTCCCGGCAAACAATTTTGCTTCTCAGGAACCAGGTACTAATGAAGAAATTGGTGCTTTTTGTCAGCAAAATTACGGGGTAACTTTTCCAATGATGGACAAAGTTTCTGTAAAAGGTGATGATATGTGTGAGATTTACAAATTCCTTACTCAAAAATCTAAAAATGGTTTACAGGATTCTGAAGTTGAGTGGAATTTTCAAAAATACTTGATTAATGAAAAAGGGGAGCTGGTAAAAGTGATAAAACCAAGAACATTACCAACTGATCCGGAAGTTATTAACTGGATTAAAAGTTAATTCATATAATATATAAAAAAAAATCCACAAAATTGTATAACAACAAGCTTGTGGATTTTTTTTGAATAGTTTTATTTCAATATCAATTGCATAAACACCAGATCAAGCCAGTGATCAAATTTGTAGCCTACTTCACGGATTGTTCCAGTGGCAACAAAGCCAAATTTTTCATGAAAGGCGATACTGCCCGTATTGTCAGCATCAATGGCACCGATAATTACATGAAGACCTTGTTCTTTCGCTAATGCAATCAATTTGCTTAACAATTGAGATCCAATACCTTTTCCAATCACATTATCAACAACATAAACCGAATGTTCAACAGTGTATTGATAACCAATTTTTTCACGAAACTGACCGTAACTTCCAAATCCAACAACTTCACCATCTAATTCAGCCACAATTACAGGCATATTTTTAGCTTTTTTATCTTCAAACCATTTTGTTTGTACTTCAAGAGTTTGTGTTTCGTAGTTGTAGTTGGCAGTTGTGTGTATAATAGAATGATTTACAATTTCCAGTATTTTATCAAGATCGCTTACTAAAGCAGGTCTCAGAGTTACATTCATAAAAATTATTTTAGTGTTATTTTTTATTTAAGTCAGAGAGTAGTTGATCCACATCATTTGAGTCCCAGCCCATTTCGCTGGCAATAGCTTTAGCATCTTTAACAAACTTCAAAGCTGATTTTTTGTCTTTTATTTTAGCGTAAAGTCGGGCTATTAATAAATTCCCATCATAAGAATCATTTAGTTCGATAGAACGTTTTACCCATAAAATTGATTTTTTTAAGCTTTCAGTGTCTTTAATATGTTTCAGGTACGTTTGTCCAATTTCTTTTAAAAAACTTGCATCGTTCCAGGCCAAAGTCTGAACATTCTCTTGCGTTACTTTTTTATAAAAAGTCCAATTTTCAGTACGTTCCGCTAATGTTAAATCATATTTAAACACCAAAGAATCTGTCTTTTGAAGCTTAATAGACTTTGCAACTTCTCTCTGTTTGTAATAATTTATCGTATCTAAATTATCTACAAGCGGTAAAAGCAATTCTTTTACAATACTTTCAATTTTACGATCAATACGGCTTTGAGATGCGACAGCAGCAAATTCCTTTTGATGTTGCAAAACATATTGAAATTCTCTAGAGGTAATATCTGTCACGCCATTAGCAATAACGCGCCAGTTGGTTTCACTAATTAATTCCTTGTCAGATTGAGTTTTAAGATAAAGGTGTGTAGGTATAGAAAGTTCCGTTCTGTCTTTTCCTTTTTTTAAGGCATTCAAATAATTAAAGTACGCATTTACATTAGAAGGATCTTTAAGAAATTCTTTCTCCAGATAAGGTAATTGCAATTTAGGATTCAATGCATAATTCGCTTCTGCTAAAAAATCATTCTTTTTAGATTCCCCTTTCAAAACATACAATAATGTTTCATTTGAATCTAAAAACAAGAATGTCGGCAATGATTTAGTATTGAATTTATTCTTAAGTGTAATTCCTTCTTCTTTTTCCACGTTTTTATAAGTGCAAACGTAGTTTTTATTCAAAAAACTAATAAGAGCGGGATCACTAAAAACCTCTTTTTTCATTTGGTTACAATGTGGACACCAATCGGCATAAAGCATAATAAAAATAGGTTTTCCTTCTTTTTTAGCTGTTTCCAGAACTTGTTGGTACGGAATATCAATAGGTTCAAATTGATTTTGGGCATTTATCGTTTGTAGTGAAATAAAAAGAAAGAGTAATGTTAAGAAACGCATAATGAGTTTAATTTTAATCAGAAGTTCGTTTTTACAAATATATCTCCTTTTTCAGGAAATGAGCTTAATATCTTCTTAATTTATAAGTTAAATGAGCGTCTAAGTTTGTAACTTTGTAGTATGAAAAAGAAATCTTGAACTTTAAGATTCTCTTTAAAAGTAATACAGTATCAGAATGATTTACCCCAAAATACCACTTGCTCAAAGTATTATCGAGATTTGTTTAGCAAAAGGAATCACCAATATTATTATTTCTCCAGGTTCAAGAAATGCACCTTTAACGATAGGATTTGCTCAAAATCCTAATTTCACCTGTTACAGTATTGCAGACGAACGCTGTGCAGCCTTTTTTGCATTAGGAATTGCACAACAGACAAAATTGCCAACTGCAGTAATTTGCACCTCAGGATCAGCTTTACTTAATTATTATCCTGCTGTAGCAGAAGCATTTTACAGTCAGATTCCTTTGATTGTTATTTCCGCAGATCGCCCGCAAAGCAAAATAGATATTGGCGACGGACAAACCATACGTCAACAAAATGTCTTTCAGAATCATTCTGTTTTTAATGCTAATCTAACCGAAGATGCTTCTGTAGAAAATGATATAAAAATCAATCAGGCAATTGAAACTTCGATTCTGCAAAAAGGTCCCGTTCATATCAATGCTCCTTTTGAAGAACCATTGTATGAAGTAGTAGAAACACTTTCTGTAACACCAAAAATCACGCATTCAGAAGAAAGTATTCCAACCAGGATTATAGAAAATGAAGAAGAATTCATTTCGATCTGGAACACAGTCAGTCGCAAATTAGTTTTGGTTGGAGTAAACGAAGCGAATAGTATTGATCAGGAAATTTTAGATCAATTAGCTAATGATCCCTCGGTTGTGGTACTTACAGAAACGACTTCTAACTTGCACCATCCAAGTTTCATCAATAGTATAGATACTTTAATTACACCATTTCAAGATGTTGATTTTAAAGATTTTCAACCGGAAATTCTAATTACCCTTGGAGGAATGATTGTCTCTAAACGTATCAAAGCATTTTTACGAAAATACAAACCAAATCACCATTGGCATATCGATACGTTAAGAGCGTATGATACTTTTTCTGCCTTAACACATCATTTTGTGATGGAACCGAATGCTTTTTTTATTGATCTATTGTCTAAAAGAAGTAGTGTAGAAAGCGATTATTTTGCTAAAATTGATACAATTTACGAATTAAGAAAAGTAAGAAGACAAGAATATCTGGATAAAATTACGTTTTCAGATTTTAAAGTTTTCGAAAAAGTAATAGAAGCATTGCCTGCTAATAGTCAGCTTCAAATCAGCAATAGTTCAGCAATTCGTTATGCGCAGTTAATTGATATTGATCCCTCTATCGAAGTGTTTTGCAATCGCGGCACAAGCGGAATAGACGGAAGTACGTCTACAGCAATTGGAGCAGCCGTTGGAAGTAAAAGACAAAATGTATTTATCACCGGAGATATTAGTTTTCTTTACGACAGTAATGCATTGTGGAATTCTTATATTCCTAAAAACTTCAAAATTATTCTAATAAATAATGGAGGCGGCGGTATTTTCAGAATTTTACCAGGTCACGAAGAAAAACCGGTTTTTAATACTTATTTTGAAACTTCGCATCACTTAACGGCTGAGCATTTAGCAAAAATGTATCACATCAATTATTTCAAAGCTTCAGACGTATCTTCTTTAGAAGAAAATTTAAAAGCTTTGTATTTAGCCGAAGATGCTCCGGGAATACTGGAAATTTTCACACCGACATTAGAAAATGACAAAATTTTGCTTCAGTTTTTTAAAGAACTTGTATAGAGAGAATTAATACTTAAAAAAAAGTAATTACATTTTATATCACTATAATTTAAAGCGCCAATTCATTGGCGCTTTCTTTTTTTAGCTTCATTTAGAATAAAATCAGTTCAAAATAACGGCCGCACTTTATTATATCAAATATTTTTTGCTGAACCATTTTCAAACTTCGTACATTTGCGCCTTAGAACTTACGAATATGATTGAAATAGGAAAATACAATACACTAACGATACTACGTGATACTAAAGTTGGTTTGTTTTTAGGAAATCCTGAAAAAGACCCCGAAGGAATCCACGATATATTATTACCAAATAAATACGTACCAAACGAATTTGAAATAGGCGAGGAGCTTATTGTTTTCGTTTACTTAGATCACGAACAACGTCCTGTTGCTACGACACTTGAACCTTATATTTTATTAAATGAATTTGCCCTTTTACGCGTAAATTACATCAATCAGGTTGGGGCTTTTATGGATTGGGGAATGGAAAAAGATATTCTTGTTCCGTTCAAAGAGCAGGCACGTCCGATGGAGAAAGGAAAACGCTACTTAGTGTACCTTTATATGGACGAAAAAACAAAGCGTTTAGTAGCGTCAAGCAAAACAAATCAGTTTTTGAACAATGACAACTTAACTGTTGAAAAAGGCGAAGAAGTAGATTTGATCGTTTCGCACATAACAGAAATCGGTATCAATGTAATTATCAATGAACAACACAAAGGATTGTTGTATAAAGATGAAGTATACGATGATGCAATAAGAACCGGAGACAGAATGCGCGGTTATATCAAAAATATTCGTCCTGATAATAAAATAGACGTTGCATTACAAGTGCAAGGTTATCAGAGTGTTGAGCCAAATGCGGAGAAAATTTTAGATGAATTGCGTGCAAGCCGTGGCTTTTTACGTTTAAATGATAATTCGCATCCCGAAGACATTAAAACAGTTTTAAAAATGAGCAAGAAGACCTTTAAAAAGGCGATTGGAGCTTTATACAAAGAAAAACTCATCGAAATCAAGGAAGACGGAATTTATCTTGTGAAAGAAGATAATTAAAAAAACAAGAAAGGCTACTCATTACAAGTAGCCTTTCTCTTTTTTATTCTAGTTTTAAAAAAAATTGTAATTAAAAAAAAACAGAAATAAAATTATTCGAATTGATCAAAAAAGTAAAAACTTTATAAATTTTAGGAATTACTTCTCCGACAGTTTATGTCTTTAAATAGTTTGTTATATTCATCTCAAAAACAAAGAATCAATTTCACGGCTTTACCATTAGTTTTTTTTATATAATTTCTAGAAAGTTTCAATCTTGATCAGTTCCCCACTATCATAATCTTTTTCCGTAAATTGAATAACATTCTATCTGTTAACCTTAGGTGTTACTATCTCTTCCTTGGAGTTTTAATAAACAAATAAACCATTTGCTCATTCATTAAAGGTTTAGTATTAAAAACCGTAAAAAAATGAGCGACAAATTTTTTAAATTTTCTCAAAAAAATCATTTTTTAGGTTAATAAATCAGTGAAAGAAAATCAATCTAAATCAATTAGAAAAATATGTATCTAATTGATTTCTAGGCTGTAAAATTAATTCTTTTTTTTAAATACAAATGTTAAAAATTGTTATTTTTTGTATGTAAGCCCCAATTCTTAACATTCAAAGCTATTTTCATGAAGAGTTAGCTTAAATAGAGTAGGTAAAAATATAAAAATGCTTTATTTTTACACTATAATTAAAATAAACAAATAGAAATGGATTGGATAACTGCCAGAGAATTTGAAGATATAACATATAAAAAATGTAACGGAGTTGCTAGAATCGCCTTTAACAGACCTAATGTTAGAAATGCTTTTCGTCCTAAAACAACTTCAGAATTATACCAGGCTTTTTACGACGCACAAGAAGATACCTCAATAGGAGTTGTTTTACTATCTGCGGAAGGTCCATCGACAAAAGATGGTGTTTATTCTTTTTGCAGCGGAGGTGATCAAAATGCACGCGGACACCAAGGTTATGTAGGAGAAGATGGGCAACATCGTTTAAATATTCTTGAAGTACAGCGACTAATTCGTTTTATGCCAAAAGTTGTTATTGCAGTTGTTCCGGGTTGGGCAGTTGGTGGCGGACACAGTTTACATGTAGTTTGCGACATGACACTTGCGAGTAAAGAACACGCTATTTTTAAACAAACAGATGCAGACGTTACCAGTTTCGACGGAGGTTACGGATCAGCTTATTTAGCTAAAATGGTTGGTCAGAAGAAAGCACGTGAAATCTTCTTTTTAGGAAGAAACTATTCAGCACAGGAAGCTATGGACATGGGAATGGTAAATGCCGTAATTCCTCATGATGAGCTGGAAGATACAGCCTATGAATGGGCACAGGAAATACTGCAAAAATCACCAACTTCTATAAAAATGCTAAAATTCGCAATGAACTTGACAGACGACGGAATGGTAGGTCAACAAGTTTTTGCCGGCGAAGCAACACGTTTAGCTTATATGACAGAAGAAGCAAAAGAAGGTAGAAATGCATTTTTAGAAAAAAGAAAACCAAACTTTGGCGAAAATAAATGGTTGCCATAATAATTTTAGATTTCAAATTTTAGATTGTTAAAACCTACAAACTAAAATCATACTAAAATAATCTAAGATCTACACTCAAAAAATCTAAAATAAAAAATAATGAAACATTGGATTGAAGCCGCAAGATTGCGCACATTACCTTTATCAGTTTCTGGAATTATAGTAGGAAGTATTTATGCTTTATCTAACCCAACCGATACCGTAAATACGCCAACAGAAGTATTTAGTTGGAAAATTTTTGGTTTTTCACTCCTAACAACCTTAGGATTACAGGTGTTATCTAACTTTGCTAATGACTACGGCGACGGAGTAAAAGGCACTGACAACGCCGATAGAATAGGACCAAAACGCGCTATTCAAAGTGGAGTCATTACGCCTCAGGCCATGAAAAAAGCTATAATTATTACTTCATTACTAACCTTATTATCAGCAATTGTACTAATATATTTTGCTTTTGGAGCGACTAATTTTATTTATTCTATCTTTTTCCTTGTCCTAGGAGTTGCAGCAATAGCATCGGCTATTCGTTATACCGTTGGTAATTCAGCTTACGGATACAGAGGTTACGGTGATTTATTTGTTTTCATATTCTTTGGACTGGTAAGTACCTTGGGAGTAAACTTTCTATATTCTAAAGAAGTAGATCCAATACTAATTCTTCCCGCAGTAGCTATTGGATTATTAAGCGTAGGTGTTTTGAATCTGAACAATATGCGTGACGAAGAATCAGACAGAAAAGCAGGAAAAAATACCATTGTAGTAAAACTAGGCGGAGCTAATGCAAAAAAATACCACTTTTTCATTATCATTTCTGCCATGCTTTTGGTAGTTCTGTTTGCGATTTTAAGTGATTACAACTTCGATCAGTACTTGTTTTTATTGGCTTATATTCCTTTAACTAAACATTTAATTACAGTATATAAAAACCAAGATCCTAAGCTGTTAGATCCCGAATTAAAAAAACTTGCATTAAGTACTTTTTTACTTTCAATATTATTAACAGTATGTATGATTTCATTAATATCAGACATTATTGTTAACCTCTTCCTTGGCGGAAGATAATTGTTCAACTCTAAAAAAATAGTAACATGAAAATTACCTACTACGGTCACGCTTCTCTTGGAATTGAAGTTGGCGGAAAACATATTATTGTAGATCCTTTCATTACAGGAAATCCAGAAGCAGCAGGAATAGATATAAACACGTTAGAAGCAGATTATATTTTACTTACACACGCACATGGCGATCATGTTCTTGATGTTGAAGCCATAGCAAAACGTACTAATGCTGTAATCGTTTCAAATGCAGAAATTGCAACT
>Ga0247807_10002297_pt1 | contig 10584 bp, 8 predicted proteins | sample UWRJL074202C1_FD_179931 | JGI IMG/M metagenome (GOLD analysis project Ga0247807, IMG submission 179931) | Plant litter microbial communities from Arlington Agricultural Research Station in Wisconsin, United States - UWRJ-L074-202C-1 | ecosystem: Environmental > Terrestrial > Plant litter >...
GAGACATCCATTGTCCGGGCATTCCTGAAGAATATGGCCAGAACAAACGGTATTCGAGATATATACGCGGGTCCCATTCTTCAAAAGGCCGGTTAATTAAAAAGCGTTTCCAATCCGTATCTTCCTGTTTTAATTTCGCTACCAGATCTGGTCTGCGCCAGCGTCCTGGTTGATTTACATTCCAGCTCAGCTCGACCATTGTAATGGCTCCAAACTTTCCTGTTTTGATAAATTGTTCTGCTGCTTTATAATTTTCACCGCTTCTTCTTTGAGAACCAATCTGTAAGATTTGTTTTGAAGCTTTAACGGCTTTAAGCGCAGCGCGGGCATCAGACATTGTTTCTGCAAAAGGTTTTTCACAGTAAACGTCGCATTTGGCATTAACAGCTTCGATAGCGTGTATGGCATGTTGAAAATCAGCTGTGCTTATAATTACGGCATCGATATCTTTTAATCCATATAATTCCTCATTATTGCGACAAGCTGTAATATCATGTCCGAATTTGTTTTTTAATAAGCTTTCACCCAGATCTCTGCGATAGTTCCACAAATCTGATACTGCAACAATATCAAAATTCAGTTCTTTATGATGATTTAGAAAACCAGGTAAAAGTGAGTTGACAAAGCGGTCAGAAAAACCAACTACACCAACTCTTACGCGGTCATTAGCCCCGATTATATTGCTATAACTTTTAGCTGTCAAACCCATGGTTCCCATATAGGTTCCGGCAGCTGCGATGGCAGATTGTTTGATAAATTTTCTTCTTGATGATAACATAGCGAAAGGGGATTACAGTTGCTTTAATTTGATGCTTCTAAAAAATACCTGATCTCCATGATCCTGTAAAAGTATATGACCTTTCGGAGCCATTCCAAAATTTTTCCAGTCTTTATATTTACTATCTGCTACCAGAGCTAGAAATTCTGCTGATCCCCTGACATATTCTAAAACCTTATATCCATTTAACCAATATGTTATCCTGTTATCAGGATAAACCCTGATCAGGCCGCTATTCCATTCTCCAATTTTTCTTTGCGCATTTGGGATCTTTTTACTCGTAATCAAATCATATAAAGAACCCATTGTGCGGTTGCCATTCTTTCCCAGTTTCGCGTCAGGATGTCTTTCATCATCCAGTATCTGGTACTCAGGACCAATTGCCGATCCTTTATTTCCTTCGGTAAGTGTTACAAAGTATTTAACTCCACTATTTGCGCCTTCAGTTAATTTAAAATCAAACTTCAGTTCAAAGGCACTGTATTGGTTTTCTGTTACAATATCTCCACCATTGGTAGATTCAGAACCATTGGATTTTTCAACACTCAATTCTCCATTTTTAATCAGCCAGCCACTTTTAGGGAATCCTGTTTTATACGCTCCTTTCCAGCCATTACTCGTTTTGCCATCCCATAATAAACTATAGCCGGACTCTTTTTCCTGTGAAGAGAGGTTGTTTGGAACCAGGTTAACCACATAAATATGGTCATTTTTTGAGGGTTTAAGATTTCCAGTCTGTATGCGGATATTTCTCCAGCGGATCTGTTTGCCAGGCTGATCGTCTTTACCAATAGCATGTACTTGCAGGGCGATGAAACCAGTAGGAGTGAGTGCATCAACGACATTGGCTGTGGGCACACCATTGATCCAGGTTCTGATAGAATTTCCAATACATTCTATGCGGTATTTGTTCCATTCCCCATTTTTAAAAGCCTGTTGTCCCTGAGGATTAATATCAAGAGGATACAGCCAGCCTCTTCTTGCCTCATCATAAATACCTCCCGAAAATTTGCGGTCAGAAGGATCAACCTCTACCTGATAACCATGTACTCTGCCATTTTGATAAGCTTCATTGCTTTCACTACGGATTTGTATGCCAGAGTTCATGGAGTCATCTACTTGTAATTCTAATTCAAGGATGAAATTACTGTAATTTTTTTCTGTGGTCAGAAAAGAGTTTGGTGTATTAGCAACGGTTGTACCTATAATCTCTCCGTTAACAGCTTCATATTTAGCTTGCCCATTGAGTTGTTTCCAGCCCTTTAGATCTTTTCCATTAAATAGATTTCGCCATTTTGGGGCTTGTGCCTGTAAGGCTAAAGGGAAGCTGAAAAATATCAGGCCTGCCATGATTAAAAGATGTCTTGTTTTCATATTTGGTTTATAGGTTGATTTCCTGTTGATAAAATATATTAGCTTATCAATAAGGTAATCTAATATAAGGTTCTGAGTTTTTCTGGTCTGTAATAATTTAGTTATGTAATGCCCAATGCGTAGTCTGTTTAATAGTCTGTCCGATTGAAAATGAATATAGTAATTCATGTTTAGCGGAATTGTATTCTGTAACCTCTGACCCTAGTTAATATTCTTATTTGTCCTGAACTTTATTTATATAAGAAATGATAACTATGGGACTTTCGATTATTACATACACCATTACTATTTTTTTTATTCTGCTTTGGGCATATGTTTCATTTCCAAAGTTTTTAAATATGAAGAGGTTCAGATATGTTATGCTGAGCCAGGTAATTCCAAAGTGGTTAGCAAATATACTGTATGTGTTATTACCTGTTTTTGAGATAGGGGTTATGTTTCTTTTATTATTTGATAAAACAAGATTATTGGGAATGTATGTTTCCTTTTTATTGATGCTGATTTTTACAATTTACATTGGGGGAGCTGCTTTTAACTTCTACAAACTTCATTTATGCCCATGTGGTAAGTTGTTCTCAAAACTAAGCTGGAAAAAACATTTTCTTGTCAATCTGGTGCTTACTCTTTTAGCGCTTGCAGGAACGTATGGATTATTCCTTTTAGGACAATAATGGATTTGCCGAAAACCATGAACAGAGTAGGCGATAACGTTAAGTTTATGCTTTTTGATTTATAAAAGCACTAAGATTATGCCATGGTATGTATATAATTATCCGGGTGATCCTTGTGATCCAAATAGTTATTTATTGTCGATAGGTATTCCTATTTGTACTGGAGATACACTTTGTGCGATCTATGCACAAAGCTCTGGATCTATTCCTAGTAAGCCTAAAATTACTGATGAAGTTTGTGCGGCAATACGAAAGGCTATAAATGGCGAAATAACATCGGGTGTTACAGCTTTAAGACCTAGTCCCTGACTTAATACTTAATATGGTATTACTCTAATTGCAATTTAACACGGAAGGAGCAAAAATTTTGTAATAGTGCAAATAATATCTATGAGTTCTGGAAAAAATTTAAATAGTGAAAAACATAAATTAAAGTTTTTGATGATTTTTTGATTTATAAAAGCATCCCAAAATATGCCATGGTTTATTTACAAGTTTCCAGAAGATCCCTTAGAATATACAAGCTATTACTTAGTTAAGGGAACACCGCAATGTGACGGTGTAACTTTATGCGCTATTTATGCAATGTGTATGCCTAATAGCATTCCTGCGTGTCCAGTATTAACACCTGAATTGAAGAAGGCAATTAAAAAGGCTTTAAAGGGCAAGATAACAGATGGGGTTACTATGTTACGGCAATTACAATAATTAAAAATATAAATTAATTCCGTTTCATATGACCCTGAAAAATGAGGTAAGTATGATTTAATTTAGTGATGTACTTTGAAGGGAGAAACCGAAAACCCTGTAAAAGAGTAGGTAATAAAACAAATAAAGTTTATGCTTTTTGATTTATAAAAGCGCTAAGATTATGCCATGGTTTAATTATATTTATCCAGGAGCTGTCGACGATCCCAATAGCTATCAGCATGTAACTAGTAAACCATCTTGTGATGGCAACACTTTATGTGGTATTTATGCAGAAGGAACAGGAACTATTCCTCCAAAACCAATTCTTACAGAAGAATTAAATAATGCAATTGGACAGGCTCTTTTAGGAGTCGCTACTGAGAATGTTACTGTGCTACGTCCTACTCCTTAACAATAATAGTTAGTTGATGTAAATTTCATCCAGATTAATCTGGATGAAATTTATTTTCGGTAAGAATAAATACATCAATTATACGGCTTTCTTCCTTAAGATCTAATCCATATTGTTGTAGTTCCTTTTTTAATTTAGGAATGTCTTTCCATGAATTTATATTCAGATTTAAATCTACAAGTTCTTTATAATTACTTTCATCAAAGATAGGCGGATTACCCGGTATACTATTCATCCAATAAACTATATTTCTTAGAGGAGAGTTCCTTAATTTTTTAACAGAACCATAAACTATAAACTTTGTTGGACCACCAATTGTTTTTAGGTGTGTTTTTGTGTCAATTTGAACTAATGAAAAGCATTTAGTTAACTGTTTTTCCCATCTTCCATGTAAACCAAGCAGACGATCAAAATCATTAATCATATTTTGATATTCTATTTTTTTATCTATGTTAACATTTGATGATATGCACTCATAAGAAACAAGATTTTTACGATTCCACTCTTCTCTGTATATTTCATTATTGTAAATATATTTATTTGGGTTCTTTACCTCTAATATAAGTTGAGTAGGTGTAAAACCTCCGAAATTCCCTGTACCTCCACCTGCAGCACTGGGGATCTGATTAATATCAATAAGTTCTTTCCATAAAACTTGATATGCTCTTAATATAGAGTAGTTTATTATATAGTCTCTTCGGGTATTTTGTATAGAATCTATTACAGTTCCTATTTTTGGTAGTGCTCCAATTTGATAACCAGTGATTGCTATATAGGCAGGATGATAGTAATTTTGATCTGTATTTTTTTTAAAAATCGGTTTTGAATAATCGTAATTTAAAAAATCATCCTTTATAGGCCAGTTAATGGTTTCTCCATTTAGTACCTTTTGAATATTTCTGGCATCGACATATTGTCCATCTGTTATTCCGATTATTTTGCCTTTATATATCCATACTTCATGTGGCAATACCCTATGTTTAAACCATTTTGATAATATTTTATCTTCTGCTACAGAAGGTAAATTATACCCCCCTTTTTTTAGAAACTTAGATACTACCGTAACTGATTCATAATTAACGGGTAATATCTTAATTCTCTCGTCAAATTGTTTTTGTAAAGAATCTAATTTAGGTAAGGCCTCAATGCAAGCGCTACATGTTGTGGACCAAAAATCGATTAGTAAAAGTTGGTCTTTAAAATCTGAGATTTTGGCTGAAGATTTGTCATTGTTTATAATTTTTGTTATCAATATATCTGGTGTATAATCTCCAACTTTAAGGTTTGAAGGAGTGTTAAGCATAACATTTTGTGAAAAAGTTGATGCACTTAACTGCAAAAGAATAATAATTAGCTTCAATAATTTACGAATCATATTTTCTTGTCTATTAAAATTAATATTTTAATTAAATTAACGTGGGTTTTGGGGTAACCCCGTAACACTAATAGCTCCTTGAGGAATTAATAATACATAACGTAAGTCATTTGGAGGTAATTTATAAGTAATACCATTATTAACACGACTTAATTCTGTCTGAAATCTATTGTCTTTATTTAATCTTCGTAAATCTGACCATCGTATGCCTCTAAATAATAACTCTTTTCTTCTTTCTTGTAAAATTTTACCTAAAGCGTCGTCTGCATTGGTTGCAGTAATATCTGTATAAGGGCTAGTATATCTATTTTTCAATAGTGTATTTAAATCAGTCATAGCTAATAGAGTATTTCCAGCACGTGCGTAACTTTCTGCACGAATCAAATAAATTTCGTCCGTTGCTAATCCATTAAAAAAAGTAGTAACTGTCGTGGGCTCATAGTTACCAGTATATTTAAATCCACCTGTCACAGATTTAAAGAGTATTTGTTTCCGAAGATCCTGATTAGAATAAGAATTATATAGATTAGTATTAATTTTAGCTATGTTTGGTGATAACGAAGCACTAGGAGTCATTAGTGTTTGAAAAATAACTTCATTGTTAAAGCGAGAAAAAGGTGTAAGCGATGTTTTACTTATGCTTGATGAATTATAATCCATTAAAGTAGAGTATAGTTTTAAACATTCATTTGCCATTATACCCGCATTTGGATAATCCTCGATTGCCAAGTAAGTTCTGGCTAATGCAGCATATGCAGCTGTTTTATTCGGTCTTGTTTTAATTATACTTGTAATTGGTAGTAAGGAAAGAGCCTCCTGAAAATCTGTAATAATTCTATCATAAGTTTTTTGGACAGTACTTCGATCATATTTATCCTCTACAGCGGTTGTAATGCGAAGTGGGATGCCTAAATCCTGCCCTGCCGTATTAGCGTTATATGGTTTTGTATAGAGTTGAGCTAGCTGAAAAAAAGTATATGCTCTAAAGAATAATGCTGAACCTTTAAGGTTATTAATTGTTTGCTGATCTAGCTGACTAGCTTCAGGCATATTTAGAGTTTCTAAAATGAGATTAGCATTGTAAATAATTTTATATGGATTAGACCAGTGTCCCGCAACACTACCAGCAGCGACTCTTTGTGCATCGATTTTCCAAGTATAAAAACCCTTCTCATCTTGCTGTGATAAGGCGTTAAAATCTGCATCTAAAAGAAAATAGTTGTCAGATGAAATTTCACCATCGCTAGGATAATTAGTGTTCATTGTAGCATAATCATCTAAAAGACCTTGTAAGTCAGAAACAGTTAATTTTGTGATGGCGCTTGAAGGTTTTGCATCAAGAAATTTTTTGCAAGAAAAAAATAAAATAGGGATGACTACAAAAAGTAAAGTGAATACCGCTTTTTTCGTATATATATTATTCATGACCATAAATTTAAAAATTTGTACTTAATCCAATTGAAAGGGTTCGTGGAGTAGGGTAGCTTGATGAAATGTCTGGATCGATTCCTTTATTATTAGCTCGCCATATGATACCAATATTGCTGACATTAGCATACACTTTACAATTTTGTAACCCTTTAATCTTTTTAAATGTGTAACTAGTTGTAATATCTTGTAATCGGATGTGGTCACCTTTTTCTATCACAGCGGCGGAAGAATTATAAAAAGTATCTCTGTTTTGGTTAGCTGGATAAATCATAGAAGGAACATTTGTATACATTTCATCACCAGTTTTTTGCCAGCGATTAGTAAATTCTGCATCTCCGAAATTAGCGAAGTATAGATTTGTATAGTTTATGCCTTGTCTTCTGAAAAAATAATCAAACTTATAAATAATATTAGCTGAAATAGTGAACCCATGATATGTAAAATCATTTCTTAAGCTTCCAAAGTATATAGGCATTGATGACCCAAAAAACTGTAAATCTGATACCTTCCCATTAAAAATAGCAGTGTAATTTTTACTAATCTGACCATTTAAATAGCCTTGAGGATCACCTATTATTGAGTCAAGTCCTGCATAAGGATAAGACAAGACTGCATATGCATCTTTGCCTTCAATAGGGTTAATTCCACCGGATAGTGCTATATATGTAGACGCATTTGATTGTGGAAGTAAATATCGGGTAACAGTGTTTTTATTATAACTAAATAAAAAGCTAGTATTCCATTGAAAGTCAGTTGTTTTAAGATTAATTGAAGTCAATCTTATATCCATTCCTTTACCATGTAAATTAGCAGTATTATATTTTTGAGTTGTAAAGCCAGTTGATGGGTCAATTGGGGCACTGGCAAGTATATCGGTTGAGCGTTTATCATAATACTCAAAACTACCAGTAAGTCTATTACTCTTAGAACTAAAATCTAATCCAAAGTTTAACATTCCTACTTTTTCCCACCGTAAATCTGGATTGGGTAGACTTGTTGGTCTTGCATAAGGTAGTTGTGTAAGTGAGTTAATACCTTGGGTGACTACAGCAAAAGCAGGAACTCCTGTAATTGTATTACCACTAAAACCATAGGTAGTTCTAAACTTTAAATATGGTATTAATTCTGATTTATAGAATGATTCATTAGAAATGTTCCAGCTTGCCCCTGCAGACCATAAAGGGGAACCTTTTCTATTGGTAGCAGTTCCAAAAACATTAGATGCATCTTTCCTTGCGCTTGCAGATATTACATAGCGGTTATCGTAAGTATAAGAAGCATTTGCAAATAAAGAAGTAAATCTATTGTCTGAACTTCCAAATGATGCGTCATATAATATCTGACCTACACCACCATAGTATAATGGAATCTGAGAGTTCAAATAATCTACAGTTTTAAATGTCTTCGTATTTGGAGCATAACCATAACGATAACCTTCACTATTTCCTTCTCCATAATTTTTTCTAATCTCTGCTCCAGCAATAGCTATCAATTGATGTTTTTCATTCCAAGTCTTATTGGCATTTAATTGACCACGTATTATTTGTCCTGTAGATCTGCCGTGAACTGGTAAATAAATTCCCCCAACAGGAATTGCTCTGCTAAAATTGGTAGGATTAGTATATGTATTTATTTTGTCTCTGACAAAATAGGAATCGGCATTATATATAGTTGCTGAATTTGTATTTGTAGTTTGATATTGATACTTCACATCAGCTGATAAAATGGAATTGAAGGTATAGGTCGTACCTAAATTAAAAATAATATCTTCACTTATACCTTGCACAGATGACTTATTTATATCTTCCAGTGGTTTATAGTGCCAGTTTAATAAATTAGGATTGTTATTTAATCCATTTAAATAATCCAAATTATAAAGATAACCTGGTTCTGTCGGATTTCCTTGATCATCGGTTAGCCTCGCGTAAGGATAAATGCTGGATAATAAACCCGTTCTATAATCTACTACACTGTTACCTCCAATGTCCCTTGTCTTATTTTGTGAATATATTATTCCAGTTTGTACTTCAAGTGGTTTTATGGGGCTAAAATTGTAATCCGATCGTAAAGTAATCCTATCATATTTAGAAGTGACAAGACTATTTAAATTACGATCAAATCCACCAGAAACAAAATAATTTGACTGTTTCGTACCTCCGCTAAGACTTAAAGCATATTGTTGATTAAACTGCTTTCTATAAACATACTTCTCATAATCATTCCTCACATCATATTGACGTAAAGCATCTATTTGAGCATTAGCTTCAGTGGATGTTAATGTTCCTGCAGTCTGCTTAGCAAGTATACTAACTACGGGTGTAAGAAAGCTTGGGTAAGGACTCGTATTGGTTATCTTTGAATCATAAAATTTTTGAGCATACAAAAATTTTTCTACATCTATAAAATCAGAACTGCTAATCTGAGGAATATAAAACAAATCCGGTTTTGCTGATACAGTAAAGTTCGTGTTAAACGAGACATTTAGCGGTCTCTCATATCTGCCTTTTTTTGTGGTAATAACGATTACTCCATTACCAGCTCTCGCCCCCCAAATTGAAGCGGCAGCAGCATCTTTCAGAATAGTAATATCCTCAACGTCATTTGGGTTAATATTATTCACATCCCCTTCATAAGCAATATTATCCAATACAACTAACGGTCTGGCCCCAGATAAGCTACTAATACCACGTATGGTTAACGCAGAAACTCTATCTGATCCATTTGGGACTGAACCAACTCTTATATTATTATATAGACTTGGTACATTTCCATAAAGCCTTGAAATCACATCAGTACCCGTTGTCCTGTTAAACAGCTGGTTATCCACCTTTTCAAAACTACCAGTCGCCCTTTCCTTAGGAATCTTCTGATAACCCGTACTTACCACAGTAACTCCTTCCAGTTCTCCCGATCCCAGTTCCATCCTTACAACCAGATCCGTACCCGAAATTCTAACCTCTTTAGTTTTATAACCAACATAAGAGATCAGCAGTACAGTAGAATTATCAGGTACCCTGAGAGAAAACCTGCCATTACTGCCAGTGATAGCCGCTATTTTAGTACTATCTTCTTTTAATTTGATGGTTGCTCCGGGCAGGGCCTGACCTTTTTCATCCAGAACTGTACCTGTCACTGTTATATCCTTCATAATTCCCTCAATAATCGCATATGCATTCTCCAGGGATGATTTTTCTTTTCTGGATACTACAACAGCATTATTTTTCAATTCATAGATGACAGGCTGATTTTGGAATATATCTTTCAATACATCTTGTAATGGAGCATCTTTAACTGTAATAGAAACCGGTTTTGTATCCCTAAGCATAGATTTGGTACATAAAAAATCAAAGCCACTCTGAGCTCTTATCTTTTCAAAAACCTTATATAGCGATGTGTTTTTCTCAGACAAAGTAATTTTCTGTGCAAAAGAATTTGCACTTACCTGCATGATCGCTGTGATCAGAATGATGGTGGTTAGCCTCATAATCAACAGTAATTTATGTATGTGACGCGTTGGTGCACATAGTTTTTTGGTGTAAAAACTGTACATTTGTTTAGTTTGGTTTTTAAGCATTGCACCTTTTCATTGACTAGATGGGGCAGGGGCATTGCGGTTCGCTGATATATTTTTTATTAGTTAAGACAATTCCAAACGTTGGTCATCCCGACTCTAATCGGGATGATTTTTTTTTGGATTACCTTAGTATAGTAATTGTTATTACATAACTGTAATCCTCCTTCCTTCAACTTTAAAATGAACTGTTTTTGTAGATTCCAGCAGATCCAGAACTTCTGAGATATTCTTAGATCTGGAAATTGTTCCTCTATACTCCTCATCAGAAATTTTACCCTT
>Ga0247807_10002299_pt1 | contig 10578 bp, 9 predicted proteins | sample UWRJL074202C1_FD_179931 | JGI IMG/M metagenome (GOLD analysis project Ga0247807, IMG submission 179931) | Plant litter microbial communities from Arlington Agricultural Research Station in Wisconsin, United States - UWRJ-L074-202C-1 | ecosystem: Environmental > Terrestrial > Plant litter >...
GGGGAGGTCCATGGGTTGCTAATGACATTCAGCATACCACAATGGGAGTTATTTGGTGGTCAGCGGGCCTCGCTGGTATTTGGCTAAGCAGAAAGAGAGACGGATCACCAAAGAGAAACTTCATCCCTGGGTTTGTTATTTTCATCACTGGATGGGGAATGTCAGCTCATCCCCAGCACCTTATGCTCAGTACCATGGTACACACTGCCTTCGGATATACACTTATGGCAGCTGGAGCTTCGAGAATTATCGAGATTGCCTTCGTCTTAAAAGATGCCAATACCATCTCAGACGATGGAGATGCTAATAGTTGGCAGTATATACCACCCTTTGTAAGTTCTCGCCATTATAAACATACTCGAGACTCCACGCTGACACAAGCAAGTTACTGTATGCATCGGGATTTCTTTTCATGGGGGCAACAGAAGAGCAAATGCAGTTGGTCTCTGACGCTGGTATATCTCATGTTTCCTACGTTCTTGTAATTTACAGTTTCTCGTTCCTTCTCTTCCTCCTCACCAACGTACTGCTCCACCTTTATGCCGTAAACGCCATTCCAGCTGTCCCACCCAAGGACGTCGAAGCTCCTCCAAGACTTCCGAGAATAAACGGACACCAGAGGAATACAGCATCGAGGCAGATTAGAGACGCGGAGGAGTTTGAATTACAGGGGTTAATGAGTGATGAAGAAGAGCTGAAAAGCCCCAATAGTCCGAGCACGCTGGGAAGAAACAATGAGTCGCGGGTGGATTGAACTGGGTTGTCACTTTCGTATCCAGAGGATGGAAAACACTTGAGTAGTATTTGTGCGGGTAGCATTGCATATATCGGCGTTGGGGTTTATTGAATTAGCATAATAGCAAGATACTGGATCACCTCGCATGCAACTCTTGAAAAGAGCTCATATTCACTAAGTGCTGAGTTGTAAGAGAAATTTGGGATTAAGAACCCTTTAACCCCTCGCAAGCATGCAAGGCGTTAATCTCCCAAAAAGATTCCTTCTAATCCTCTCTTCTGCTGCGACAATCTTAATGCCACTCACACCTGGTCTGTGATATTCTCTATTTATGCACCAACATCGAACTCACTGGAAAGAAGGATATCGCAGTGATCATTGCGATCCTCCATGCCAAGCAATTGTAATGGAGACTTTCTTGTGATATGACAATCAACCAGAAGAATACAGCTGTGGGAGGCATTAAGACAGATTTCATCCTTACAACACATCTAAAACTGTCTTTTTAGCTTTTTAGAGTAACCTAACACACTCTCCAATGTTATATGAAGCGGGTAGAAACGTCGCCCAAAGAAGGAAATGGTGGCGTCAGTGCTACCTATGTATTCCTCCATTGATTCTGACCACAGAAAGCAGCCACACCCGGACCAGTACTCCAGCCTAACCAGGAACCATTACCACTTGATCTCATCTAAGCGTGTTACAAATCAGTTGTGATTGCAAACATTCATCACTGCTTTTGTTCTTTATTCTCTACTCTGTATACCAATAAACACAACATCAGTCACTCAATCCTGGTAATAATTACCCCCGGCACGCCAAGGATTGCAGCTTCCCCAGCTTCCCCAGCTTTTTGTACCTAAACGCGCTCAAACATCCTAATGCCAGATGAATCAAACCCAAACTTATCAGCTGGAGCACCGATTCGAAGGGCCTTAAATGGCGAAGAGAGCTCCCAATCTCGCCAGCGTCCTCTCACAAATCGCCATGCTGCTGCGTTTGAGCCTCCAACGCTAGGCATCAAACGCAGCTCTACAGATGCGCCCAACATAGCTGCTCGTCGGCGAAGCTCCAATTTCAGCGAATACTCTTTCAATGAAGGACGAAGGTCTTTCAGATCATCTACCGATGATCTGCTGCTGCCCAAGCCTGACCCGGTGGGTTTAGAGGCAGGTCAGGACTCTTCCGTGTGGCATTCCGCACCATTAGCATTCGCTTTACTCCCTGCCATAGGAGGCATGCTGTTCAAGAATGGCAGCTCGGTCATTACAGACGTTATGCTCCTCGGATTGGCAGCGGTTTTTTTGAACTGGTCGGTTAGGGTTCCATGGTAAGCTTGCCACCTACCCACAGCTCTACAGCTACTAATACTTTCTAGGGACTGGTACCATTCCGCACAGTCAATTCGCAAAATCGAAGAATACAATGGAGAGACAATCATTGCAAATGATAGCGAGGATGAGGACGTATTAAACTCCGAACAAAGTACGTTGGGTGAAGTGGCTGGAGAGAACTCAACACCAAGCCCTCCAGCGAAATCACTTCATAGACTGCCTGCCCATGAGGCTGCTACAAATGAGCTCTATACGCACGAGGTCTTGGCCTTGCTATCCTGTTTCTTCTTCCCACTACTAGGCGCGTATCTACTACACACGATACGATCACAGTTATCCCGCCCTTCGGAAGGACTGGTCTCCGACTACAACTTAACAATCTTTTTACTTGCCTCGGAGTTACGTCCTATGGCGCATCTGGTTAAGCTCGTCCGTTCTCGAACCCTGCATCTCCAACGAGTGGTCGCCTCCAACCCTTACAACAATTCGGAAGAGCAGCCAGCCGCTACAAATGACCTCCTGCGAAGGGTTGAAGATTTAGAGGCACGAAACTCCATTGCAGAACCTGTAGGAACTAGTGCTAGCGAGCCAATTTTCAATGGCAAACAGACGGCAGTCCTCACGACCGAAATTAGAAGGAATCTTCAACCAGACCTCGATGCACTCAATAGAGCTGTCCGACGATATGAGAAACGGGCAACCTTACAGACCTTCCAGACCGAGTCAAGATTACTAGATTTAGAAGCTCGGTTGAATGATGCAATATCCCTTGCCGCAGCAGCTGCGAACAATGGACAGAATCAGCGAGGTTTCACGAGCGTGATAATTGAATGGGTAGCAACTGCAATTGTTCTTCCAGTTCATGCATTTACTGCCATTGCACGTTTACCTTTTAGGACGATTGTTGCTTTGATCAGTTACGGCAAGACATCAATCGCAGTGTCAGACAAATCAGAAAAAAAAAGAATCTCTAATCTCAAGCATGTCTCACATGGTCGCAACAGAGCTGGAAAGCGGTAGTCGACACTTCATCACATTAGTGCACGAATATTTCTATGGCTTGCTTATGGTCTGCTCATGGCGGTTTGCTTTTAGCGTTGGAGTAACTAGGCGAAAATTACCTTAAGCGAATAATACTCCGACTAACTCGTTTGAGCAACTGGCTTGTCAAGGAGGGCTAGGAAGTAATAGGATCGATACATAGTACTACTGACCGCATCTTTGGGATCGCATGCCACGCGTGATATTTTCCCATGCGTCTTCCTCTGAATTGATTAAATATGAACGTCATACAGTCTTGCTTATTCGTTTTTGCTGCCACTCGGATGTTGTTGGGTCGATGTGGATCTAGATATGCGCCCTAACGGCTTCACTCGGGATTGTTTGCTATTGGCGAATTGTCGAATTGTCAACAAAAGCAAGAAACCAGCTCAGGTACCCTGTGATCCCCCGCGAGTCAGCACATTCCATGTCGTGGTAACGGCAAGGATCTGTGACCAGATATGTTGAAGTGCTTCAGTCTGAGGGTATCACAGCACAAGTCACCGCAGCTAGGCAAGTAAAACAATCTGAGATATATAGCTAATCGTCTCAAATACTGTGAAAACGCCCTCTGCAGCTTTATTAGAAGCAAAGGCCAGGACTGCACCAGAAGCGACACAAGGAATCGCCTCAATGCCTCTAGAATCAGATCTCATGATCAATGTCGGCAAATTTCATCCGAATGCCGTTTCAGAACAGACCCAACAAGTGAATGATGGTCTGATAAAATTATTTGACAAAGGCCCAAAATGGTACGAGGTAAGTGACTCTTATCTTTTGAAAACAATCCCTCCATAGCTTGTAACCGCCGACACTTATTCATGTACATCGTAGGTGGGAGCAGGAAGATATCGTGAGATGCGGCGGAACAACAAAACTGCGTTCCACCCACCAGCATTATTACCGGAAGGTCTTGAGATAAATATTGTATCTCCACAATCTGGGCATAGTATTCCATGCCGGGTGCTATATCCATCAAAAAGGAAGACTCCAGAGGAGAGAGGGCATTGCGAAGGCACATTCCTCCACATCCACGGGGGTGGGTGGGTACTTGGAGATCATCTGTCCGCCGATGACCTGATGTTGAAATATGCCAACGCTGCAGACCTAGCTGTCATTTCCGTCGGATATCGACTGGCGCCCGAACATCCGTTTCCAAAGGGGCTCGAGGACTGTTTTGATGCCGCGAAGTATTTGATCCAGAACTCGAATCGAAGTTATGGAGGACCGTTAAGATTTCTTGGTGGAGAGGTATGTGTGCTTACTTTGTTTACCCGCCTCCATTTCTCTACCACATGATGATGTTCCAAAGTTAAGGGATTTTTATGACAGCATTATATTGCTCTTGATATCTTCAAACTTTTTGTTTCTGAATCGTATCACCTTCTAAACAGTCTCTATTATTGTTTGCACATACGCAAGACTAATGCTTTGTGTTGCTTATAGTCTGCAGGGGCCCATCTCTCACTGCTTACAGCCTACAAGCTCTTCGAGACAAACCCAGAGCATGCTCTCGATGGTTTACTACTACATTTTGGATGTTATGACCTCAGTCTTACTCCATCAGCGCGAAATTTCACGTTACCACTCATACTGAATTCCGAGCTTATAGTTCGCTTCATTGATACGTTCCTCTCTGATTACCACGCTTTATCTCTTCTTTCACAAGGAGCTTCCAATATAGCCTCGGCTGTTCCAACTAGTTTGAGCAACATTAGAACCCACCCTTCTGTTTCCCCATACTACCAGCCGCTGGAAAAATATCGAGAAATGCTACCACCAGCTTTGTTCACATGTGGTACCGCAGACCCATTGCTCGACGATAGCGTTATGATGGCTACGAAATGGTCAGTGGCAGGAGGCAAAAGTATCTTAAAAATTTATCCAGGCGCACCGCATAGCTTTTTGAGTATTGATGCGGCAGAGGGCAAAAGCATCGCGGAGCTTGATTGTGTGGAGTTTTTGAGAGATTGTCTGAGTAAAAACTAAGTGCGCTGATTGTCCTTCGGTATTGCTAGATAGCTGTTTCCTACTTGCTAGAGTCTAGCAAACAGTTAGATTTGTAGATTGGTAACCATATCCATGCAGTAGCGAGTACTTGTATCAGGAGAAAGGTGGGAGGAATAATAATTCAAAAGTCCTTGGTTTCAGTAACCTCAATGTTCATTTATAACATTCCTTTTGTTTCTTCGCTCTCACAGCATCTCCTCACGGGTCACAATCGGGCAAATCACTATTTCCATGCACTCGCCAAGGCAGCTACATCTACAGAGGAAGCAGTTGCACGATTGAGATGCCCATCGACGTAGGACTCACTTTTCAGATTGGTGAGCAGTTTCTTCTACCTCATCACAATCTATACAAAGTCTCTACTTACCAGCCGCGCGACTCTATATAGGGTATCTTGGCACCTTCCCACTCCAGCGTAGAATGATAGATGAACCAATCCTTCCTACATCACACCATCAGCCCTACCAGGCACCGAAAGCAGTTATCATCATAACTTAGAATTTGATTCGTGAGATTTTTCTTTGTGACGGCCTAGAGGGTTGGCGGTGAGGCTAAGGGCACAACAATGAGTGATCGTGAGTTAGAATGTTGACATAAGGTGTAGAAAGCCAATACTAGTGTGACAATTGGATTTTTTGTATAATTTACAAGCTGTGCTGATCGGCCTCCTTGTTCACAACTTTGTAAGACAGAATCCAATGTTTTCAATACCATCATTCCTCTTCTTGTCACTTGCGGTTGTACACACACATAATGTATCCCTTGTTACTCTGGTATTTCTTGACAATAATGTTGGTGAAGATCTAATTCCAAGATAACAAATTGCTGCAACCCAAGGGGTCAGTCAAATATAGGCAACAGTGCTATATTGAGCGAATTGGAATTGATCTACTCTACTACATACTACACTTCTACGTATCAAAAGAAAATGAAGCTTTGATGGTTTAAAATAGTTTTTTGTTATTCTCTACACGAGCTCATGGTGAAACTTCTACTATTATTGAAAATACCACTTTCACAATGCTATATCATGTAATAATGCGCACGAAGATTTCAAGTAATTCATTCTTCACCTGTTCCATTTAGGCTGTGTATTCGAATTATCAAAACAATTCGAGAAGGTACGTACGTTGTTACATTTATGTGCGCTGAAAAAATGATTCATTCGGACTAGGGGCCTACCTAAGATTGAAATATCCTGGAGAAGTAGTTTTGGAGAGAATTCCAGTTGCGCACAACCGCTAAAGCTTAAATTGCTTCCTCAGTCAAATAGCTAAACTTTCAGAAGGTAGGCAAAAAGAAATCTTTCGAATTGCCAATTAAATTTTCAACGCTCCGACGTCCAACGTGCGGATCCAAAAAGAGATATCCCAATCTCTCAGCATTAGAGAGCAAGCTCTGTTTGCCCAATGATATACCCTCAACTTTTTCAAAAAGACGTTTTCCCCATATTATTGGCTACTAAGCAGTAGCCAATCTGCTCGGATACAGCCTCCGTTAAGATCTTTAACTAGGGAAATTACAGAGCCTATTGATATACATTTCTAGTGTCCTACTTGCAACCCGATCCTCCCGCCCCCCTTTTATTAAGCGAAATTCGTACATCCTACAATTGTTGAATAAAAGCACACCCACATCACTATTTATACCCCTTCATCAAGCTCCCTTCAACACCCCGCCAATGTCACGCAACACTCTTTCAACTGCACCATCTCACCCACCATGTCTTCTATAACTGGCCTTGGTATTAGGAATAGAGTTACCGGTAAGCCATCAGCAAAATCAAATGATAGCGCCCCGAAAGATGGTTGGCGGAGCAAGGGAATGAGCTCAGTGTCTGGCGTCACTGGAAAGCTCGGGATGGGGAAAGGCAAGGAGTCGACAACAGGGGAACATATCTCTAGACCACTAGCCACGCTCAAAGACCCTTCTGCATTTGGTCCTCCCCCGAAAAATGTCAATTATCATGGCGGTGCAGCTCTGCCGTATGTTCATCCTACAAGCTCCTCCAACAGTCCAAAGCTCTAGTTTTTGGTACTAACTAAGACTTATAGGAACCAGATAACACCAGACAGGTCAGGGCTTGGGTCGCCGATTGGAAAGGATGACATATCTGCTAGGCGTGCAGCAGAACGAGAGGAAGAACAAAGAGAAGCAGAGGAGGCAGGCCGGGCAAAGCCATCAGTCCCGTATCGTGCTGATACAACCGGGCTAACCACAAGTCACTTACCACCACCTCCTGGGAGAAAGGATGGAGCAGATGGTCGAAATATTATCGTACCACCCCCAATATCCACAACTAGCAAAAAGCCGCCCGGCCTTCCACCTCGATTGCCCCCTCGCCAAAATTCCACTCCAGTCAGTCCGCCTCCAAGGTATACATCGACAGAGCCGGAGTCAGACAGAGGGATAATGAACCAGGGAGCACTCAATAGGTTAGGAGCGGCTGGAGTGGTAGTCCCAGGATTTGGAATAGAGGGAAGAAAAGCGCCCATGCCTCCGCCGTCGTCGAATTCACCTACGAGGTCTGATGGACAAAAGCATTCTTCACCCCAGTTGAATGAATTACAGTCGCGATTTTCTCGCCTCACTCCATCATCACCTAAATCAGACAGTCCATCTGAGGGAACAACTTTTGCTCAAAAACAAGCAGCACTGAGAACAGCATCGTCTTTTAGAAATGACCCTTCTTCAGTATCGTTCAGCGATGCTAAGATGGCTGCTGGCACAGCAAATAACTTCAAGGAACGTCATGGTGACCAAGTCAAGTCTGGCTGGCAATCTGCAAACAAAATCAACACCAAGTACGGCATCTCGGAAAAAGTTGCTACATATGGAGATTCTGCTAGCCAGCAAGCAACAGATACTAGCAGTCCAGCGGTAGCAGTCTTGGTAAAGAAGAAGCCTCCACCACCGCCACCGATGAAAAAACCTTCATTGAGTGGTGGAGGCTCGTTACCGCCGCCAATTCCATTATCGACTAAACCGAAAGCAGGCGCGTATAGTTAATAAGCATAGGCTAAGTAATGTGAATTGGACAAACCCCAATCAATGCACGGAGACCTGTAGTTGTAGACTTGCCATCGCGTGCAAACTCCAGCTCTATGGCCGCGAAGATTGTCACTCACAGTGCCATGTGGCATGAGACCCATTCAGCATGAGTATCATGATTAGTACCCCCTGTTGATTGGATACATTTTGTCTGGTGATTCATGAACACTCAGCATGTTTATTCGGATATCATATTCTACCTAGGCTGGCTGTCAATCAACAGAAACTGGCATTCAGTATCAACACAAAATGAGCTCTACATTAGATGAAGAATGGCAACAAATGAAATTAGCATGGCATCCAAGTCGTCCCTCAAGTAACCCGCCACATAGAGACTACAATTTAGGTCTTGGTTCGCTATGGTATAGCAGTAATCCGGTGGGCTTTCCACCCCCATCGATGAAGCTGAAACCCAGTACTTTCAACGCAAAAATAAGCTTTGACATACAGCCACACGGAACGACATTCGATCATACCATGTACAATGTGATCTACATTATAAACACAATGATCACAACTCGGTTTCGTGTGACATGGAACTCCAGCAATCTACTGCGAACAGTGAAGGCAAAACAAATGCACACCTCGCCAAGAATTCTGACGATCGAAGAATTACAACTGTACCGAGATCGTTACTCGGAGAATTTAGCGAAATGGGCTGAAGCTCAGAAGGGTAGCCTGGTAGGCGATGGTGAATGCTGGACTTTGGCAGCAGATGGCCTGGAAGCTATCGGTGCAATGCGCTCTCCTGGATATTGGCACGGTTATCTCCTCCAAATTTTCCATGGCCATTTCAAAACGAAAGAAGGCGGCCGCAAAGTTGTAGAACCGGGACATACGAGCATCATTGTAAGAGTAGACTACAATGGTGTGCTGTATGTGCTGGAGGGAAATGCTACGCCAAACAGGAAGGTTGTGGATGGTGAGTATGATCTGAGGCAGATGATCAAGGGCGAGATTAGGATTTTTAGGGCGGTTAGTAAGAATTGGTCAGGGGAGGAATTGGTTGAATCAAAGTGAAGTGGTGGAAACTAGCCTGGGGTCTGACAGAATAGCTAGCATGCAATTTGGAAGAAGCCTTTTTCACACACTCTATTCAGTAGTGTAAAGTTTAAACAAATCCCTTGAGACACTAGTTGGCATAAGACTACCAAGTCCGGTTTCCCTCCATGGTGAGAGTCGCTACCTGTGTTTTCGAGACCTCCACGACCAGTAGATCACTAACCGATAATTTTTAATCACCACTACAGGGACCACTGGAAACGATGAATAACTTGGAAGGACTGAGGATCAAAACCACCATGTCTGATATTGTACGATCGAAAGTTAGGCATATCTGAATTTCTCAAGCCAAAAATACTATTGTCCCAAACGAAAGTTCGCGTCAATATCACTGCTTGAAATTTGAAAAAGTGCAATAATTTGTGGATTTCATTCGGTTTCATTCAGGAAAGGATGCTTTAGTAGCTCGGAAATGTTTGGCCGTTGGCCAGTGTTTCTGTTCATTATTTGTCAGACATCGAGTAAAGTTTATTGGCAGCTTGTGTGACAACTTACATGCTGAAGCACCGGCGTAGAAGATCCGATGCCCGCCCATCAAGCTTGTTTGATATTTCCCGAGGAACAAAGAGTTCCCATGCTGATTCTTGATTGTCTTTAATAAGTGTTTCAACATCCCTAGTTGAGGTAGCTGCTACTATATTGTAGTCCCCTGAAAGCAGTTGAGCAGCAACAATTCCAAACAGCCATACATCTGCCTTTTGCATGATTCTCTGGCCAAGGATGATCTCGGGAACTGTTGAAACAGCAGGTATTCGATGTTGTTGACCAACAATTTCGTCAAGAAGTAGTGCTTCAATTTTCACGTTGCCGGTGTGGTCCATGTGTATGTTACTTGAGTTCAGTAAAGCTACAGTGAAGCTCAGCTGCGCAAGGCCGAGTGCGATCTGGTGGAGAATTCTGCGTGCGAGAGATTGTGGTGCGATACCATGCTTCTGAATAAATTCCTGTAGTGTACCACCGGGCAAGTGTTCTGAGAGAAGAAAGATGCTGTCATCTTTCTTCTGGTAGCCTAAATATGAGACAACATTTGGCTCGCTTTGATTCATGACCTTTTTCTCCAACTGCGATATCACGCTTTCCAAAAGAGCTGGACTAAATGGCTCCTCTAAATCCAATTGTTCCGCAGTAACCATCTCTGCTGTGTCTTTTTTCATGATCAGAAACACTGGCCCGTATCGTCCATCCCTAATTTCGTTCTCCATCAGAAGCCAATCAGTGCTGTTAGAAATGCGCTTCATTTTGGCGGAATTACTGATAATCTAGGAGAGGTGAAGAAATTATAATGTTGAACTTGGAAAATCGGGATTCTTGTTTGTACAGCCAGTCCTTTTTTTAAAAAGGAAA
>Ga0247807_10002300_pt1 | contig 10577 bp, 8 predicted proteins | sample UWRJL074202C1_FD_179931 | JGI IMG/M metagenome (GOLD analysis project Ga0247807, IMG submission 179931) | Plant litter microbial communities from Arlington Agricultural Research Station in Wisconsin, United States - UWRJ-L074-202C-1 | ecosystem: Environmental > Terrestrial > Plant litter >...
CCGACATGGCCACCAATTCCCCCACAACCACTTCTCCACGCCCAGCGCCCTGTCCCGACTTCAACCCATCCATTCTCACCCCAAACCGTGAGCAATCCCCACCCCCCAGACATCGCCCAAACCCGATCCCCAGGCTGGTCCAAGGGCGGCGTACCCAGCATTTCAAGCCCTTTCATGCATATGTGGGATCTTCGGGCTGGCCCTCTGGTCTCCTGGCCGTCACTCGGTGGAACAATCCATACCGTACCCTAACGTTACCTGTCATGCCCACATAACGCGAGTTGTATTTTTCCATTCCTACGGTCCACCAGTCCATCAAGCTCTCCAGCTCACCTCCCTCCATAGGCTGGAAAAACCCAATACAACTCTCAATCCACTCCTTCCTTCCACTCGAGGCCCTCACGCCCCTCTGATAACACGAAAGCCCCCGGGATTCCAAATGCGTTTAATGCTGTTACCATCTGCTGCAGCATATACCTTACGGAGAGTTTACGGAAGTGCATGAGGGAGCGCCGCGCACCAGGATCTGGTTATTGTTTTGAAGACAAATCTATCACCATTGACACCACAGATTGCCATGCGACGCTGCAGGCTCAATTGTGAGACGATTTTCAATCTGCGAATGAACATATAAGTCTTGATATCAGGAAGCGATATCTGTGATCATATAGTGCGGATAGGCCGGCTGCTGTAGAGCATCGGCAACTGGCTTCGGAAGATTTTCCGAGAGATAACCTGGTTGTTTTCCTCCTGGGAATCGTTATAAGCTTAACCAGTATCCTCTGTCACTACTTATCGAGTAAAACCCTCCGGAAATGGCGACCAAGCAGCTTCAAGCTGCGCCAACTCCAACACGGCCAAAGAGCACAACGGGGGTGGTCAATGGAACAAAGGCTCCCGGGACGGAAGATGAACGGATAGTGGTGATTATATATGGAAATGGCCAGGAGAAAATTGTCTCGGTCTTTGCGGATGTATTGGGAAAACCATTTCGTCTGGCTTCAAGCTTTAACGCGGTACAATTTGAGGACTATGGTACCGTTATCGGTATCGCGCATAAGGATGCCTTGGTTGACATTGGATTGAGGAATAAGACCGCCGTTGTTGCAATAAACGCGCATTGCGTAAACTTAGGAATGCCTCCAGACCTTACCCTGTCCACGTCCGCCGACTATGAGTTCCTATACACTGATACCCCATTTTTCCGGAGAGACCTCTCTCGATTCATTGCTCATACACTTGGACAGATCAATTATCATGAAGCTCTAATCACCAAGCCTAGAACGTACTTCATCTCTACCACATTTCCAGACGTACGGACGGCGCTTTCGAACCTAGACATCCTTTCCGTGGGATCCGACGCCGTCGAAATAAGGGTGGATTTGCTAAAGGAGCCATTATCTGACGGAACCTTCAGTGCTGTACCTAGTATTAGTTATGTAGGGGAGCAAGTCATGCTCTTGAGGCAAAAGACCGAGTTACCCATTATCTTCACGACTCGATGCACCAACGAAAATGGTCGATTTCCAATGGACAATCCTGAGCTTCAATATGAGTATCTTTACCGCGCCATCCAATGGGGTTGCGAGTATGTTGATGTTGAAGTATGGCTACCAGAGGAGATACGGCGCAAGCTATACGAAAAACGTGGAAACAGCAAAATCATATCAGCCTTCCATGATTTTTCCGGAACTTTCAAGTGGCCCTCCCAACAGGCACAGGACATTTTCAACGAGTCTCGAAAGTATGGAGATATAGTTAAAATGATCACGATTATTAACTCAATGTCTGAGAATTATGAGCTCGAATACTTTCGGTCACAGATCAAAGCGAACTATCCTGATGGTCCACCCCTTTCAGCAGTGAATATGGGCCAGTTAGGCCAGCTGTCTCGTGCACTTAATACAGTTTTTAGTCCGATCACACACCCACTGCTGCCAATTGTTGCGGCTCCTGGCCAGATGTCTGCTGCTGAGATCAATTGTGCGCTCGCAACTATGGGTCAGCTACCTAAGAAGAGCATTTATGCCATCGGATCATTCCGCTCTACGCCGCAAGCAACATTTTTCGAAAAGTGTTTTAATGAGCTCGGACTCCCTCACAACTTTTCCTCTGTTATCCGGCACACCAAGAACTCTGTCGAAGCGTTTTGTGTACAACCCAACTTTGGTGGAGCATCTATCAATCCACCGCTGCCCGCTTTCCAGTCATACATTCCTATGCTATCTGACGCTGCAAGAACGATTGGCTTAATAGACACCATCGTAGTGTCGTCCACATCCCCAACAACTTTCATTGGCGATAATGCAACCTGGAAAGGCATTCGTGCGACTTTGACGAGAGACTTTGCCCCAAGTGCCTACAGAGACCGCGCTGCAATTATTCTATCAAGCAATGGAGAAGATGCTGGCAGCGTGATCTTTGCTTTACGAAGCCTGAACGTTGGTAAAATTTATACCGTTGGATTCAAAACCCAAGGACCTCTGGCATCAGGCGTAGAGCCATTTACCTCGATCGAATCAGTGCAGCGCGTTGATCAACCATTTGTTATCGTTTCCGCTTTGCCGCCCGAAAAGTCCCATCTCGTCCAGCCACTGTTAAGACTTTTCGCCAAGGGCAAGCCGGCAGTGAACGGATTCAAGACGAACACAAGAGGCATGGGAAAAGTTTTCCTAGACCTGGCAAATGGGCCACGAAAAAGTGATCCCCTTGCTGTCGCGGAACAAAGCGGGTGGACCGCGTATGGAGTTGCTGACACAAGTGCGTTTACCACAGTAGAGACGTTGAGGCTATTGGTGGGACAAAATGTCCCGTATTCTTTTGTACGCTTAGCGAGTGGGCGAGGGCTATATTGAATGCTCGTATAGGCACAATGGTACCATATCGCGTAAAGTGCGGCGATATCAGTCTTGGCTCGGCGATGCAGCAGTTGCATTGACACTCGAACAACAATTTTTCTGTATTGCTTTTGGGCGTGGTCTAGTGGTTGTTTTGATGCATCATCGGCGTTGGGCGGGAGGGATATGGTGTTAATATCTGTTAAGGTAGACTATCACTGAACCTGTCTAGATGTGGATTTTTGTCTGGATCTACTAGCATATACCACTTTGAGTCGGATACCGCATATTTACTTTAATACACTTACTAGTCCCACCCTTAACTTCATGTCACCTTTGAGATCCTGTTATCCTCTTGCACAAAAGGCATTGGTCATCTGGCGCACACCGCTAAATCATAGACTACAAGCTCTGATGGTATATAAGTGTTTCCAGAGCTGCCGTGAAAAACTACGCCGCTTCAATAATGAGCGCGCACATATTTCCTGAAGTCTGGTTTTTCTATCCATAGAATTTCAGAGTTAAGCAGCTGGGTAGGCGGCTGAAGAACCCTTTCTACCTCTCCCCACCACGATAGAGACTACATATCGACAGCTCGATAATGTTAACAGCAAAGATCTGTCGACAGCATGAAGTCATCCGACCAAAGCCACCGACCCTTGGCGTTGATCTAATGTCTGGAAGACATGGGGTTGTGTAGGAGTTGCTACAAATTTGCTGTAGATCATGGTGCTTCTGCTCCACATCCTCGTGATGCCTGCTCTTTTTATTTCCTGTGTGATGAGAATTTACGAGGGCTGAGGCTTTTATATCTGTATATCCGTACATCTGTGGGGTATGTGTTATGTTTGTGAATCACAATGGTACCACGAGAATTTAGTGAATGTTCTTCAGGTAATAATTACGTGTGTATAGTACCTTAGTACTAGGGGAAAAGGTGCGATGTCAATTGTTATGCTCTAACCGTTAATTTGCTGCTTCATCTAGTATATGTGTCTGAGACTCACCGTAAGTGATAGCTGTGTTGAGTTTGAGGTGAGTGAGGCCAGCTTCGAGTGCTTTCCTCTTTGGTCGTTTCTACCTCCCGCTAAACTATAAGCACACCCACCATCACGTTGACTTCCTTAACATTCTCCTTCTTCTATTAAAGATAAGTCTCTTGTCATTCATCGATAATACTAATCCAGCCTTCATGCCCAATTTCTGCCACTTGTACTACGAATTATAATCTATCCTCTCAAGCATCCTAACCATTCACCATGGCGCGTGAGAAGGCTCGTCAAAATCGAAAGTATCGAGAAAATGCCGAGTCGCCATCAGCCGCCAAAGAGGCACGAAAGAAGAACTCTAAGCGTCCAGTTGTGATCGAGCCAAAGCAGATCCAGAAGCCATCCAAGGCATTGGCCCAAGAATATGGGCGAGCGAGGCCCCGAAGTGTTGGAACCGAGCTTTCGAAAAACAGACATGCGACTCGACTTCAAACTAGTATCGTGACTCCTGATACTCGAGTCGAGAAAGAGAAAGCACCAAGAGTCAAGAAGATAGTTTCGGCTGCTGGTATCTTTGAAAGAAATAAAGGCGATGCTAGGAAGCATCGCAAGGACCAAATTATTTTGCAGGAGAAGCCAGCTGAGAATGGGTTGTCTGCTGAATACCATGGTAGGTAACCCTGTATTTATACGGTCAGCTCTAACAAAGGTACAGAATATCTTGAGGAAGCACGTCAGGCAATTGACAAAAGCATGCTAAAGAGCTTCGACGATGTTCATGAAAAATTAAAGAGTAAGCTTGCATCTTCGAGACGACGTGACGAGGATTTTATCGAGCGGCTCTCGGAGTCGGCCAAAGCCCTTGCATTCCCTATCGCTGAAGAGCAGGTCATGTCCACATTCAATCGGAATGGCGAACAGGTCACCGAGACTGTCATCATGGGCCAACGTGTTGCAGAGTTTAGGGAGAGTGTCGAGAAAGAGAAGCAAAAGTTGGAAGATTTGTGGAAACAATGGGAAGATCTGCAGTACGAGTACATTGAGCTTGCATTAGATGTGTTTGGACCCGAAGCATTTGGTGATAAGCAGGAAGATGAGAGGAGGCATGGGTATAGATGGGAGATGAAACTTATAGATCTGGAACATAGAACCAAAGTCAACGAGATCACTGCTGAGGCGGAGGAGCTCAGAACTGAGTCTCTGGAGAGAATGGTGAAGACTGAGGAGGTGCGTTTGATAGTTGTTTTCGATTGAAACTAACGCTAATTTAGGGAATATCTAGGAAATGAAAGCGAGCTCAAACAGGGAGAACGCGAGATTATTCAGAGCCATAATGAGTGGTTGAACTCAAAGACACTCTATTGTCTTTCTTTGGCAGTTGTAACAAGAAGTTATCTTGCATTGGCATATATTTACGACATTTAGCTATGATGGAGCGATATTCAGAACTCAAGTTGCTATTTATTATAAATGAAAATCATAATTTAAACCTCACTCATTGTACCAGATCATTATCATTTGAAATAGTGGTACAAGGATCAAATAATTAGTGCAGTTTCAAGACTATTGATATGATGTAGTGATGTCTGAATGCCTATCATACATTGTAAAAGACGAGAAATATATGATTCCGTGTTTGTCGGAGCTATTTGAAAGGCAGAGATCACGAAAATCACCAGGAAATAGTGTTCGTACCAAGTCTTTATCTTATGAGATCGACATCTCATTCAATTCATATTCAAGTCTACATAGACGTCAATATCAAGCCTAACACGATCCAAAAATAAAATCACAAGTAGTTATGCTCCACATTCCACGCAGGCCGTCCAAATATCTGCACCTTCCTCTCCATCTTTATCGACATGCTTCCCAGGCGATACGCACGATCATGCTCGCCCAGCCACGCCTCGCCGTAGAAATCCTGCATGTGTCCCGCGTGCATCTGCCGCCAGCCATCACCGAGCGGCAGCATGGAATAGTAAATCTCGGCATACTGCTCCCAGTCCTGCTCGAAGATGCAGAGGAGACAGAGCACGGCTTGTAGAGTCTGCTTGCGCACGCGATCGTGGTCGAGTTTGAGCGTGCGGGGTCGGGAGAGGGCTTGGAAAGGGCGGCGGAGGGTGGTTGCTGGGAGAGAGGGATCCCAGTGTTCGGTGGGTGACGTGGGAGAGGTGGGACGGGGGATGAGATATTCGGGGGTGGAGAGGTAGGAGAGGTGGATGCTGGTTGGTGTTGGTTGTGTGAGGTCTGAGTCGATGTTCTCTTTCTCTTTGTCGCCTTCTGCTGAGCCTCCTGAGCTGGGTGGTGTTTCTAGTTCATGATCTAGCACGAGAGATGCGGAATCGGTGAAAATGTGGAGGTGGGCGGTGGTCCAGTCTTCGGTGAGATCTGCACTTGAATGTGAGGATGGAAGACGAGGCAGTTGTGCTTCGTGGGTGTTGTTGTGACGGTCTATAAGCCACTTCATGTAGTCTGTTAGGGTCATCTCTTCCGTTTCGTCGCGTTTTTCAAGTGCTAAACTCTGTGCGTTGTCTTTTGCTCTGCTGGATGGTTCCGTGTCCTCGAGGTAACTGGGATAGTTCAAATGGCGATGTCCTTCGTTTCTGAACTGGCGTTTATCTTTCTGTCTTTCTTCCTCTTGGTTGCTACTATCATCCTCCTTCCGGCTATCACCTTCATCACCGCTACTTTCCTCCTCAATGGCATCCTCAAGCGAGTCTACTCCCGCATTACAAGTCCAGCAAAATAGCTTCTCACAAAACGCGCATCGGAGATTTCTCTCGGAAGTCTCATCAATATCTGTATCCCACAGGTTACGAAAACTCGTGTCTTGAGACCAAGTTTCCCCCTGCAAAGCCTTCGTGGCTCGTGGCGGTTTTTCTTGAAGACAGAGACTCTGATATCCATCTTCGCACCACATGCAATCACAGTCCGAGGTCCTTGATGAGCTCCCTGTTGCCGTGTTCCCTGTGCTGACATACGAGGAGAGGGTCTGGGGCGATGTGGCTAGCCGAACTTCGATAAGCTCACCGTTGCGGTCGGGGAATATCACGGTTCTATAGTGAAGTTGTTCAGGGCTCTTAGCTTGAGCTGTGCCATCAACTCCTTCTCTGTAGATAGGTGCTTCGGGGCGTAGCGCTTGTGGCTGTAATACTTGGCTGTTAATTTCATAGTTAGCTTCGCAGGCGCAGTTGGAATTGCCACAGTTCACACATTGGCTATTATCATCTAGAACAGGATTGATGGCACGGGTCTCGAAACTGAGTGCTTCAGGCCGTAGAATCTGACCTCTTTGGTTGTTTTTCCCAATGGAGGCTTCATTCCGTGCTAGAGACGCTTGAGGCATAATATTGTTTGGTGAAACCATTCGGGGACCGAACAATACCCTGCGCACAAATTCCGGCAGTGCTCTTTTGGGGAACGGTCGCTGATGCGGGGGAATATCTTTATGAACCTCCTCGAGAAGCCGCAAGAGCGTCTTGAAATTCTTCAAGAAAAGAACATGCAGATCCTCATCTGTCAAAATCTCCACGTCCATGCCTGGCGAGGGCGTCTCGATTTGCAGCCCCAAGGTATCGATCGAATTGCTGATCGACTGTGCTCTTTCGATGCTGGTGCTCTTCATGGTATCAGCGGTGGGTAGTCTCATTCCGTTGATGAGCTCCCGCGTATCTACAAGATCGGGATAAACGAGATCACGCGTTTCGTGGTGGTAGTCCGGGTGTCTTCCTAAGAACTGCCCCGATTCGGTAGGTCTCCCGCTATAAGGAGCGCGTGCTGCCGATACCACTTTAGAGAGCTGCTCGTCGCATCTTTCTTGTCGCTTAAGCTGCTCCGGCGTCATGGCCGTGGGGAGGACGATGTTTCCTCTCTCGTCCACAGGCGGATGATGGATGCCACATTTACAATTTCTAGTGAAGCAACGCCTTTCTCTGGTCGATGCACCGAGTTCACGATTGTTAATGCGTGTATTATTTAACTGTAGGTTGTGGGGCTGTTGAAATCCTCTATCCCGAGTTCCAATTGCACCAGTTGAATAATCCTGGCGGTTTGGCTTACTTGTGAATCCATTACCTTTTCTTTCTAACACTGTTTTGTCATTAGTTGATTCTCGAATGCTTTTAGCTTCAAATTCACTCTTCCCGAAAGACACTGAAGTGATTAGAATCTCCTCTGGCGAACTTCCACCATTACTCAAACGCCTCACCTGTCGTGGCGTTTGTCGCAAACTGCTTGCCTCACTGGGCCGAGTTAGTTCGTGTGAGTTCCAGCGTCCTGTAGCAGTGGTCAGGGCAGAAGAAGTAGAACTATGTTCTTTTTCGTGTCTCAAGCCGGACCGTTCAGTTTCATGGTGACTTATTATAGATGGACCCTGCAGCCCACGATCTCTCCAGCTCCCGAAGCCAGCGGGTGGAGAGGTAGTACCGTGTGGTGCGTGTCGAGAACTAGTTCTGATATACTGATTCGGATAATATGTCAATCCTTGTGCAGCTGCAGGCCCTGCCTGCATTGCCGCCTCTCTACCTTGGCTGTTTTGCGGCATGATTTAGGTGTCTGCTTTTCTCCTGAGTTAAGCGAGATCTTAAGCGAGAATATGAATGATGGCAGTAGAAGATAAAGTGTAGCTAAGTCTTGAGCCTATGATTTAATTCTTGTGTTATCTGGGAATATTGAGAAAGGAGATTGGAGTATTGTTGTACATTCCATGGAAATCATGGAACAATATATATATCATGGCTATGGATTTTCAATTGAACTGGTGAGGGTGAACTAAACATTGCTGGATCATTTCATTATTGACTGATGAGGGGTTTAGCGTCATCGGCGAAGGGTCCAACGTGCGCGATGTTTCTACATCAGTATTAGACTGAACTAATGTGATTAGTTGGAAGGCTTATCTCTCTATGGAAGAGTTTGGAGGTGATGCGAGATATCCGGAACAAGCGTGGAACACCTAAGTAATCTAGTTCGTGAAGAAGCTTGCTTGCCGTGCAACAAGCGAAATACCAAGAAAGATTACCAGTATACCCACGCTGCAGATGAGCTACTTTAAAAGATATTTGGCTTAGTAGACAGGTCAATTATCAAGCTAGCTTACCAGGGAGATTGAGGCTAACATCGGCATGTTCTGCGCTTCAATCACAGTTTACAAAGAGGCATTTAACACGCAAAAGTGGGACTTAGACAAGTGTAAAACATCAAGATACGTATTTAGGAAACCACCATGTGGGTAAAGCTATTTGGCTCTCCAAGAACCAGGAGCATAGTGGTATAGTGATTTTTGAAACTCTTCTCCGTGTACGGTCAAAGCGCACGTGATTAAAAGTCAGAAGGTGGTTACACGAATGTGAACGACATTGCTCTATAATAAAATACTTATTATTCTACGCACCGCTATGCAAAGTTTTAAAGTAGCAAAGTTGCCCCGCTAACGCCCCAAACACCAAATTTATGAGTCTAACCAGCCCATTTTGCCCTCTTCCAGGATTTATCCCAGAGTTGGTTTACTCTTTCTCGTTCACAACCACGCCCCATGGGTGGTCCTCCTTGCCGTACATGATATTTACCAACCACTAGTTGTGTTAGCTTTTCTCTTTTTTTTGGCAGATTGTAAAATGGGATAGGTGTGACTTACAGATTTGATTAGAGCAGTGTATTTTCCACTCAGGCCATCGTCACCCATAGGCATGGCAAGATCCTCATTGTTATAGCTGATGGCCGATACTGGCTCAACGAAGTACTGTAACGCCATTAGCTTCGAAATTAACCACGGCTTCTCTTTTTAAGAAAACTTACAGCAGTACCAGCGGCAAAAGCCTCTACTACTCTCTTCTCATTCACTGCCTTGAGAACATCCTCCATGGTGAACTCCCTCTCCACAAGCTCTAACTCATCTCCCAATCGCTCCTTTGCCAACTGCAAGATACTTCTTCTCGTAACACCGTCTAGAATAACCTTGTCCCCTAATGGCGCTGTGACGAGCTGTATGCGTCCCTCTTCGGTCTTCCACACAATGAAGAAGTTGCTTGCTCCGGCCTCCGTGACCTGTCCGTTCAACAACCACAACACCTGATCATAACCCCTAGCTCTGGCTTCCGAAGTTGCCATGAGAGAAGGGCCATAGTTGGCACCTACTTTGGCGAACCCGAATCCACCGGGCCAAGCGCGAACACCGTCCTGCGAGGCGAGGAGACGCATACCGCCAACGGTGGAGAGAGAGGGCATGAAGGTTACAATTACGAAGAGCGTAGCCTCTCGAGGTGCCGCTACACCTAGACCAGCGGCTGAGCCAATCATGGTTGGTCGAATGTAAAGGAAAGTACCCTTATTTGGGAGCCACTTCTTGCCATCAACGGCGAGAAGAGCAAGGATGAGCTTTTCAAGCTCAGCTGGGTCGAATGCTGGGAGAGCGATACGGGTTGCGGAGATGAGCTGGGGATATAGATGTTAGTTATTCCTTTCGGCATTCTCACGTTGCTTTAAAGGTGCATTGTGCATTCTTACCATGCGTGCGCAGTTTGCATCTGGTCTGAATAATCTCAGTTTTCCATCATGACCACGGTAGACCTTCATGCCCTCAAAACACTCAGTAGCATAGCTAAAACTCTCGTTAGTTCAACTATCGAAAAAAAAAACCATGGCTTTGCAAACTCACTGCAAAACACTAGCGGTTGGCGCCAAGCTGAGGTTTCCGTAGGGCTTGAGTTCTGGTGCCTCCCATCCGGTCGTGTTCTTCCACACGGCCGTAATC
>Ga0247807_10002301_pt1 | contig 10570 bp, 9 predicted proteins | sample UWRJL074202C1_FD_179931 | JGI IMG/M metagenome (GOLD analysis project Ga0247807, IMG submission 179931) | Plant litter microbial communities from Arlington Agricultural Research Station in Wisconsin, United States - UWRJ-L074-202C-1 | ecosystem: Environmental > Terrestrial > Plant litter >...
CTGCCCTGCGCCAGCAGCCGGCCCTGGTGCAGCACGACGATGCTGTCGCTCACCCCCATGATCAATTTCATCTTGTGCTCGACCAGCGCTACGGTGCGTTCCTGCGCCAGCGCGAGGATCAGGTCCATGATGCTGCGCGTCTCTTCGGGGCTCATGCCGGCGGTGGGCTCGTCCAGCAGCAGCAGTTTCGGGTCTGCGGCGAGCGCGACCGCCATCTCCAGCGCGCGCTGCTCGCCATGCGAAAGCCGCACCGCGCGGAACCTCCGCTTGTCCTGCAGCCCGACGCGCTCGAGCAGGCGCTCGGCCTTCTCGATCCAGTCGCGGCGTGATGCGCGCGGCCGCCAGAAGTCGAAGCCGGATTCGAGCGCCTGCACCGCGACGCGCACGTTTTCCAGCACGCTGAGGTCGGGAAACAGGTTGGTGACCTGAAACGACTTGGCGATACCCAGGTGCGCAAAGCGGTGCTGCGCCAGCCCGGTGATGTCCCGCCCGTCGAACCAGATCGCACCTTCGCTCGGGGCAAAGGCGCCCGAGACCATGTTGAAGAAGGTCGACTTGCCCGCACCGTTCGGGCCGATGATGGCCGTCAGCTGGCCGCGGGGGATATGCACGCTGATCCCCTCGTTGGCGGTGAACTGGCCGAAGCGCTTGGTGAGGCCGCGCGTTTCCAGCAATGCATCGGGATTCGGATTTGTCATCGGTCGATCCTTGCGAGCAACGAGCCCCAGATGCCTTTCGGGAAGAACAGCACCAGCCCGATGAACATCAGTCCGACGATCAGTTGCCAGCGCTCGGTGACCGCGGTCAGCGCATGCTCCATGGCGAGGAAGGTGCCCGCGCCGATGAAGGGGCCGAAGAAGGTGCCCATGCCGCCGAGCAGCGTCACCATCATCACCTGCCCCGAGGTGTGGTACGACAGCATGTCGATGCCCACGGTGGCGAGGTTGATGGCGCTGAGCGCGCCGGCCAGGCCGCAGAAAAGTCCCGAGATGACGAATGACAGCAGCTTGGTCCGCTCGACGTCGAAGCCCGAGGCGCGGGCGCGCTGCTCGTTCTCGCGGATCGCCTCAAGCACCGCGCCGAAGGGCGAGTTCAGGATGCGCGACAGCACCCAGATGGCGACTGCCACGAAGCCGAGCATGAAGTAGTAGCGGTTGAGCGGCTGCAGCAGGTCGAGCCGCCAGCTGCCGAGTTGGAGCGCGGGCAGGTTCACGCCGCGCAGGCCGTTGTCGCCGCCGGTCAGCGAGGTCGCGTGGAAAGCTGCGAAGTAGACGCACTGCGCCAGCGCCAGCGTGACCATCGCGAAGTAGATGCCGCGCGTGCGGATGGCCAGCGCCCCGATCAGCAGTGCCACCAGTCCGCCGAGGGCCATGCCGACGGCGATTGCGACGGGCCATGGCACCTGGTGGGTGGCGATCAGGATGCCGCAGCCGTAGGCCCCGGTGCCGTAGAAGGCGGCATGGCCGAACGACAGCTTGCCGGTGTAGCCGAAGGTGAGGTTGTAGCCTGCGCCGAACAGGCCGAACAACAGGATGTTGATGGCCAGCGCATGAAAGGGCATCAGCAACGGGAACAGCGCGAGCACCGCGATGCTCAGCAGCACGCGGTGGCGCGTCGCGGCCGGGGTGAGGGCGGAGAGCAGGTTCATGATTTTCCGAACAGCCCGTTGGGCCGCAGGATGAGGACGGCGGCCATCAGCGCGAAGATGGCGAGTTCGGCGAACTCGGGTTGGAACAGCGTGGTCATCGCAACCACCACGCCCACCAGCAAGCCGGCGACGATCGCGCCGACCAGCGATCCCATGCCGCCGATCACCGTGATGACGAAGGCCTCGATCAGCACCGATCCGCCCATCTCGGGGTTCACGCCGCGCAAAGGGGCGGCCAGCAAGCCGGCCAGGCCTGCCAGTGCGGTGCCCAGCCCGAAGATCAGCAGCCAGATGCGCCCCACGTCGATGCCCAGCACCTTGAGCACCAACGGATCGCGCGCGCCGGCGCGGATGATCAGGCCGAGACGGGTCTTCTCGATGAACAGCCACAGCGCCAGCAGCAGGCCCGCACACAGACCGATCAAGAACAGGCGGTAGAGCGGAAACACGCCGAAGCCGACGTCGACAGCGCCGCGCAGCGCCTCCGGCGTGGCGAAGGCTTCGCCCTGCACGCCCCAGACCATGCGCACGCTGTCGACCAGCACATAGGCCAACCCGAAGGTGAGCAGCAGCGGGTAGTCGACGCCGCGTCCGTAGAGCGGCCGGATCAGCCAGCGCTCCGCCAAAAGGCCCAACAATCCGACGGCGAGAGGAACCAGCAGCAGACAGGCCCAGAAGCTGCCGGTCAGCCCGTACACGTACACCGCGACGTAGGCGCCGAGCATGTAGAAGGCGCCGTGCGCGAAGTTGACGACGCCCAGCAAGCCGAAGATGAGCGACAGGCCGACCGCCACCAGGACATAGATCGCCCCGAGCGCCAGTCCGACGAACAGCTGCTGGAGAAGAAGCGAGGCGGTGATTTCCACGGTGTCGTCTTGCTTCGTCCGCTCAGGCGTGGCCGAGCTCGGTGCAGCTGCGCATGCGCGCCTCGTCCGGCGCTTCGGTGGCCACGATGCGGAAGATGTCGTCCTTGGTCGTCGCCTGCGCCGGTGCCTTGGATTCGACGATCAGCACCGACTGCACCGACTGGTGGTCGCAGGCGCGGTAGTAGGTGCTGCCCTTGTAGACATCGGCCTTGATGCCCTGGAGCGTCTCGGCCACGCGGTCGCTGTCGACGCTGTTGGCGAGCTTGGCGGCTGCCAGCACGTTGCGCACGCCCGCATAGCCCAGCCCCGCGTAGTCGGTGGGTGCTGCGCCACCGTTGGCTGCCCGGAACGCTGCGTTGAAGGCGCGCGCCGACGGCGTGTCCTGCTCCATTCCCCAGTAGTAGCCGGTGCCGCCGATCACCCCTGCGTAGACGTCGTGGCCGTCCACCATGCGTCCCGAATGCATCAGCAGCGGTGCGATCAGCTTGGTCTTCTGCTTGACCCCGAAATCGCCGGCCTGGCGGAACGCGATCGACTGATCGCGCCCGAAGTTGCAGACCACCAGGACGTCGGGCTTGAGCGCCAGGATGCGCGGGAAGTAGCTCGAGAAATCGGTCTGGCCCAGAGGATGCCGGATGTCGGCCAGCACCTCGATGCCGAAGGCCTTGCCGGCGTTCAGGAAGCCGCGTGCCATTTCATGGCCGTACGCGTAATCGGCGGTCAGGAACACCACCCGCTTGCCCATCTTGGGGAAGGCGTAGCGCGCCACTGCACCGGCGGTCATGTGCGGGTTCAGGCACTCGTGGAAGGTGTATTTGCTGAAGTCCTTTGCCTCGTTGATCGAATCGGACTGGCTCACCGAGTTGTAGATGACCTTGCGCTGCTTGGTCGCGTTGTTGACCGACAGCTGCACCGCTGCCGACACCGAGCCGACGATGAAATGCGCGCGGTCCTTCTCGATCAGCTCGACGGTGCGCGTCACCGCTTCCTGCGGATTGAGCTTGTCGTCGCGCACCAGCAGCTCGGCCTTGCGTCCGGCGCCGCCGCCGGCGGCATTGAATTCCTTGACAGCCAGCTCGGCGCCCTGCTGCACAGCCCGCGCCTCGGCCGCGAACGGACCGGTCAGCGGAATCGGCAGGCCGACGCGAATGGTTTCGGCCTGCGCCCACAGCGGTGTGGACACGGCGCTGCCCGACGCCACCAAGGCGCCTCCGGCCGCCTGCAGCACGGAGCGCCGGCGCAGCAGCGGGGAGGAAGAAGGAAGGGATGTGGAAGCCATGGTCGTCTCCTGTCGTTCGAGTGAAAGCGAAAGTGCGCTCAGATGCGCCCGAGAGCGCGCAACACCCGCTCGGGTGTGACGGGCTGGTCCGAGACGTGCGCGCCGAAGGGCCGCAGCGCGTCGTTGATGGCGTTGAGCACCGCCGCGGGTGCCCCCGCAGTGCCGGCCTCGCCCGCGCCCTTGGCGCCGAGCTGCGAGGTGCGTGTCGGCGTCTCGATATGGGCCACCTCGATGTCGGGCATCTCGCACGCCATCGGCACCAGGTAGTCGGCCATGCTGCCGTTGCGCATCAGGCCGTTGTCGTCGTAGAGGCACTCTTCGTACAGCACGCCGCCGATGCCCTGCACCACGGCGCCCCGGATCTGCTCGTCGACCAGCATCGGGTTGAGCACGCGCCCGCAGTCCTCCACCACCCAGTGCCGCAGCAGCTTGACGAAGCCGGTCTCGACATCGACTTCGACGTACGAAGCCTGCACGCCGTTGGTGAAGACGAACGGGTAGTCGCGCTGGGCGTAGTGGCGCGTCACCACCAGTTCGGGCTGGTAGCCGGCAGGCAGCAGGTCGGGCCGGAAGTACGCGATGCGGCCGAGCTCGGCCAGCGCGATCAGTGCCTCGCCCGTCATGAGACAGCTCACCTGTCCCTGGACGATATGCAGGCCCTCTGCCGGACGCTTCAGGTGCGCCGCCGCCAGCTCGAGCAGGTTGTGCCGCAGCTGCCGGCTGGCCAGCAGCACGGCCTCGCCACCGATGCCGGCTCCGCGCGAGGCCCAAGTCCCGCCGCCGTAGGGCGTTGCCGCCGTGTCGCCAGTGAGCACGCGCACCGACGTGATGGGCACGCCGAGCGTGTCGGCGGCGATCTGCGCGAAGATGGTTTCGGTGCCCTGGCCCTGCTCGCCCACACCGGTGGCGCAGTGCACGACGCCCGTTGGATCGAGCCGCAGCGTGGCGCCGTCCTGTGCAGCGATGCGCGCGCCACCGACGCCGTAGAACGCCGGCCCCGGATTGGTCAGCTCGATCAGCGCCGCGATGCCGATGCCGCGGTGCACACCCTGCGCGCGCAGCGCAGTTTGCTCGCGCCGTAGCGCCGCGTAGTCCATCATCGTCTCGAGTCGATCGAGGCAGGCCTGGTGCGACAGTCCTTCGAGCAGGATGCCGGATGCGCCCGTGCGCGGATAGCTGTCGTCCTCCATCACGTTGCGACGCCGCAGTTCGAGCGGGTCGATGCCGAGCCGGGCCGCGGCCAGGTCGACCAGGCCCTCGGTCACGGTGCAGGCGATGGGATGGCCCACGCCGCGGTACTGGCTGGTCTGTACCTTGTTGAGGAAGACGACATCGAGCGCCGCCCGGTAGTGCGTGTGCTTGTAGGGGCCGCCGGTGATGTTGAGCACCTGGTTTCCCTCGATCGCGCTGGTGCGCGGGAACATCGAATAAGGTCCGATGCCGGTCAGGTCGTCGATCTGGAAAGCCAGCATGCGGCCATCCTTCGCCAGCGCGAGCCGTGCCTTGATCCGGTGCTCGCGCGCATGCACGTCCGTCACGAAGGATTCGAGCCGGTCGGCGACGAACTTCACCGGACGCCCCAGCATCACAGAGAGCGCGACGGTCGCGAAATCGTCCGCGTAGGCGTGCACCTTGATGCCGAAGGAGCCCCCCACGTCGCGGCAGATCACGCGCACGTCGGCCTCGTCGAGGCCGAGCTGGCGCGCGTACAGGTCGGCCATCATGTGTGGCGCCTGGTGCGAGTGATGCACCGTCAGGCGACGGTCGGCTGGTGCGAAGTCGGCCAGCAGCGCCCGCGGCTCCAGCGTCACGCCGGTGTGGCGACCGAAGCGGAACACGTCCTCTACCACCACGTCGGCACCATCGAACACGGCCTCGACGCCGCCGGTGTCGATCTCGCGGTGGAAACAGAGGTTGCTGCCGAGCTCGGGATGGATCACCGGCGTGGCGGTGTCCAGCGCTGTGTCCATGTGCACCGCCGCGGGCAGCGGCTCCCATTCGACAGTCACGGCGTCGAGCGCGTCCTCGGCCAGTGCGCGGGTCTGGCCGACGATGGCGAGCACGGCCTCGCCCTGCCAGGTGGCGCGGTCGATGGCCAGCGCATGCTGCGGTGGCGAGCGCATGCCGGTCAGGTGCTTGAGCGTTGCCACCCACGGCGCGCACACCGTGGCCATCTGCCGACCGTCGACGATGGCGGCGATGCCCGGCATCGCGCGCGCTGCATCGGCATCGATGCGCACGATGCGCGCATGCGCATGCGGGCATCGAAGGTAGACCACGTGCAGCATGCGCGGCAGCACCATGTCGTCGACGTACTGCCCGCGCCCCTGCGTCAGGCGCAGCACGTTGGAGCGCGGCACCGCCTTGCCGATGTAGCGCTGTGCCTCGGTGTCGATCACCGGCGCGGGTGCAGTCACGTCATTCATGAAGATTCCCGAGAATCGCTGCGACGGGGGATGCGTTGCTCGGCCCCCGCGAATCGCGCGCTTGCTCGATCGCATCGACGATCGCGTGATAACCGGTACATCGGCAGTAATTGCCCGAAATCTGCTCGCGGATCTGTTCGCGCCCTGCGCCTGGTCGGTATTGCAGCAGGGCATGGGCAGTGAGCAGCATCCCCGGCGTGCAGGCGCCGCACTGCGCGGCATTGCGCTCGATGAAGGCCTGTTGCAGATCGGCGATGGCACCGGCGTCGGCGACGCCTTCGATGGTCTGCACCTCGTGACCGTCGGCTTGCACGGCAAGGACCAGGCAGCCGCGCACGATGTCGCCATCGAGCAGCACGGTGCAGGCGCCGCACACGCCGTGCTCGCAGCCGACGCGGGTGCCCTTGAGGCCGATCTCGTCGCGCAGACAGTCCACAAGGTGCTGGCGCGGCTCCACCCAAAGCGCATGCGCCTCGCCATTGACCCGGAGATGGACGAGGGTCTTGGACGCGTTCATCGCACCGGCTCCGGTTGAAGGATGTCGTGGACCGCGCGCCGCAGCAACACGCTGGCCAGGTGCCGCTTGGCCGCCGCAGAACTGTGCAGATCGGCGTCCGGCCGCATGTCTTCGTCGAGGCTGTCGACGGCCCTCGACATCGTGGCCGCATCGGCGGCGCTGCCGGCCAGGCAGGTCTCGGCACCGAGCGCACGCATCGGCGTGTTGCCCATGCCGAAGAACGCGATCCGCAGGTCCGACAGCACGCCGCCGGTCACGTCGGCCGCCAGCGCGATGCCGACGATCGCGTAGTCGCCATGGCGTCGCGCCAACTCTGCGAAGGCGAAGCGCCGCGCCGGCCCCGGCAGCGGAAACTCGAGTGCGATCAGCACCTCATGCGGCCGCAGGTCGGTCTCATAGAGATCGATGAAGAAGTCGCCCGCCATCACGCGGCGCTCGCGCGCGCCATCGCCGAGGATCAGTTCCGCGTCGGCAGCGAGCGCGCAGGCGGGCCATTCGGCCGCAGGGTCCGCGAAGGCGATCGAGCCGCCCAGCGTGCCGCGGTTGCGGATGGCCGCGTGCGCCACGTGTGGCGCGGCCTGGGTCAGCAGCGGCAGATGCTGCGCCACTACCGCTGACCGTTCGATGTCGACGTGGCGCACACCGGCGCCGATCCGCAGGAAGCCGTCGCGAAGTTCGATGCCGCGGAGCGCCTCCAGCCTGCCGATGTCGATCAGCAGCTGCGGTTTCGACAGCCGCATGTTCAGCGTGGCGAGCAAGGTCTGGCCGCCGGCCAGCAGGCGGGCCGCATCGCCGTGTTCGCGCAACAGCGCCGAGGCATGCGCCAGGGTGTCTGCGCGCAGATAGGAAAAAGCGGGAGCCTTCATTGCAGGGTCCGTCGCTCAGAGCGAGAAGGCACGGCAGGCGATCCAGCCGACGCCGGTGCCGATGACGAGCCAGAGGATGCGCTGGAACTCGCTGGCCCAGACCGGCCCTGTCGCCGAAGGCGCCGAAGGCACGCCGGCAGCCACGGCCGGCAGCCTGCGCGAAGGCGCGGCTGAGGGGCTGGAGGCGGCCACCGAGGCGGGTGGCACGGATGCCGGCGCGGCGTCTGGCGCCAGCTGCTCGTTGAGCGCCTGGAAAAACTCGTCGGCCATCTTTCGGGCGGACGCATTGATCAGCCGGCCGCCGATCTGGCCCAGCTTGCCGCCGACGGCGGCCTGCACGGTGTAGTTCAGCCGCGTGCCGCCGTCCGCCGCCGTCAACGTGACCTTCGATTCGCCCGTGGCCATCCCGGCGGCGCCGCCGCTTCCCTGGAAGGCGATGCGGCAGCTCTCTGGCGGCACCACATCGTGCATCACGATACGGCCGCTGAAATGCGCGCGGACCGGACCGATCTTGGCCAACAGCCGGGCTTCCATCTCGGTGTCGCTGATGCGGCGAATCTCTTCGCAGCCGGGGACGCACTTTGCCAGCACGCGCGGGTCGTTGAGCGCGCGCCAGACCTCGTCGCGCGAGGCATTGATCCGCTGTTCGCCTTGCAGTTCCATCCGTTGTCCTCGTTGGCCCCATGGGCCGAGCCGTCGTTCGTTGGCGGTAGTGTTTAACGGATGGTCAATAAGGTCATTGGTACTTACCATGAGGTAAATTAACGCCTGCGTTCAACCACAAGGCATGCATGAGAGAACCGCCACCCGAGGAAGATGCCGCCCCATCCGCGGGTGCGCGCAAGCGCAGGCGGGCTGGCGACACAGCGATTCCAGATGGAGCGAAGCCGCCGCGCCAGCGGCTGTCGACCGAGAGCCGGGAGCGGCAGATCCTCGACGGCGCGATCGCCTTCTTCTCGGAGCGTGGCCTCGACGGCCAGACGCGTGAACTGGCGCAACAGATCGGCATCACCCATCCCTTGCTCTATCACTACTTCCCGAACAAGCGCGCGCTCATCGAGCGGGTCTACGAGGAGGTCTATCTCGGCCGCTGGCGCAATGAATGGGAAGCGTGGATCAGCGACCGCTCGCAACCTCTGCAGGATCGGCTGCTGCGCTTCTACCTGGCTTATGCGCGCGCCATCCTGACGAAGGAATGGGTGCGAATCCTGGTCTTCTCGGGACTGTCGGATGGTTACGTGCCCGACCAATACATGGCACTGCTCAAGGAGCGCCTGTTTCCGCCGATCTGGCGCGAAGTTCGACACGCACTCGGCATCGCGAACGCAAGCAAGCCGACCGAGCGCGAGCTCGAACTCATGTGGGGCATGCACGGCGGCATCTTCTACATCGGTGTGCGCCACTGGATCTATGGGCAGCCGATGCCGGCGGACCTGGAGGCCGTGCTGGCCGACCGGGTACACGCATTCATGCTGGCGGCGCCGTCGGTCTTCAAGAAGCCCGCATCGCGCGCGTGAGAGCGCGCGCCGGCGCCGCGGACTTCGGGCCACCGCTGGCGCGTGCCGGGTGTCGAGGGCGCCATCGACGCGGTCGATGGTGACCAGTGGGAATCACCATTTCTGTTCCCATTCCTGGGCGCTTAGGCTCGCGCGTCCGGCGCATTGCCGACCGTCGATCGTCGACGGCGTCTGCGCCGCGCACGCCCCCATCACCATGAAAGAAGAGACACGCATGAACAGCATCAACGGCCGAACCTTGCCACTCGCCGCATCCGTCGAAGACCCGCGCCGCAGGCAGCTCCTGCGCGCTGGTGCCGCGCTGACCGGCGCCGCTGCGCTTCTGGGCGCCGGCTGTGCCACTACGATGCCCTCGCAGATGCGGCAGACCATGGTCACATCCACCGCCGAGGACGGCGTGAAGCTCACCGTCTACGAATCCGGCAATCCCAAAGGCCGCCCGGTTGTCTTCATCCACGGGTTCGCACAGAGCCACGAGAGCTGGTCCAAGCAGATGGAGTCCGTTGCGTTGCAGCGCGAGTTGCGCCTGATCGCCTTCGACCTGCGCGGCCATGGCGACTCCGACAAGCCGCTGTCGAAGGACGCGTACCACGACCCTGCGCGATGGGCGCACGACCTTCGTTCGGTGATTCGCGCGACGGGCGCAGAGCGGCCCTGCGTGGTGGCTTGGTCGTACGGCGGGCGCGTGCTCAACGATTACCTGAGTGTGTTCGGCGACGCCGAGCTGGGTGCCTTGAACTATGTGGCCGCCACGTCGAGCGCCGAGCGTTTCGGCCTTGGCCGTTCCTACGCGCTGATCGTGCCGATGCTGGCCGACGATCCCGAAACCGCGTCCCGCGGCACCGAGGCGTTTCTCAAGGCGTGCTTCGAAAAGCAACCCACGGCCGCAGAGTTGGAAGCAATGAAGCGCTTCAACGCCAAGACGCCGGTGGCCGTGCGCAAGCTGCTGGGCGGCAGGCCGGCGCCTTACGAGCCGGTGCTGCGCGAGATCAACGTGCCGACGCTGGTCACGCATGGCACCGAAGACCAAATCTCGGCGATGGCGATGAGCGAGTACACGCGCAGCCGTGTCGCCGGATCCGTGCTGTCGGTCTACGAAGGCACGGGGCACGCCACCTTCTTCGAAGAGCCCGCGCGCTTCGACCGCGAGCTGCTCGCGCTGGCCGCCCGCGCACGCTGACCAGCGGCGCCGCGAGCGGCGCTCAGAGCGCTACAACCAGGTCCCGCCCGAAGAAGGCATCTGGATCGTCGTCGCCGGATCGCTCCCGCCCAGCAGCGCCCCGATCGCGATGCTCAGCAACGAGATGAAGATGCTCGCGAAGAAGGCCGTCCAGAAGCCCGACACCTTGAAGCCGCGCACCAGCGCCGACACCCCCAGGATCATCAGCGCGTTGATGACCAGCAGGAAGAGGCCGAAGGTCAGCAGCGTCAGCGGCAGCGTGAGCACGATC
>Ga0247807_10002303_pt1 | contig 10565 bp, 6 predicted proteins | sample UWRJL074202C1_FD_179931 | JGI IMG/M metagenome (GOLD analysis project Ga0247807, IMG submission 179931) | Plant litter microbial communities from Arlington Agricultural Research Station in Wisconsin, United States - UWRJ-L074-202C-1 | ecosystem: Environmental > Terrestrial > Plant litter >...
AAAAATAATATTTTAAGGGAAGAACTTAATTTCTTTAATCCTAATAAAGCCATTGTATTTAAGCGAACAACTGACGTAAACAAACAATTCACCGAAATTACATTTGGAAGCAAAATAAAAAAGGATAAAACCACAGAGAAAAATTTAGAAGCTAATACACTTTGGAACAATACTGTATTGGGTGGATTCTTAAAAACCAATGTTGATATCAAAGAACTTAAAGAAACTGTCGATTGGTTTAAAAATTATTTACGTCCATTGATATACACAAAAACACAATTGGAAGGATTCGTAACATCAAAGATTGATAAAGGTGAAGTTTCCAAGCTAGATGTAATAAACATACTTAAGAAAGCTGATTTTCATATTTCTGATATAGTAATTCAGGAAGAAGAAAAAGAAATACCTGAAGGACTAATTGATTTTTTAAAAAGACAGCTTAAAGATTCCCCAAGTGAGATAAAAACATTAGAAGAAAAAGGAAAAGTAACATCAATTAATATTGAATTTGAGCATACAGTTAATCAAGTTAGCTATTCATTACCAATAGAAATGGAGTCGCAAGGAACTAGAAGATTCTATGGTTTTGCAGGACTTTTAAGTTTGTTAATTAAAAATTCGATGGCTTTTCCCATAGATGAATTAGAAGCTTCATTGCATCCAGAGTTGTATATCCATTTTCTAATATCCTTTTTGATCAATTCAGAAAGCTCTCAAATTATTGCAACCACTCACAATCGAGAAATATTAAGCAATAAAGACATTTTCAGAAATGATGCTATTTGGTTTACAGACAAATCTAAAACTTGTGCGACCGAGTTGTATTCTTTATCTGATTTTGATAGTTCGGTTATCAGAGACACAAGTAACATTTTCAACGCATATAAAACTGGTAAATTAGGCGGCACACCTAATTTAGGTGATTACTATATTGACATTAGAAATGAGAAAAAATAGAGCCATTCCTTTAAAAATCAAACCAACCTTTGCGGTTGTGGTAGATGGCGATTGTGAGGTTTGGTATTTACAAATGCTTAAAAGAAATGAAAGGTCCATAGTTGTAAATATTGAACCTAAAATCCCTCAAAAAAAAAGACTATCCGAACAATATGAAAATGTAATTAAACTTTCAGAGGAAAACACAAAGGTTTTTTGGGTAATTGATTTTGATGTAATTGCAAGTGAAACTAAAAGTGCTAAAGCTGGAAGTAAGACAGCAGTTCAATTATTTTTAGAGTATAAAAAGACGATTACCGAAAAATTCAAAAACATTGTAATAATTGTAAATAACCCTTGCCTTGAATTTTGGCTATTACTTCATTTTGAAGCAACTTCAAAATATTTTGACACTTGCGAAGGTGCAGAGAAGCAATTGAAAAAATACCTTTTAGACTACAAAAAGACCCAAAAATACTACACCAAAGAGGACAATGACATTTACTTACAATTAAAACCAAATTTAGGCTACGCTTTAAAAAATGCGAAGGCTTTAAAATCGTTCGATATCGAAAACCCAAATAAAGCAATGTCTGAAATGCAATTATTTTTTGAAGCTGACGAGTTTGGACAATTATTTAAAAAATAATTATTCGCATCGACCGAAAGAAAGGGTTCTGCTAACATTGCATCATCTTACTCACCGACCGCAAGTAAACGAAAACCATACTAAACAATGTTGTTGCTACGCAATTAAAAGGTTGCTATTATCGGTGTAAGACCTGTTGACTTAGCGTTTGCCAGACTATTGCACCAAAACAGAGGAAATGGGAGGGATTATGAGTGGAACCAAAATGAACATGACCGTATATGTGCGCAGGCAAATAACGAATCGGCCTTGGCTATTAGCTACTTCTACAATCTTTGTTTATGATTCCGCCCCTCTGTTAGTCGTTATTTGAAAACTACGACTTTTGATAATATACCGTTTGTAACGGCATGATTTGAAAGTATTTAAATAGGATCAATTGATATTAACCGTTACAAACCGTCATTTATTATAAGTGCGCAGTGTTCCAAGAACACAATGCACAATGGGTGATTCTACTGCAAAGTTAACGGAACGGATCTCTAAGGAGCGAATTGTGCCATTTACCCTGTGAACCTAGACTGCATCACGCTTAACAATCTGATATTGATTCTGCCACGACGGGAACGTCCTGATCCGCGGTGCCGAAAAGTGATAAAGACAAATTCCTACCAGAACGATTACACCAAGAACGCTCACCCAGCCAAAAATATCCTTACCTGCCAGAAGCATTGCCTGCTGGTTTAACCTGGCATAGATTGCTTTTGAAGCCAGCTGCGAAGCCTGAAAGCTTGGCGAGCCGTTTTTTAAAGATTGATTGTAGATACCTGCGGCTAATGGTTCGAGCCTGCCTGCATCTATTTTTGAAGCCAGTTTTTGCAAATAATCCTGAGTGTCTATTTCGGAGTTGAGGGGGCAGGCAATTCGGGGTATATAGGGCCGAGTTTTTCGGGAATCATTGGGCCACTTTCCTTTTGCAATAATAATATTTTAAATTTAAGTACTCAACTGTTTTTTCTTTCTCAAAGATTCTCCCTCAAGCTCAATGCGGTGGGAGGAAAAAACAATTCGATCTAAAATCGCATCGGCAATGGTATTTTCTCCAATCAGACCATGCCATTTCGAGACAGGTATCTGGGTTGCAATGATGGTTGAAGATTTATCATACCGCTCTTCAATGATGTCAAGCAGGACATTTCTGGCAGCCTGATCAATAGATACCAACCCAAAATCATCCAGGATAAGAAGATCCGCTCTCTGTATACGTTTGATTAATTTATGGTAGGTGCCTTCGAGTTTAGCCAGCTTTGCAAGGTCAAAAAATCTTGCCGTGTTGTAATAGGCAGTTTTATTAAGAAGTTGGCAGGCTTTGATTCCTAGACTTTGGGCAAGAAAACTTTTACCGGACCCCGTGGGTCCGGTGATAATCAGGTTCTCTTTTTTACTGATAAAGTTTAAACTGAGTAGCCGTTCAAAGGTTGTTTTATCCAGATTCCTCCGGGTCTGGTAGTCGATATCAGAAGCGGCTGCATCTTGTTTAAAACCCGCCCTGAGAATCAGGCTTTCGATGTTACGGCTCTGCCTGCTTTCCCATTCGGTGTCTATCAGAAGGGACAGGAAGTCATCAAGAGAATAGTCCTGATACAGGTGCTCATTGACGCTGCGATGGTAAAGCGTAGCCATTGCATTCATGCGCATCCGGCGCATTTTTTCCAGAGTGTTGTGTTCGTTCATATTTGTTTTTGTTTATAAAATTTACCCGGGGTCAACATGCTCCGGAATATCACTTGTAATGGCTTGCACCACGAATATTGCTGTGTTCAGGAATGGTCGGCTCAGGCTGTTGATTGATCTCTTCCATATCCATATTGTTTTTAAGGATGTTCTCGATCGTATGGTAAGATGCTTTATGATATAGCAGCGCACGTTTGCAGGCATTTTCCAAACGTGACCGGTCATATTGTTTTAGGAAAGCCAGGATGCCCTGGGCCTGCTTATAAGCAACTTCCGGATAGCTATACTGACCTAATAGTTTTCTGATATATTCAAGGGTACAATGACCAACTTGTGTGGCCCGGTCTTCAAAATGCTGTGGAGACCATTGCTGGTACGCCCGGTGTGTAGAAGGCATGTGGTCGGCCACAGTAGTATAATGACCTGGCCTATAACTTCTTTTATGCAGGGCAATCCGGTCGTGGTTATAAAATATCTCTACATGATTCTGATTATACTGAACTTCAACAAACAGGCCAGTAAAACGGTAGGGAACACTGTAATAGTTATGGTCCTCACTCAGGAAAATATGAGCAGTACGCTGGACTTTGGCACGTCTGTAATGACGGATGCTATAATTGCCGGCAGGTAAAGCCTGAAGATATTCTTTTTCAAGGTCAACAAAATAACTTCGCCTGCTGCCACCGCCGTGCGAGAATAAATAATCATTGTATTCATCCAAAAGGTCTTTTATTGACTGATTGATTTCATCCAGACTGAAGAAGGTAAACTTGCTCAACGGGTAGAAGATCCGCTGGTAGACAAGTTCGACGCTCCGCTCTACCAATGCCTTATCTTGAGGATGGTACGGGCGGGCCGGATCGACGGCACAGCCATAATACAGAGCAAAGTCTGTAAGCGTTCTGTTAATAACCGGAGCATATTTACTGCCTTTACTAACAGCTGCTTTTAGGTTATCGGAGATAATTGCCTGTGGAGCACCACCAATCCATTGCAGACAGGATTCCAGGCAAAGGATTAGATCCTCCCGCTTTTGTGACGCAACAGCCTTTATAAAAGTGTATTGGCTGCACGGCAGAACAGCAACGAACACTTCTACTGCAATCTGTTCTCCGGTCGCTTTATCAGTGTAAAACAATTTTTTACCACAGAAGTCTATGAACAGCTTTTCTGCTGCTTTATGATCAAGCTTTCCACTGTGATTATTCAAGCTGCGCCATCGGCGGTAATGAAAAGTAAACTGAGTGTATTTATAGCCCTGTGGCTCTTCTTGCAAATATTCTTTCCAAAGGATCTGAAGAGTACACCCTGGTTTATGAAGCTTCTTTTCAATATCACTAAAACGTGTAGCAAGCAGCTCGTAACGCTGTTTTTCCGTTTGCGGCTCTTCGGTAAAGAGATCTCGCAGATCGGGTTCCGTAAGCTTTATAAGCTCTTCGAACCCCAAGTTAAGAGCAGAAAAACGGCTCGTGTAACTGTCAACGGTTTTACGGTTGATATTTAATAGATCCGCAACTTTTCTATTACTTAACCCTCTCAATTTAAGTGTAATCAGACTACGTAATTCCATGAGATTGATTCTTTGTCCTGCCATGTGCCTGCGATTTTAATTCAGAGACAAGGCTATTATAAAATCATGGAAAGTGGCCCAATGACTTCCGTTTTTAAGAAGTCATATTACCTAAATTAGAATGTCAGAATCAGATTCGGGGGCATTTTGGCCCATTAACCTCCGAAATCGGAAAATTATTGGCCCATTGACATCCGTTTTCACATCCAGTTAGTTACGAATTCACGTAAAACTTGCCCAACCACCTCCGAAAATAATTCCGCATTTTGGCCCGTCGACCTCCGTTATTCTTGGCCCGCGACACTCCGAAACGACTGGCCCGTTGAAGTCCGTTTTAGACACTTTCTACCACTTTTGCATCATTAGCAATTTTCATTAGCTGCCTGGGCCTTTTCGGCCTGGCATCCTTCTATGCCGAACAACGTCAAAAGGAGATTGGCATTCGCAAGGTTCTCGGCGCATCTGTTGCCAATCTATGGCAACTGCTTTCCAAAGACTTCGTAATCCTGGTTATAATTGCATGTCTGATAGCGACGCCAATCGCTTACTATGTGATGCATGATTGGCTGCAACATTATGTTTACCGAACTAGTATTTCCTGGTGGATCTTTGCTGCGACAATTTTCGGTGCGATGGCTATAACCCTTATCACTGTCAGTTTTCAGGCGGTGAAGGCTGCATTGCTAAACCCGGTCGAGAGCTTACAAAATGAATAATGTGTTTAATAAAAATCAGCAATTTGCTCGACGACAAGCCTGGCTGGTCATTGAGCAAATTGGTTGAACATGATTTGGTCAACCGGAGATCTCGATATTTACCCGATTTAAGTGAAGTTTCACTGATCGGCTTAAAAAGACCGTTTTTGTTTGCTTTGTCAAACAGCCCATTTTTAGCCATGATATCCAGAATAGCAATGCTGGTTGATAACAGTATCTGCCTGATATAAAATTCGTTTGGAAAGTATCAAATTCCTTCAATTTCCTAACTTTTGCTTAGGAATATTATCAATACACGTGATAATTAAACAATTGAAACAATGGTATCTTCAATTATCTTCTATTCCTTCGTTTTTCATTAGTAATGGTAGTTGTAGTTTATATCCGGAATTCGATATAATACCCCATCTCTTCACGTACAGCCTTAACGGCGCAAGGCCCATATTTGCCCTTCGCGTGTCCACATTATCTGGATCAGCAAGAGGCAAAACATAACCTTTACCAGTACTGTCTTAACCAATCTGATTTCCATAAATCTGAAGGCGCTTTTCTACTAATGTGACACGGTCTTCAAATAGAGCCAAAGCGCCTGGCTGTGCCCTACTAGCTTTTACAGCCTCTCCAAAAAACCTCCATACGAAGAACTAAAACCCGTCTGACACCAAAACCTGGTTAGTGGTAAGTGGCTCTCAGTCGTCTGCTTTCTGTCGTCTTTTAATTAAAAGACTGTCTGAACTCCAAAGGTGAAACGTTTGTCTTTGTCTTGAAAAGTTTGCTGAACGATTGTGAATGTTCAAAACCCAATTCATAAGCGATTTCCGAAACGGATAGATTTGTCGTTGATAATTTTTCTTTGGCTTTTTCTATGATTGCATTCTGAATGTATTGTTGTGTGTTTAGTCCTGTCAATGAACTCAACATATCACTCAAATAGCGTTGCGAAAGCTTTAATTCTGTGCTGACATATTTCACGGATGGCAAACCGTTTTTCAGACTGTTTTCTTCTTGAAAATAGTTGTTTAAAATTTTGTCCAAAGAAGTTATGATGTCGTGATTGATTGCTTTCCTGGTAATAAATTGCCTATTGTAAAAACGATTGCTGTAATTCAATAACAATTCTATTTGCGACACCAAAACATCCTGGCTGAAACTGTCAATATTGTTCTGTAATTCATTGGCTATTGTAGCAAATAAACTAGCTATAATTTCTTTTTCTTTTGCCGATAAAAATAAGGCTTCTGAAACATCGTAAGAGAAAAAGCCATATTGATTTATTGTATTTCCTAACGTATAATTTCGTATAAAGTCCTGATGGAAATACAAAGCAATACCTTCATAGCTTTCTATGTCTTCAGGTGGATAAACGATTTGATTTGGTTTCAAAAATGCTAATCCGCCTTCTTCAAAATCGTAATATCCTTGTCCGTATTTTATCTGTCCTTTGAATGTAGGCTTAAAGGAAATTTTGTAAAAATCCAGACTCACTTTTTGCCCTTTTGGAAACATTTCAATGGACACATTATTGTAATCAACCAATGCAATCAATGGGTGCAGTGGCGCAGGAAATCCTAAGACACGCACCAGTTGCGATATACTTTTAATCTGATTGATGTTGGATTGTTGTTGCATTGTTTTTGGTTACAAATGTAATCACTTTGCTTTGATGGACGTATTCTTTCATCTGCTGTGTAAGGTGTTGTGTGCAAGCTCATTAATTGTCCTGCACACACACTTTATTGTTGCTCACACTTTGTCTTACGTTATTATCTATCGATTTGTTTTTCTAAAACTTCGGGATAGCGGTCACCCACAAGAGTAATTCCATTTACTGCTGTGTTGATTTTTGCAAGTTCATCGGCTGTTAATACAATATTCGTACTTCCAATATTTTCCTCTAAACGATGCAATTTCGTAGTCCCTGGTATTGGTGCTATCCAGGGTTTTTGAGCTAAAATCCAAGCTAATGCTAGTTGTCCGGTCGTAACATTTTTTTGATTAGCAATCTCAGAAAGTGCTTCCACTAAAACCAGATTGGCTTTTATGTTTTCTTCGCTGAAACGCGGAATGACATTTCTGCGGTCGACATCCGCTAATTTTGAATTGATTGTACCTGTGAGGAAGCCTTTGCCCAAAGGACTGAACGGAACGAAACCAACTCCAAGCTCTTCTAATGTTGGTATAATCTCATTTTCGGGTTCACGCCAAAACAATGAGTATTCGCTTTGTAAGGCAGAAACAGGTTGAATCGCATGTGCCCTGCGAATGGTTTTTGCACTTGCTTCCGATAAACCGAAATATTTTACTTTACCCTCTTGTATCAGATCTTTTACTGCACCTGCAACATCTTCTATTGGAACATTGGGGTCAACTCTGTGCTGATAAAGCAGATCAATATAATCTGTTTTTAATCTTTTTAAAGATGCTTCGGTTACTGCTCTAATAGTTTCGGGTCTGCTGTCTAAACCTGTTGTAGGTCTGGCATCTTTACAGCCAAATTTTGTTGCAATAACAACGTCTTTTCTATAAGGCTGTAATCCTTCACCCACAAGTTCTTCATTGGTGTAGGGTCCGTAAGCTTCTGCGGTATCAAAAAATGTGATATCCCTTTCAACTGCGTTGCGTAGTAGTGTTATAGCCTCTTTTTTATCAAGACCTTTGCCATCCAAAAAGTTTAAACCCATACAGCCATAACCTAATGCGGAAACCTCTAATCCGCTATTTCCCAATTTTCTTTTTTGCATAATTATTTTTTGAATTGTTTCTAAAAACGACTTAATTTCAAGTACAAATTTCCTGATTGTCGTTCTATGAAAAGTAGTCAGGTTGGTAATTGTTGTAGTCGGATTTTCAAATGCTATAAATTAGTCCGCTACCTTTATCTAAGGATTTGATAGTTGCCATATCATCGACAGACAATTCAAAGTCAAATACATTGAAATTTTCAGTTATCCTTTTCGCATTTGCTGATTTCGGAATAACAACAACTTTTCTTTGAATTAACCATCGGAGAACAACCTGGGCAATACTCTTATTATATTTGCTTGAAAGAACTTTTAAAAGTTCATTGTTAAAAAGATTGTTTTACCCTGAGCAAAGGGCGCCCATGACTCCAGCCGGATGCCTTGGGATTTCAAAGCTTTTTGCATTTCTGTTTTTTGTGAAAATGGATGTGTCTCCACCTGATTGACTGCTGGTACCACACGATGCTGTTTAAGTAAATCCTGAATCTGATTCATATTGAAATTACTTACACCAATAGCCCTTGCTTTACCTTCTTTATATAATTCTTCCATTGCAATCCAGGAGGAATTTACATCTCCCTGCGGAAGATGTATCAAGTAGAGATCAATATAGTCAAGACCCAATTTTATTAGTGATGCTTCAAAGGCGCGCTTTGTATTTTCATAGCCGGTATCCGCTGGCAAAAATTTTGTGGTCACAAAGATTTCTTCCCGGTTTACATTACTTTTTTTAATCGCTCTGCCCACCGATTCCTCATTGTGGTATACTGCAGCTGTGTCGATCAGCCTGTATCCAATATTTAAAGCATTTAGCACAGACTGCTCGCATTCTAAACCGTCCCGAAGCAAGTACGCGCCAAAACCAAGCAGCGGCATCTTTACTCCATTGTTCAATATTACATTTTCCATTATTGTACTGACTTAAATTTCAAGTACAAAATTCCTAATAGTCGTCCGATGAAATGTATCCGCGTTGGTATTTGTTGTAGTCAAATTGTATACTTTGATGGGGTGCCTGGTTGTCCGTTTTGTCGTTTAGTTGGGTGTCTGACTTTGCTTTGTGAGAAAAACGCAGGCAGATATCAAACGCTCCAAATCGAGAATTCCGATTAATAAAGCCTCGTCTGATTAACGCTATGTACCTGAAACTTTAATACCCTTTTAAAGTAATTTTATGAAAAAAGTATATCCATACTGTGATGCTCACCTTGATAGCCATCATGATTACACGGGCACAAAGAATACTCCTAAAAAAAATCCATTGCTGAAACAGCTGTTTAATCTCTCCGTTGTTAGCCTTCCGTCTTCATTCTGTGAGATTGACAGCACTTAAAGAGAGTTCGAATTCCAGCAGGATAACCTTATGATAAACATTGAACTTTTGAGAAGAAAACATCTACGTACTACTTATTTAACTCTATAACAAGCTGATAGAGTGAATAATTGGTTATGTTCTGAATTTTACTGCAAGTTGAAACTAACGACTGGTTTTCGGTCGCAAAGAACTGCTATGTGACTATATACCAGCGTGATGGGCCAAAAAATCAGCGTCATGGATCACAAAATGTGACACAAGCTTTAAAAGCTTGTGTCACATTTTGTGATCCCGCTGGTACAAAACTCGAACCAACTCTATGACGATTTAATTCTTTTGGGTAGTTTAATGAGCCAACAGCCGGGCGATTGTCGACTTGACAAAGGACTTCTCAGGGAGCATTAATAGGGTCAACGCCGGATTAGGGTAGCCAAGTAAAGCGTATATTATAAGACTCGTCCGTATCCAGAAAGAAAACAAGTAGTGAGGAAGCAGTTGCCTGAGCAACTAAAACAATCAATTGAGGAAATTGCCTGTAAAAGAGCAACATACGGTACCCCCATAGTAAGGCTATTTTGAAGCGTACCGGCGGTATAAAGTATAAGCAACTAGCACGTCCTTTAGTAGAAATAAGATTGAACACGATTTTACAATTTGCCACTTTAGTCTGGAAAAGGACGAGTGTTTGACATTTATTAGTTATCGTACTGCCGAACTAAGCGGCCGAGATGCAATAGTCCAACAAACCCATGTTTGTATTGGCAAGAATTTGTTCTTATGTTCAACCGAAGATACATGGTATCTATTTATCAGAATAGCAAGGTCAATGGAAGCAGGATGGATGAAAACCAGGGTATAACCAGTTAAAGGAATTGATCTTCATCGAACAAACACTCAGATGACAAGTCGGGTATCTTTTAAGGAGTTATAAAGATCATATATATCCGTTTGAAGAATGTGAGAC
>Ga0247807_10002308_pt1 | contig 10560 bp, 7 predicted proteins | sample UWRJL074202C1_FD_179931 | JGI IMG/M metagenome (GOLD analysis project Ga0247807, IMG submission 179931) | Plant litter microbial communities from Arlington Agricultural Research Station in Wisconsin, United States - UWRJ-L074-202C-1 | ecosystem: Environmental > Terrestrial > Plant litter >...
AGTGAATTAGCATTCTGAATTTATGAAGACCATCGCATAGTTGGGCAAGCGGAGATGGATATTGGTGGAAGGGCGTTCAAGGAATTCGAGAATTGCCACTTCTCGCGTCTGCCCTTCCACCAACCCTCGCAGGCACCTCTATCGAGTACTCCAAGAAAGAGTACCTACTTTGTCAGGATGCCCAAAAATGTTTTCAATTTGCTCTTGTCATCTGGGGGCTTTTCTGCCGCCGTGGATGTATTCGAGACTGGTACCGCATCGGGCGCCGCGGAAGCCATGATTGGGATAGCTGCGTATAGGCCACCAGATAGGGAGCCCTAGTAAATAAAATGGGGAGGCCGAAAAGAAGCAAGTGCGACTGGGCAGGTAGTAATAGGTGGAGATTGAGGTTATACAAATTGTGATAATTGAAAAGCCTCGAGCTTGAAGATTCTTGGTGACGTTAATGCGATAAGAGCGATAGTAGAAAGTCAGCCCCGCTAGCCGAGCCGGTGCTGAACGTATGAATGGAGTTGCTTTAGGGATTATCGTGTCGGTTGTCTACCAAACCAAACCTGTAGAGATAGATGTTTATGTTTTGATTGTTATTATGATTAAAGGGTGATTTGAAAAGAGATGGAGGTCTTGATCAGCCGTTGAAATGAATAGATATCCCCCATCACCCGGAGTGTCACCATTGTTCTCTAGTTCCTATTACTGAGTACTTCGTGATGGCCACACGTGCATCTCTCATCATCACCCACACCAAATCGTGCCCATCCGCCATACCCCGTGTGCCCCATGCCTCGAATCATTGGCAAACGTCACCAAATGGACATTCTCATGCTCGTTTTCATTCCATTCTCAGCCTCCATCCGTCCCCTGGCTGTGCCTCGTACGGTAAACAAAAGACTTTCACATGATCAAGACCAAGACCAATATCCATATCAATATCAACACCAATATCAACCCTCGTCCCTCTACAGCCTTGTGGCTTGTGACATCCCCCGACCCCGAGGCTACCACTACTACGCTCTCTCGCAAGCTCTTCCTCCAAACAGGCGAAAGCGCCAATAGCTTCCAGAAGCGCTCTGGCCTGTTGAGAAAAGGGCCCAAGCGAGATTCCATTCACTACTGCATTGAACCTAGCCATCATCCCTTCCACAGCCACCAACGGACTTCTCCCACAGAGCATCTCCCTCCGACGTACAGTACAGTAGTACATTATCACGCAAAGCCTTGTGCACGCACGGTATGGGGCCGGTATACCAGGATCCGTCCGCGTCTATTGAGAACGAGAAAGTGTTCCACGTCAGAAAGCGTTGGTGGCTTCGGAACTCGGAATGATAAATCTGCATCATGCCACTTGAAGCAGGTGCCTTTCCTTTCAAGCACATGTTGAACTATGTGTACCGCTGTGGTTTGCGGTGGCGCTTCTACTACTTGCGAATTCGCTCACCGCAGACGTGCCTGAGCAGAAACCTCTCACCAGGTCCTCGGAATCGATTTAGGAACGTCAACCGTTTGGTCTGCTGGTAGCTTAAGGGGTAGAGGGTACTCGAAGAAACATTGTTTAAGATGAAAGGTTGAGTTTTGATCTGACCTTGGTTCGTAGCTGAGACAAATGCATGAACTTTAGATATTAGGACCCGCTTACTTTCTAGTCGGGAATCCTAATAAACATGTCCCTCTCTCTTCGCTTAATCTGTCTTATGTATCTCTCAAAGTGGAAATTAGACACACCATTTCGTATCTTCCTGTGCTGGATGCGTGTCTACATAGTCGGAGAATATTTGAAGCAATACCGGCTTTTTACCTCGAACCGGTTCTTTGGCTCAGGTACGAAATGTACGAAGAAGGGGATCATGTACTTCGAATACCAAGGAACTTTTTTCGCCTCAATCATGCGTTCCAAACATACAGCTCACCGTCGCAACTCCTGACCGCAGATATGTATGTGTCAAAACTCAACCATCAATTCACGATAGCGGCCCCTCACCGACTCGTGTCTCACTGCCGACCATCATGACGACGCACACTTCCTGTTTCTCACCTTTCATAATTCATTTGCAAAGTCAATTTAAGCGGGGATAAGTACCCTGGTGAGTATAGATCGGCATTGTCTACGAGGGAATCCGAGGATACTTCTTATCAGTGACCATAATTACAGGTTCTGAGCTTTTGTCCCCAGAAAAATTGTTTGTTTGTAAGTGAGCAGTGCCGTGGGAAAATCTACGTGTGGAAAGGTATATCTGCAATCCAGGTTCAATGCATATAGGGGTCCCTGAAGCGATCTTGGAACTATCGAAAGATGTGCCGGACGTTGACCGATAAGGTTGAATCGTTGTTTATCAATCTCTTTATTTTACGCAAGCCTTAGAGCCACCGGGAGAACAACATTTTTTAAAGGGTCTTTTCTCCGCAGAGCATGTCCCGGAACTGCAGAAAGATGGATGGGGCGGGGATATCGGTTCGCTTCCTGGAATGAAGTTGGGTCGTTACGCGCACGGCTTGTCAGCAGCAGGGGACAAGATGACATCACTCTCCAGGAAATCTCATGATGTTCGAGGACCCTTAGAAGATCTTACCTTCGTTGAGACTGCCGATCGAACTACTTGTGATATAAAAAGAATGTGGTTCATGCTGAAAGCTTCCATGAACCTTCTGTAGGACATGGCTCCGAGCGTGTCCCTGATTCTCTTGCAGCAGTGACGATGGTTTGCACCGCAGCGCGAGGAAGGCGAAGCATTACCCTGAAGGGGTAATGAACAAAGCATGACCAACCCTGGTATCTACCCACTATACAGGCATCGTGCGAGGGGGGGAGACGTTTGAAGGTGGAGAATTTGACAGGTACTTAGTGGACCTTCGGCGAAGGAAAGAAGAGGTATATCGAAGCCAAGCATCGAGGGAATCACCAAAGGCGTTTCGGCTTATTCTATGGTGATACTTCTGTTGTAAGGGAATTTGTAAAGCGGCCTCAACAGGCGTGTGGCTGGAGAGGTCAGAAACTGGGCAGGCGTGAAGAAACTGGGCAGCCGAGGCATGTGAGCCCGGTGTCCTTCTTTGTGGGTGCAAATGTGACGTCTAATGGGCTTGCTGAAGACTGTGAAGTCAAAAGAACGAACAACAAACATAAGGTGAGGAATCGAAGATTTATATACGAAGTGTGGCATATCGGGCCAGGCTCCGGTAATCGATGATTCCAGGGAACTGCGGGCAATTTGGGATAGAATGTTTCAAACACTGCGCTACCCCAGGTTTTGTGCGTGATATGACCATCCGAGGTGAGTCTGGACCGGTCCTCACAAGGTGTGATCTGGACGCATCTTGGAGACGACCCATGTGTGATGTGATGAATGCTTTGCCAACACCATGATTACTAGTTATGTGCCTCTTCCTTGTCAATATATCGATATTAGCTGAGACTGAGCAATCCAGCCTCTCTCTTCAGTTGGGTTGACCGCCATCTGCCTTCCTGACGCAAACTGGCGCTGCAGAAGGAACCATAGAACGTGGGATTGGCGTGGGGTCTTTGGTCCCAGTGTTGTCAATAAAAGATAACGGTAAGACAAATAACATGATCCCGAGGAGAGAAACAAGAGAAAACAGGACGGAGGGCCTGGGAAAGTCGAGATGCTTAGGTGGAAGAGTGTAGTATACCAAACGCTCGGTCATATGTGTCAACTCGCCTTTCGATCCCAATAACCTGGAGAAAATTGGTGCACAAGCTGAATATCGTCGTCGGTTCATCCAATCGTAAGTCTGATAGCAGACTGGAACATATAAGGTAATCTTAGCCGATCAAACAACACGCCATGCTCACTTTGTATCAAGTCTCTCGTCCGGTTTCCTCTTAACCTCACAAGCCAAAACCTTAAAGAGACGGGAAGCACCGCCACATCTCCTCACCAGCCACGTATGCTCCTGAGAGATCTTCGCCCAGAAGAGGAATTTTAGCAGCGCTCTTCAGTTCTAGACTTTGCTTATAGGATTGTGACGTTTCTAGTACGTTGATCATCGTGGCCGAATGACAGTTGGGAACGCTGCTTATACTTTGCTTGCTCGATGTGTATCATCAATGTCAAGCTCATGAGTAGCATGTTTCAAGCCGCCCCAGCGGCACGGCTCTATTGGCGAATAGCTACCCTCAAGTGGTAACGTGCCCCTCCAATTTACGAACACCAAGTAGATACTGCAGCAGAGGTGCAGCAAAATCGAAATACATCCAGCAACTCATAGGCAGACGTGTGCTAAAGGTGCCGCCAACTATAAGTCGATACCTTTGTGACCTATTGAGAATCGAATCGGGGATTTTTATGGTGAGCTTCCTGAACTGCGCATTCCATAGCCCACGAGGGAAGACGGGGATTACCACGAGAGGATACCTGAAAATTTCGGAAAATTAGTTGGTGACTCTTATTTCTTGGGAACCGATGGTCCGAGAATCGAAGCACATTTGATTCTTTAGGCCTTTAAGAGCCTGGATGTGAATTGTTTCTCACTTGTTCGCGATGTCCACAATTAGCCGAATAGCGCGAGCCTTTAATATAAGTCAATTTGACTTGGTAATGCGAGAGAAAATCTGTGTAAAGAAGTAATATGCGACCCTTGCTTCATTCATGAGTGAATATGTAAGAAGACATGACATCTACGGAGATTCGCCCCTAGCGTTGGCTTAATTCAGAGTGAATGGGGACCGACCATCTTACTCCCTCTTGATGTGCTCTCCCCGAACATGCCAAATTGTTTATGCTTTCATAATTGTACAGCCGTCAAATCTCTTGACAACCACAGGAATTAAATTGATTGATAATATCGGGTAGCCATCAGCCTTACCCATTCATTCAGTGTGTGATTGAAGCTGGGGTAGGCTAATCCTTGTAGCTGTATTACGCAAGCTTTGGAAAACTGGTGTTTTCAACAGACACAAACGACGATAACAAATACTATGGTGCTGTTGGTTTGGGTAGCAACAAGACACTGTGATCCTTGATGAGCTGATACCTACGCGGTTAATCCCTCTGCAGTTTCGCTGAACTTCGATTTTCTCCTGCAGTGGTGTGTTGTTTCTCGATTTGTTTCCTCGGAATCCCTGCCGGACGCCTCATCTCCGATCTACAAATTACGTTGTGCCGACGCAAAGAGAGATCGAAATGAGCTAGATAGGGAAATTTGCATGCCAATCCGTGTGGCTTGATTAAAGTTATCTTCATTTGACCTCCTTCGGCTCAGTACGAGCACATCCCGAGCCTGGCGAGTGTGGCGGTGCCTGCAATAGAGGCGTGAGTCCATCGAGAAGGGGAGGTGTCTATGCACGAGCTCCGATTATTGGTCGTTTGTCGCATTTATCATAGTCTTAGGGTCCAAATGCAGATACATGTTGGAGAATTTCGATCAGATGGTTTTCTAGAAGGATTTTACCGGCCAGCATCAGTCGGGAAATAGCATTGAAGGTTTCGGTCAGTTTCTTTGTATAATCTGTGGTACCATTGGGGGAGAAATGACAAGGCCAAGCGCTGGGCTGGGCTGGGTCAAACGCATAGCGAGTTTTAGTTTCTCACTCTGCTTCGTGAGGATGGCTTTGCTCTGCTTTGGCATCACTGATTCAGCGTGTTCCTGCTCTTCGGCATAGTGGATCGGATATGCATAGATATGGTACTCGACCTAAGGTGCTGAAGCAACAAGAGTACTACTAGGAGTTCCAAGGCCTGCGGGCACATGCCACAGCACCGAGGCCAGCCACGAGCAGTGAGGGTAAGCGATGCCTGGGCCTTATTGCCGGAATGCTCGTAAGAGGAGCGATAGAGCACGGCGTGTTGGTATCTTCCGTCCCAAACCGTCGAGTAGAACCGTTTGCTTTGCTTCTACTCGTCGTATCCGTAGGCGGTAGGGACCCGGCCTGTACGCTGCTGCTCGCTCGCGGTGCGCTTCGGGGGTGTGTGTGTGTGTGTGTGTGCGAGTGTGCGAGTATGCGAATGGTATGAATGAATCATAATGGGGTTGAATAGCATGTTCCGCCATGCAGATTGGTGGTGGGTGTCTGGTGGTGATGCGGCCCTTTGCCACTGAAGGCGAACATAATTTCCCTTCCCTTCCCTTCCCACGCACCTTCACCACATCGCATCGCATCCCATCCCATCCCACTGTCACCATCCACAACCCCTTCGGTGCCACACCATCCACCGCGCCCACCGCTGTGCTAGTCGCAAGTGAGGTACAGTAGTCGCACAGCACCGTACAGTAGCACCGCGAGCGATGTTTCTCAGCCACACCGTGAAGTATAAGCGACCGGCGCTGCTTTAACCGTCCGAGTCTTCTCTTATGATGCGTTAGCGTCGGTGCCCTTCCCCCTGCTCATATCATATCATATCACTACTATATGCCATAACTCACTCTTCACCTCACTACGCTGTCCGGGACAGGCATGCCCGGATCAGCATCGCTGTACGTCCCCATTTAATTAACAAAACCCCGTCACCAGAAAGCAAAAAAGATCTGTCCGTGCCTGACGGCCCCTACCTCTCTGCTTCATGGGTCTGGTCTTGTCTGGTCTTGTCCCGTCCGAGTAGTAGCTTCTCTCTGGTCCCGTGTAAGGGAACGCCCCGGTGTCATAAACGTCTTCTGCCAGAGGAACTTCCCGCTGCTCACCTCCCCCTTCATATGGAGCTCATATCACCCACATAACATCCATCTTCTGTCAGCCTCCGCTACTTCTACCTTCGCTACGTTCTCTGTTCCAAGTGCCAGTATTCCACGAGGCAGAGACACTCACCACGCTCGCTACTACCATAACTCCATTACCACCGATATACCGAACGTTAATTTCTAACTACATGCTCCGGACAAACACGCACCTCGAGACCGAATAACCTCACCGCAAGCACCTCTCCTCCGCGCCAGAGCAAAAATAATAGCTACTTCATCTTCGCGTTGTTGGTCTTAAATGACAGGGCTTTAGAAAGCTCACCAGATCCCTCCAGATGTTTCGAAACCGGTACGTTGAGCTCGAGTTCCCAAGTCCAGCTGGAGACCCTACAAAACTGCGATACTGCAGTCTACCATCCTACCCTCCTATCTAAAACAGATAACTAACCTTTGCTGGTGAAGAACATCCTCGCAAAAGCCTGGCGATGATTTCATCGCAAACTTCCGCCAGAATTTCCCCGACCTAGCCACGGCGCAGTCCGCAACTAATTCGGGAAATACCTCACTTGATGGCGCGAACGCTGCTCCAGACCGGTAAGCTTACCTCCTTGAGTGGTTGGAGACCCAAACTCAAAGTTTGCTGTTGAAGCTGTGGTTCTAACGTTACCCCTCTGTAGATCGCACAGCCTTGGCCATGATGATATAAAGGACCTCGATCCAACTCCTAGGGCACAACACGAACCATGGCGCTTTACACCATCGCTACTAGATCCAAACTCGTTCGCCTTTTCCAACTTCGCGAACCAGCCTCCAGGCTATTATACACCAACCCCAGGAGGCACGAACACGCTCTATCACAATCAGGCTGGGGACCTTCACACTCCGGGAATGGGTATGGGAATGGGTCTAGGGACGCCTCTGTCATTGGGTCCTTCCTCTGATGGGCTACACACTGGTGCAATGATGGATATGTCTGGCTTTAGCCATCAGATGCCACCTCAATTCCAAACCTATAACCCCTTTGGTCATCAGCCGCAGCACCACCTTCAACAACACCAGCAACACCAATCGCAACAATCTTATGCTCCTTCTTCATTTATTCACCAGGATACAGGTTATGAGACCATGGAGCATGAAAGATCACCTATGGAAGACAGCAGAATGGGACCCATAGATATGAATCTGAACCAGTCACCTCTGATGGCTTACCAGCCACAGTATGGTATGTCTATGGCCGCGCCTTTGCCTGCATCTGCCGAAAAGTTCAGGTTCCATGTCACTCTCAATGCCCCAACAGCAATGATCAAGCAAGCAGATGAGATCCCAGTTACATACCTCAACAAGGGCCAGGCTTACTCGGTGTCCATTGTCGATACTACGCCAACGCTACCACTCCCCGCAGGAACTCGATATCGTACGTTTGTGCGTATTTCGTTTGAAGACGAACAGCAACGTCAAAAGCCAGCGACCTGTTGGCAACTGTGGAAGGAAGGGAGAGGTACTAATGAAGCTCATCAACGAGGCGGGAAGCTGCAAGCGGTGGAATACGTTGAAGCAAACCAACCCGCTGAAGGAGACGACACGCGAACTCGGATCGAGCTTGATACTGCTTCTTTCGATGGATTTTCCGTGATCTGGGCCCCAGGGGCGAATGGCTCATCGGAGTGTAACATTGCAGTTCGCTTTAACTTCCTCTCCACCGATTTCAGTCACTCCAAAGGTGTTAAGGGAATTCCAGTCAGGCTTTGCGCCAAGACCGAAACTCTCTCGGCAGGATCACCAAGCTCGACACCTAACTTCTCCGAAGTTGCCTTTTGTAAGGTGAAGCTGTTCAGAGACCATGGAGCTGAGCGGAAGTTATCAAACGACGTAGCGCACGTTAAGAAGACCATTGACAAGCTCAAACAACAGATCGCTCAGGCCGAGACTGGTATGAAAGATTTTGGGAAGAGGAAAAGGACTGGATCTGTGGTCACCAAAGCAATCCCCAGCCAAAGACCTGGAAAGGTACAAAGACACAAGCGAACATGGTCAATGTCTTCCGCATCATCTGGCGGTGGGGGTCGTCCTCCAATGGAAGAAGATTTGCATTACAAACTTCAGACAATGCAAGACATGTTCACTAGTACAAGACCTGTCAGCATTCTCTACCTCCGTGGCTTAGAACAAGATGATCCAGACCTACATCCTGTGGCACTTGCAGGTGAACCATTGGACCTTACAAAGGTCGAGTCTTCTGGGAATCCCGCATGGAGACAACTCAGCGACCATAGCTCTACTGGCGGCAACTCGTCGTTTGTGTCACCATCTCCAAGCTCGATATCACTGCAGTCGCAACAGCCCGGTGCTTCGGCGATCAATCCTCCTACCAATTGGGGCGATTTCCAGCAACTGGCACCCACAGATTCCCACACATCAAACCCTCAACAACTAGCCAGTCCACCAGATCAATTGACGAGAGTTCTCAAAAAGGATCGAACAGGAAGTTTGAGTGGCTGGATCGAGACTTTGGGAGTGGATGCCTCATATAAGCCACCGGTGGTAGAGAGGCCCTTCAAACCAGTTGCTTGCTTCTATGTGCTTTTGCGCAACACGCCAACAGAGAAACCCGAATATTACCGTGCCATTTATATCATGCAGCGTACCCTGAAGGATTTTCAGAACGCGATTGCACTTAAGTGGAACATAGAGCCAACTCGAATCCTCAAAACACTTCATGTTCTTGACCGTGGTCTCCAAGTTGAAATTGACGACGATGTTATTCGTGAGCTTTCCGAAGGCCAGGATATGATTATGGAGATCGTCGAAGTACAAAACTCCGAGGCACAGCTCAAACGCGAGTGGGATTTGACCACTGATAATGCCGCTGTTGACAGCGACAATATCGGCGGTTCGCAAAATGTCATCCAAACCACCGGCGTGGAACTCCGGTTAACCTTTTAAACACGAATTTTTATACCTAATGTTTTTGATAATACTTTATTCCAACACACGCATACACGCAAAATCTTCTTCAATTTTATACCCAACGACCTTCGATCTAGCTCCGGATTCGATTTGTCATGTAATAACAAACTTACGGAGGACTTCTATCTTTTGTTGAACTGAGGCGGTCAGTTTGACTTGGCGCCAACAAAACTGTTTTCTGAGATACCAGTTCCTCTTTCGTGAGGAGCACAACCCTTGTTTCTACCAATTGCCTTTTTATCTCATCCTTAGAGAGATAATAGCATCAAGCTAACGGTCCCGGGCGGAAGCCTTTTTATTCCTTTTCGACAGGGACAGATAATTTCTGTACCCATATTTCAACGTATATACTTTGCGAACATCTTCGCACTACACTCATTTCGGTGGCATTTGCACATACATAGGCGGTTTATATTTTCCCCCAAGGGCCAGGTACAAGTGGGATCACGATGCAAATGAATCTCTTTACTCCTTTGAGGGATTAAATGGATCTAACTCTTCAAAGAGAAGGTTCACAGGCGTTTTGATTTTAGGAAATGATACCTAGCTAGAAAGGCGGGCACATTTAAAAACAAGAATAAATATGGATGTCTATCATACCACTTCACTTGTGTTACCTTTCGCGTCTCTTCTTCAATTGTTAACCGCACATATCTCGGTCTTAACATTTCATTATCCCTTTACTTCCTACCTTCCTACGCTAACTGGGCAAGCTATGGTAAATTGATGGTAACTGTTACTACTTTGATTGGTTGACCTAGGCTAACTTATCTTCTATCTCCAAGTCTCCTTCAATAAGCCAAGAACGTTATTTTTCTCATATAACACCACCCGACTTTGACTCGGTTTTTCTTCAGCAACAACTTGCCCTGCACCAATCTACACTCTCCGTCTCAACCCACCAGCTCATCTAGAGGTGAAGTGAACAAAGCACCAGCCACAGATCAACACTGCTTTTTTCCTCTG
>Ga0247807_10002310_pt1 | contig 10549 bp, 9 predicted proteins | sample UWRJL074202C1_FD_179931 | JGI IMG/M metagenome (GOLD analysis project Ga0247807, IMG submission 179931) | Plant litter microbial communities from Arlington Agricultural Research Station in Wisconsin, United States - UWRJ-L074-202C-1 | ecosystem: Environmental > Terrestrial > Plant litter >...
GCAGTGTACGCCGACAGCAGTGACGACCTTGTTTTTTGGTACACAAACTACGCGTCAAAAGTTATCGAAGCGAAAAACCCCGAACGAGTGCTAGTGCTTGGTGGTGGCGCCTTTACGTTGCCTGCATCACTCGCAACCAGCCTGCCTAATACAACAATTGACGCGGTTGAAATTGACCCAGCGCTTGAAGGCATTTCAAAAAAATACTTTTCATACGAAGACCACGAAAATGTGAACCTCATCTTTCAAGATGCCCGCGCCTACGTCAACACCAATAAAAATAAATACGATGTTATTTTTGTTGATGTCTACGGAGATAGTTACGTTCCTTTTGCACTCCTCACGAAAGAATATGGCGAGCATATTAACACATTACTCAACCCGAATGGAATGGTAGTTATCAATGCAATCGTTGGCGAAACAACAGAGTGTCGCGAATTACTATCAGCAATTGATAACGTGTACCGACCATTCCTACCAAGCGCTTATTGGGAAACTCGGTCAGGTGCTGAGCTTGCTCGCGGAAATTATATATTAGCCTACGGCAACGAGAATACTGCACCACTCTCAATGAAGCCGCTGTCGCGAGCTGGCGGCGATGCTTATACAGATAATTTCATGCCAGCTGAACGACTACATTATCAGTGTGCGCAATCTGTTCGATAATTTTTTGGCGGAGAGGATGAGATTCGAACTCACGGTACAGTTGCCTGCACACACGCTTTCCAAGCGTGCGCCTTCAACCACTCGGCCACCTCTCCAGACTCACTTATTGTAAGGAAAAACGGGCGTTTGCCAAGCATATATAAGAGCATTGTTTTTTCCACTGCAAACAAGTAGTTGCCGTATCAGCAAATTCCTCTCATACTATAGGGTAATGCCCGACACAAAAAATCCCCCAGTAATTGTTTTAAAAGAGCTTAAAAAGCGATTTGGAATTGGCGATGCCGAACACTATGCCCTCGACGGTATCAACTTAACTATTCAAAAGGGCGAATTCATCGCAATCATGGGCCCTAGTGGTTGCGGAAAAACAACGCTTCTTAATGTCCTTGGTTTACTCGACAGCCACATTGAAGGCGAATACGAACTCGACGGAAAATCTATTGCTTACCTTTCAGCAAAACGCCAAGCCCGTATTCGCAGCCAGCAAATTGGGTTTGTATTTCAAAGCTTCAACTTAGTATCTCGTCTGAATGTTATTGATAACGTCGCTTTGCCACTTATTTATAAGGGCATGCCGCACCTTGCCCGACAAAAGAAAGCTAGCGCTATGCTACGAAGCTTTCACTTAGGCGAACGCGAGTTTTATATGCCAAACCAACTATCAGGTGGCCAGATGCAGCGCGTTGCAATTGCCCGTGCACTCGTGAATGACCCAGCGATTATTTTGGCTGACGAGCCTACTGGTAACCTGGATTCACGTGCCAGCCACATTATTATGGAAGAGCTTTCTGACCTACATAAACAAGGTAATACTATTATTATGGTCACCCATAACCCTGACCTCACCACATACGCGAGCCGAGTTATTACCATGCTTGATGGCCAAGTAGATACCGATACATTCCGGCTTCCGCTCCCCTCTCGTACAAGCACCAAAAAGCCACTCAACGCAATTAAAAAACCAAAGGCGAAAACGACTATTAAAAAGAAGGCGAAAAAATAATGAAGATCCTTTTTGCCAATCATATCCATATCGCGCGACAATCTATCGCCAGTAGCCGCATGCGCAGTACCCTTACTATGCTTGGTATCACTATTGGTGTTGCGAGCATTACAACGATATTAGCGTTGAGTGCTGGCGCAAGTAAAATTGTTGTCGACCAAGTAGACTCACTTGGCGGAAACATAGCTGTTATTCGACCCGGCGCGAGCGAGCAAGGTTCGTTACAAGGAATTGCTCAGTTACCAATCGGCCAGCAGTATACCGCGAGTACGCTTTCTGACGTCGATGTTACGTCGGTTGAACGAATCGAACATGTAAAAGCAGTTGCACCGCTTATGATTCTTGGCGGTTCAGTAAGTGGTATATCTGAGGGCTCACCCCAAACGCCAATTCTTGCTACCACACCCAGCCTCGAACAAGTTAGTGGCCTTGAAGTTTCCGACGGCCAATTCCTCGACCCTGATTTAATGGGCTCAACGGCCGTTATCGGCCCGCAACTTTCAATTGACTTATACGGTACCGACCAATCAATTGGTAAAACAGTTACCGTTAAAGGCAAACCATTTACTATTATTGGTATTTTAAAGCGCACTAATACGCCTATCAATTACAATACGGTCGACTTTGACAATGCAGTCCTTATAAACCTTAAAGAAGGCCGTGAGCTTATCCAAGGCGCATCGCAAATTCAGCAGATTAACGTTCAAAGCGAATCCGTCGAGTACCTAGGCGGAATAATCGCCAGTATAAATAAAACGCTTTTGAAAAACCATTTCGGACAAGCAGATTTCACCGTTTTATCAGGTGATGAAATAGCCCAACCAACGAGCGCACTCTTTACTGCACTTGCCGGCGTGTCCGTAGCTATTGCTGCTATCTCGCTGGTTGTTGGTGGTGTTGGCATAATGAACATCATGCTTGTTAGCGTTGCCGAACGAACCCGAGAAATCGGCATTCGAAAAGCATTGGGTGCAACAAACGGTGATATTATTTCGCAATTCCTTATCGAATCACTCGCACTCAGTATTGGTGGCGGTATAGCCGGATACATACTTGGCTATATACTAGCGTTCGTTATTAGTACTTTCTTAACCTTTGACCCAGTATTTAATTTCGAAATCGCCGGTATAGCACTAGTTGTGTCGTTAGTAATCGGCACACTGTTCGGCCTCTACCCCGCAATTCGAGCAGCGCGCAAAGATCCTATTTCAGCCTTACGACAATACGATTGATCTCCCTACCGAGGGTCGTCGGCCAGTTCTTGCTTCAACTTCTCAATCAAAACAACCGGTGTAGGGTCTACGCCGTTTAAAACAGCTGCGTAAGTACTGGCAAAGTCAGCAAGAATAGCGCCCCATAGCAATTGAGCTAATGGAGTCTCACCCTTTAAGTGAATTGACTTCGCAGCCGGGCGTTTGCCACTCAACAATTTGTCGGTCAATTCAAACCGTTGCAAAATACGCGGTCGTTCAAATGAACTCAAAATATCAAATACGGCAAAAGGCTTTTCAACCGGGTGCGATGCCCAGCCCATAAATTCGTTGTGGTTAAATTCAGAATACTCATTCCAAAAAGCCACGTTCTTTGCGGTTTCATTCCAGCTAATTTTCCATTTGTAAGCAAGTGGTGCAGTAAATGCCCCACCATAAAATACCGGCGTTTTACCAATAGCTTCGTGTGCCAATTGCTTCGCGTAGTTTTCCGAAGCAGGAACTTCTGGAAGCCAGTTCGCGCTTTCTGCTTCTAACCAACCAGAAAGTTTTGCAACTTCGTCGTATTCTTCGTTGCCAATAATACCAAAAGTCCCAAGCAGTGCTAGTAGTCCGCGGAGGCTGTAAAGCATCGCCATGCGCGGCTGGACGCCAGAAGGTAAGCTCACGTGAGCAATCCCCTCTTGTTCAGCAATTTCAATTAATTTACCGCCAGAAGCAATAATCGCAATTTGCGACTCTTTTTGTTGCGCCTGAGTTAGCGCAGACAGTGTCTCTTCAGTGTTTCCAGAATAGCTACTGGCAATAACAAGCGTGTTCGCGTTTACGTAACCCGGTAAATCGTAGCTTCGAACAATATCCAATGGAATTGTTAACTTTGCTTGATACAGCACTTTTATAAGCAGTGCAGCTAAAGCCGACCCGCCCATGCCAGTTACGACAATCGAAGTAATTTCACGATTATCGTGTTCGGCATTTAAGATTTCTGCATTAAATGCAGCTTGTTGATATTGTGACGCGACAATAGCCAATGCACCTTCTGGGTCCCTCTGGCTAAGCACGTTAATATTGTCCAATATTTCAGTCATGAGTATTTCCACCAATCTATAACTATGATACAGTATTTTTAAGTAAGCATAACAATTATTATTCGAGGTGGGCCATGGATATTACTCCGCAAGATACAACAACACAACCAATTAGCGACGACCAAGAACTCGCCAAGGCACTTGCCGGCGTTCTTCCCGATGAACCAGATGTACAGAGCATGCAGTTTGAAGAAACTCCTGCACCCGTACCAGCTACGCCTGCACCGGCACCACTCGACGAATCGCCTGTTGTTCCAAGCGAAACACCTGTTATGCCATTTCAGATGCCAACACCAACCCCTTCATCCGACCTTGAGGGTGTAAAAAAGGACGCAATTCAAGAGCTTCGTCCACTTATCGACCACATCGACCTACCACCAGAAGAGAAGTTTGATACCTACCTCTTGCTTATCCGTAGCACTGACGACGCAACCCTCATTGCTCCGGCTCACGCCGCTGCCGTTGCTATCACAGATGAAAAACGTAAGGCTGAAGCTCTTCTTGATATCATCAAGGAAATCGATTATCTTTCTAAAAAAGATCAATCAGTACTTTAGTTAAAACTCGTTATAATTTATACGCTCGTGTTTCTCCGTAGAAGCACGAGCGTATTGACATTAGTAGGTTTTTATGCTAATGTTTAAATAGTAATCAACAAAAACAAATATGACACTCGAACTTAATATAGAATCAAATACACCCACACTCCCCTCTTCAGAAACGGAGGGTTCTGATAATGAATCAATCAGCGAAAAACAACGAGCATTCGCAAGGCATATATTTGATGTGTATGAAAAAACAATGTCCGAGAGCGATCGTCTATCTGCCCTATATCAAGTAGACTTTGAACGGTTTGAAGAAGAAATCGATGATGCAGTAGATAATTATCTTGAGGACGATGATGACTTTCAAGAATTCTTCGCTCGGTTCCGTAAGGCCCGTCAAAGCGGCAGCGGTGATGCATTTGTACCAGAAATGAAAGAGCGACGCAACAAGGCTCGTGAACTAATTATGGCATCCCTAAATCTTCCAGATGTATCACATAACCTCGGAACCGAAGAGGCAACGAAAAATATCGAAGTATTATTAAAAGACGTTCCTAAAGAACCAGAAAATATTGATTTAGCATTAAATACATTGGGAATTAAAACGCCTTTAAAAGATGAGCCGGGAGAGTTTATTTATGCTTACCCATACGACTTGCTTCCTGAAAAAGTAAATGATAAATGGAAAGAGTATCTAAATACAGTCCTCGTCCACATGGACCTTGCTGAACATGCCACTAAAGAAAATAGAGATGACGTCGTAATAGCAGATCACACTCGAACAATTGCTCATAATGCTATTACGAAAAATTTTCATGAAATCCTTCAATTAGACCAGTTTGGCTTAAAAACCGAAGACACACGGAGGTTGCTTGGTCGAATTCGTAATGATGAACTATTACAACCAGCTGAATTACGCGATACCTATCGACCTATGACTCAAAAAGAGCTGGAATTTGCACGAAAGTTAGCCAGACACCGTACTAGTCACTAAATTGACGCTATAGCTTCAATGTGATATAGTAAATATAGTCTACACATCGAGAGAGCGGAGAGGTTCGTGGTAAAACTTGAAACGACATATGTTTCTGAATTAACCGCTCAATCACTTCGTGATTTGATCCAGGGAAGCATCACTACTGCTAAACCTGTCGAAATCGAAGTGAGAAAAGGCGATAAGCGCAACGTCGTGTTCAAAGAGTTCCTGAAGGTCAACTGCGCAATTGGCACGACAGACAACGGTAGGACAACCGTACTTGTACTCCTTGATAAGGATGTCGAATCAGGTCGTTTCCCGTTAGTAGCACTCGGACGTTAGTCGTCCACACGCCGGTCGGCCCAAGGTTTTATACCAAGGGCTGGCCGGCTTTTAACTTTTTACGGTACAATAGAACGTAATGACTGCTCGCTATGCCACGCCAGAAGAAATCGCCGATTGGGATAGCTTAATTATTGCAAACCCCGACGGTGGAAATGTTTTTTCAAGTTTCGAATATAGCGAAATCAAAAAACTAACAAACTACACTCCTCGCTTTATTATGAGCGGAAAATTAGCGATTACCGTTTTAGAAAAGCAGACTCCCCCACTGGGGAAATTATGGTATTTACCAAAAGGCCCTAACGTCACTTCAAGCAAACAACTGTTTGATACTCTTAAGGCATTAAAACCATTAGCTAAAAAAGCTGGCGTATTTGTAGTGCGCGTCGAATCAGAACTCGACCGAGCCTGCCAACCAACCCTTGAACGCCACGGGCTCAAAAAAGCTGCTGCAATTATTCCCAACCCATCTACTATCACCTTGGATATATCTTCACCACTCGAAGAGGTACTTGCAAGCCTCCCTCAAAAGGGACGACACGCTATTCGTCGAGCAGAACGTGACGGTGTAACAATTACATCAGTTAAATCTACTGATAAAAATTGTGAAATTATGTATGGATTACTCAGTGCAACTGCCGAAGGACAATTCGGTATTCGTAGTTATAATTACTACAAAGAGTATTGGCAGTCTTTCGAAAAAGCTGGGCTGGGGCAATTATTCTTTGCACACTTCGAAGGTAAAGTGGTCGCTGGCGCCTATGCCATGACCTTTGGCGCTAAAAGCACCTATAAAGATGGTGCCTCTGTCCGTGAGCGAACGGCTTACGGTGCCAGCCACTTATTGCAATGGAAAGTAATTGAATGGGCAAAATCTCAAGGCGTCACTTTACATGACTTCTGCGGCTCGCCGCCAAGTGACGAGATTAACAACCCCGACCATCCCCATCATGGCGTCGGCATGTTTAAAACTGCCTTCAACAAGCACATTACCGATTACATTGGTTGCTACGACTATGTAATTCTGGCGCCGCAGTATAAAATTTGGACAAAAATTGGTGAACGAATTTATCGCCGGTTTTATTACAAACGCACTAAAGATTACTATTATTAAAACCCAGGAGAAATGATGATCAACCGCACCGTCCTTATGTCTGACGCCCTAAACTTTAGCGCCGAACAAGCAATTAACCCCTATTATGGAGATCGTCATACTGAAACTATTAAAGCTCAGGCTGAACACGATTCTATTCGGCTAGCCTTCGAGAATGCTGGTATCAAAGTTATTAAGGTTCCCTCGCCTACTACGAGTCAGGATGGAGTATATACTGCAAACTGGGCACTTGTACGTGGTAATAAGGCGATACTTTCACGCTTACCTGATGTACGAAAATCCGAAGAAAATTGGGCCCGCGAACAGTTACAGACGCTCGGTATTGAGGTTATTGAAGCGCCAGCTGGTTTAAAGTTTAGCGGTCAAGGGGATGCCCTTGCTTGTGGTGACTATCTATTTTGCGGAAATGGCTATCGTAGCGACGAGGCTGCGCAACTATTCGCAGCGGAACAGCTTGGATACACCCGTATTCAATTACAGACAATTCCCCAACGTAACAGCCAGGGTGAACCAGTTATTAACTCTATCTCCGGATGGGCTGATAGCTTTTTTTATGACATAGACTTAGCGCTTTCAATTATTAAAGTACCGTCTGAAACCGAAAAAGGCCTTATCGCGTACTGCCCGGAAGCATTTACGGAAGAATCGCAAAGAATATTAAGCGACTTTAATGAAGTTGATAAAATTATTGTGACGCTAGATGAAGCCCAAAATGCTTTTGCCTGTAACTTAGTATCGACTGGCGAAACAGTAATTATGAGTGCTCACGCTCCCCTGCTTTCTGAAGCGCTTCGTCATTATGGCTTAACAATTATTACACCGGAAGTGAGTGAACTCGCCAAAGGTGGCGGATATATTCGTTGCACAAGCTTATCGCTGCAATAGACTTTCGATCGCTGCCTTTGCCGCTCCCGTTTCATCCCAAGGATATTCACCATCACCCCGTTCGATTGTCTTTTCGTGACCTTTTCCAAGTAACACCACGGTGTCTTCGCTATTTTGGGCGAGGGTCATAGCAAAACCAATAGCTTCTTCACGGTTATGAACAAAGAACATGTTTTCTTTTTCTTTTTTACCATGCTTAGTGGCGCCTTTCGCAATTTGCTTCAAAATAGCGGTTCCCTCTTCGTCGCGGTCGTCTTCTTCAGTAAGCACGATGATATCAGCATATTTTCCAGCAATTGCACCCTGTTCAGCGCGTTTAGTTTCATCGCGCCGTCCAGCCGAGCCAAATACCGCAATGAGCTTCCCCTTTACAAGTGGCCGCATACTCTCAAAGAACTTCTGGAAACCATCTGGTGTACTGGCAAAATCGACAATTACTTTGAAATCTTGACCAGCATCAATAAGGTTCATCCGACCTTCTACCGTTTCAAGTGCTGCAATTCCTTTTTCAATTTGCTGTTGTGATAACCCAAGCTTTCGGCCAACTGCTATTGCTGCCAGTGCGTTGCTAATATTAAATTCACCGGGAATTTTTACATTTATATTGTAGTTGTCTTTACCGGCAACAGCAGTAAATGTCGAGCCATCAGCTCGTAAATCAACATTCGTTGCCTGGATATCGCCTTTCTTTAGACCATATGTTGTTTTATTATCAACATATCTTAAAAAGGCGTCAGCATTTGCATCTTCCGCATTAGCGATGCCATATTTTAAACCGTGCTTATTAGCAATTTTAAACAGTTTTGTTTTAGCTTGAAGGTACCGTTCGAAAGTACCGTGGTATTCAAGGTGGTCGTGAGTAATATTCGTCATTACTGCTATTTGATACGGCACTCCCCATACGCGATTTTGCGCTAAACTATGGCTTGAAGTTTCAACTACTACCCATTCAACACCTGCCTCTGCAAAACCCTTGAGACGGCTTTGTAAAACACCAGCTTTCGGACTCGTCATGTGTAATTTTTGATGGACAATATTATCACCAACCCCATAACCCACCGTAGTAGTAAGTGCAGATTTAATGCCTGCACTATGAAGCATCGTGTGAATCATAAATGAAGTGGTGGTCTTGCCGTTAGTACCAGTTACCCCAATTATCTTAAGCTTACGGCCTGGATAGCCGTATTTTGTTGTCATTATCATTGCCTCAACAAGATGCCCTGTTGGCTCAATAGCCTGAAATATGCTTGTTGGAATTATTTTTTTAACAATCGTTCTAAAACCCATATAGTCATTATACTCACCAGATTAGATTAGGGGGTGTTTTTCTGTTGATTGTACTTAAAAAGTATGCCAGCGATTGTCACCAATAGTCCAATAATTACCCCTATTAGAAGCCATTTATACCTGGTACTTAAAGCGGTAATATTTTTTTGGTATGGTTTTATTACTCCCTTGGCGATACTAGCGGTACTGTTAGATGGCATGTTCATAGTTGCACTACCCAATACGCCACTTGAGGTATTATGTTTAGCCTTGCTTAGGGTCGGAATTTGATATGACGGAAGAGGTTGAGAACTCAAAGTAGACGCCTTTATATCGGGTGATTTATGAGAGATTGATGAAACAACTCCTGCGACCTCTTCTTCCTCAACTTCGAGAAAATCGTATATATCGATGTCATTTTCAGCAAAATCCTTTCCAAGGGCATGAACTGAGTGGAAGCCTGGCTGAAAGTCTGCGGATGAAATGGTGGACGTTAGGCTTCCGTCTTCACTTGCCCGCACCACGCCTAAATTTTTGACGTCAGAATGCAGTTCTAAAACAATTTCGGATCCAGGCTTGAAAGTGAATACCGGAAACGATATTTCAAACAAATCTTTTTTCTTAATAGTAAGCTTCGTAAGAAATGGCACCGCTTTTTGTAAGATCCTGCTCGTTTCCTCTGTACTCCAATACGCATCGGGTGTTGGTACTGGGGTAGGATAACCACTATTAGTAGTAATGATGTTGGTCGTATCGGAGTATTTATTGTAAATTTCGGTAGCAATTTTCGCATGGGCAGCTGGTTTAGGATGGAACGATTCGGCACCAACAATTTTTACAAACGGAAGGGCTGCAATATTAGGGTAATCGTCACCAAGTCGCAACGCGTTCATGAACGGTGATTCAAACGACGAACATAGCTCACCTCCCCTTAAAATATTCTCAATATTCATATATTCAACACCGACGTCTCGAGCGGCAGCTTGGATAACTTCGTTTAAGTATTTAATTGCTTCATTCATAAACACGCGTTCGGTATGATTTAATAACGTTCCAATCATGCCCCAGCAAGCCACCTCGCCGGTAATTATGCGGGGATAACCAATAACGATGACCGGACCAAGCGTCTTAAATTTAACGTCAGTATAAAAACTTTTTAAGTTTGGAAATAAATTCTTAATTTCCATTGCAGTACGGTGGCGGCTTTCTGAAGAACTGGCCCATTTGCAAGTATCGAACCCTAAACAGTCTTTTAGTTTTCCAATCAAACCAGCGTCGTTACCTCCCAGACTGACAGTTGCAAGTTGCGGCGCGAGTGAGTCAAGCGCTGCTACCTGAAAGGGTTGGTTAGATTTTGCAGAAGTACCACGCGCACTTTGCATGGTTGCACCAGAGCAAGCTGTACTATGCGCTTGCATATCCCATGATGTACCTAACAGAAATGGATAAGAAC
>Ga0247807_10002312_pt1 | contig 10548 bp, 7 predicted proteins | sample UWRJL074202C1_FD_179931 | JGI IMG/M metagenome (GOLD analysis project Ga0247807, IMG submission 179931) | Plant litter microbial communities from Arlington Agricultural Research Station in Wisconsin, United States - UWRJ-L074-202C-1 | ecosystem: Environmental > Terrestrial > Plant litter >...
AAATGTCAAGCTATATTATAGAAGTACCCAGCGGAACAGCGGTCACGTTAAAGAAAGGGGTTAAGCGAGAACTCACTTTACATAACCACCACTTTTTTTAAGCGTTTCCTTTATTTGTAATCATCCATCATCCTAATGTATGCATTCCTCTTGAGGTACTATATATCGTGGTAGATACATATCACTGCAGTGGGAATCCATATCTGCTCCTCAGAAAATCGCTTCCCATCTGCCAACTCCATCCATAATCTAAACAAGCTCAAGATATCATAATAGATGTAAATACAAAAAACGTAACTAAAGGAAATTCCTGGTAGATACATAGCCACTCTATCACTAATCGACGGGGTGCTTGTTTTTCCCTCACGATATGATTATCTAGATCTGTTGATCGGTAAGGACAAGTTATGAATAACCAAAGAGGTTTGGTGGCTTGGCATACTACCATGAATCGTAATAGAGCAAGTTCTAATTACCAGTCTTGAACTTTTAAGTCACGTGAATCGATAGTCTGATATCAGCTGTAGACTGCTCCGGTCCACATAGTCTCTGCATATCAGTGACTAATAAATATAGTAATAGAGAACGCTCAATGAAAGGTGGTAGGATACTCGGTAGTTCATAACAAATTTCCAGCAATCATCTCACAGTATCATAGAATTCTACAATTGCCGTTAATCTGCGGGGGAAGCAATCTTTCCGAAGCTTTGATTGGTTCAATCGCTCGTGAATAATGTTGGTGCAGTCAGCGAAGCTTTGTCAAAACTGTAATTTTAGTAGCGACAGGTTCCTTCATCATTAACAAAATAAACAAGATGGCAGACTCCAAGGAAATGCGAGCAACCCTTCTCCAAACAGCAACTGCTTTAATTGACTGTTACAACCAATGGACCATCGAAGCCATTCTCTCCCTCCGGACAGACACCTGCAAACATACAGTCCTCCCTGCAACGCTTGGTGTCCCGCCCTATATTAAAGCAGATTATGGACCATTTTTCAGCCCGTTCATGGATATACTCAGTGACGTCAGCTTCAAAATTATCAATGGCAAGGAGACAGTCGTTGATGTTGAGATGAGAAAAGTTGTGATACACGTGAAGGGTTCGGCCACGAGTCCCTATGGGGAATACAGAAACGAATACATTTTCACTTTGACAATGACTGAAGATGGAAAGATGATCGAGGATATTGTTGAGTTCGCTGATTCGGCAACTGCGCTTGAATTCTTTAAGGCGAGAGCCAAGGTAAGTCTTTAGAGCCGGGGACGACTTGAGGCTGGTTCACGGCATGCTGCCAGCTTAGGAAGTGTATAAATGTGCCAATACATAGAGAGACGAAAATCTGAGATAAGACGTCTCGAGGAACTACTTTACTGCGAAGTCAATAATAGAAAACCCCATTTTCTTTCTTGAAATCCCATATTCGTGATGTGACAGGTCCTGATCTGGACATGAGAGCACCCTACTTCCAACGAACAGAAGTTGGACCCTAGCAAACTTCTAACTAGCTGTTATTTGAGAGGCAAGAGTGCTGCTTTGACAATCTAAAGGTTAAGTCGAAAACTAGATCGGAGTGACTCAGTTTGATTGACAATGTTCCAACATGAATACAAGAACGCAACATAAAGCACCACTTAACATGCACCGGCATCGCTACCACTCATAAACCAATGAGAGGCCCTTTTCTCTTGCAACAGAATCCGAAATACTAACTTGAAATTCTGCGTCACCTCTTAGAAAACCCTCTCTCATTTCATCACATATGAATCGTTGCCTACTTCACATTTTAACATAGAGAAACCAAAAGCCAATAACTAAAACTAACACCACCATAAGAAAGAACCCGACCAGCGGCATCTCATCTGGCCAGAAGGCATCAGCTTGATTTGAAAAGTCCTAATCAAACCAAAGTAATCAGCCAATCGGAAATTCATGAAAATAAAAGAAATCTTAAGCTTTAGTCACTAGGCCTCTTGAGTATCGTAATAATGCGACATATCTGCCTAAGAAGTGATGATTTTCTTTCTCTTCCTTTCCCCTTTTGTTGCGCCAAGTTCCTCCATCGTTTTCGACGTTCTGATGAACTCATCTGCGACCGTTTATTTTTCTCACCCAATTAAGCTTACCTCAGTACTTGATCTCATAAAACAACCATTTCATAGAACAGATGAGATGTATTGGCTTACATTCGCCGATTTGGATGAGGTCTGCCTGGCACCACTCCTATATCCATTCGAAACTTTGGTCAATGAACCATATCGAGCGCCAGAAGCACCTTCCCATAAACTGCCGTCGCTATCACGGTATGTGTATATTCCGGTATCTGCATCGTACCCAATGCGCTCCATACCAGCTGGAAGACGCTCATAATCCGTGTCATAGTATGACCAGCGGCCCATCCTAGCAGTTATAGTCCCCTGTCGTATGAACACTCCGCTACTCAAGAGATGGAACTAGATTAAACAACCAGAACCATTTGATTCTGAAAGAGGTGACAACATTCACGGTTCACATCTAAGCGGAAACCGCGTTATGAAATGTGTTAAAGTCGACGAGGCTCTCTAGGCAGAAACACTAAGTTAATGGTTGGCAGAAATATCTCACGTGCTTCGCAATATATATGTCTTGGCAGGAGTAAATTTCAAATACTGTGTAGCGCTAGTCAACAGTTCAATTGTCTCGGCGCAGCAGACTAGATCTATCATGGATCTACAAGATATCTATGGGAATCTAGAGTTACACAATCCAAGAAAAGGTATCTCACAAAGCAAATCAATAACTCCTTCCCAGATATTCTTCTCCCCAAAAAGACGTTTGAAAAATTCATACCACTCGTTGCAAATAGTACAACCCCATCGCTGTTCTCCTAACACCTCGAATCAACGCCCAATGGCTTTAAACCATCCAAGATATGTTATTGACCAAATGACAAAGAGCAAAAGATGAACGCTAGAGCACCTACACTGTACATACAATCCCGGTTTAGAAGTACATTGCGTCTCCTTGATACGGAAATATAAACTCAACTCCGAGGTTTTCGACTTTCTCATACTCATCTAGTTGTTCTTTAACGATATCGCGGATTGAAGGACCATCGTCCAGTCTATCTTTCATGTGGATGATAACAACTTTGAGATCCTTTAGGGGTTGTACAGTTTTGCTACGAGTTGATGGACGTTCTTTCTTGATGTCGCCATAAGTTGCAGAGTGCTCTTCAAAGGTATCAATTTCCTTGTAGGGTGCTGGTTTTCGCGAGAGGGGACTGACTGGCGATGTTGCTGTTGGGTGGTATTAGTGTACGGTTAGGTAATGGCACGAGCGGGGAATTGTAATTGCAGTGTTAAGTTCCCTCAGTCTCGCGAGCAAGTGACCAATGTGGCAACGAGGAAAATGAGGGGTACTTTGAGCACCGCAGTCTACAAAGACTGGGAATTTTGTGCTTACAATAATTGGTTTGTTGGTGCTCGTTCAGAGTCGAATTGCCGTAACCATCAACATTCCATCCCTTTACATCCATAAAGTCCTGTTCCTTTTCTCTTCGATATCTTTCTACTGCCACTGCAAATGCTTTCAACTCTTCTATAAGATAACGCGGAGCCATGTGGCCATAGAGCCGATCTTCCGCAACAGAATTGTCATATGAGCACTCTATCAATATAGCGCCAAGACGGCCTGCTTCGAACACTGGTGCTATCTTAGTCCAGAGGAAGGCGTTCCGTGGGGTGAGGGAAATTGAGTCTGGTTCAATGTCTCCAAAGATCGCAATTTCTTTCCCAGTACCTATATCGCGGATTAAGAACATGCAGCTATTAACGACACATGATGTCTCAAAGACCTGCGAGATAGGCGATTCAGACTAAAGCGAGTTAGCTAGGAGATTACAGCCGAAGCTAATACGAACCTGTATCAAAGGAAAATAATCATGTGGCCGTTCTCGAGAGTGACTTACAGGCCCTGATATTCGGTGACGGGTATCTGGCTGACCCTTAAATACAGGTGAAAATGTCTCAACATGGGTGTTGTTAAATTCGCCGATACTTTCTATGAAGCGCGGTCCGTCCCCACGATGCTGATGAATGTTTGCGCAATTCCCATGGCTAATTGCCCAAGTCTTGACGCTAAGGCCTTCACATATCTCTTGATAACCCTTCGAGTCACCATCTCCCATACCTACAGACCCACCCTCGATCAACCTTGTGTAAGTAACCATATTTGCACCACCTTCGTCCGTGAGATTTGGCCAAATTATGTTATTGAAGATGTGGTTTTTGAACGCATCAATTGTGCTTGGTAAACCAGCAAGTCGCTTTGCACGGGTGGGACCCTGTATAGCAGCAGTGTTGACAACGAAGCCCGCGATATGGTCCATGTGAGGGTGAGTAATGAGATAGGTAGAAATAAGTTCACCCGTTATGTGAGCTGCAATCGCTTTCGCACTTTTAAAAGGAGTTTTGAGACCTCCGAATGGTCCGCCATTCACCATAAACATGCCTTGAGCATCAACTACATTAATATCCGGTAGGTAGTTCTCCAGTATCTTGACAATCGCCGAAAGGTGTACGCCAGCATCCACTGCCAGGATCGAACCTTTTTCGGGTCCGTCGGTCAGTGAACGCACCAAAAAGGCGGTCGTATTGTTCTCTAGAGGACCACCACCAGAGCCCTAGAGACATCTTGTTAGCTAACTTGCTTATTACGAGGTGAGAGCTTTCATAAACTATTGAAAATGCAGCCTAAATGATTGTAATATTAATCCAACCAAAAATGGAACTAAAATGAGGAAAGCTTCTTTTTGGTAAAGAGAAAAGTCCGAATGCATTCCATTTCCAAATTGACACGATAGATTAGCAAATAATGGAATCGCTCCCAACGTCGCAATTGCGCACATTTACGATGGCACGTGACCAGGCAAATAGTCCCAGTCAAAACGATTGTAAAAGAGACTCTTCGGTTCCTCGTAACAACATGCAAGAAGCCTCGCACATAATAGGAAGCGGGTAAAGAGAGGCCAGTCGATGATCGGCAACAACCATATGCATGGACTTACCAGAACGATGACCTGCATCGCAGGCTCCTCTGCTTGTTTCGCCATCTACCATCAAACCATCAAACCCTCAAGGCAGTAAATTATATCTATCTGGGCCACGGACAGCCTTGCTTGCTCTCCGGGTAGATCTACTGATTTCGAATTGCCGAATTACAATAGTCTTGTTAATGGATGAACCTAAGGCTCGTGCTCTTCATGCAACAGCCCTTCCGAGTTGTTGTGCACCCTGTATTATCCCTCTTGATAATGGAAGGGGTGAGACTCGATCGCATTGGGAGCATCCCACACGCGATTAGATATAGATTTTGGTTTCTTTTGTTTTTAGAAAGACTAGTGACGTAGTATGATTACTTGTTTGTGGTGAGCACAAAGAACGGCTTTGTTCATATTTTGAATGGGTTTGCTCTCGAACTATAATTCGGCCACTAGCTTTGACTCGCTAAAACGACGTCCTTCTTGCCTCACCATTTCACGTTCATGGCGTCGTGGGTCAACACCTATGAAGAGATATGGACGCGTTGACTTGAGAAGAAAGATTGGAAATTAAATTATGAGGTCAGTGGGTGCATTTAGATGTATCAACTCGTCGAGAATATATGGGATATACAGTGGCATTGGATTCTAGCGGGCATCATAAGGGAGCCGCTGTTCCGCTCTTTACATTGACACTAGAGCTTTGGAAGCTTATCACCTCAACCTCTTAATATACCGCTCGACATCGTAGCGCTTCTAAAGAAATCAATGAGGTGGTACCTCCGATCATACGATTGCTATAATTACCATGCATCCATTTTGGGTTCGGCCGGACTATAAATCATAGATCATAGCATGAAAATATCCGTGGCTTCCTAGCACAGTGCAAACTTTTGTGAAGAAGCTCTCCAAACTCCCACGCCATGGTTATAATCCAAAATCTACAAAAATGCTCGCTTTCCGAAAATGCGTGTACATGAACGTTATATCGTTAATTTTGTCTCATCTCGAGTCCCACTGTATCTAGCGATTGCTAAGATTCATATGCATCATAGCATCATTTTTCCAGTCATCATCCTCATCGTCACTGGCAGCATTCTGCACTCTCAACCCACCAGAAGGTTTTTGGCTAGGTAATGTCCATATATCACCCTCACGCCCTTCGACTGCAGGTAGCACAGAGTTTCTAGTAGGTTTTGGGCCGACAGGCGGAGCGGCATCTGTAGTATTTTCAAAACCAGGCACCTGAAAATCTCCACCGAGGTCAAGGAAATCGTTCCTCTGCGGATTATGGTCACCCGTAGATAGCTCGAAGTGCCCTCCGCGTTCGTTCGTTGGAGTGTCGTCACTTTTCATTGATGCGCCCGCTCCTGTAGTCGGTGACTCTACTATCGATTCATTGTAATTGACAGCTGCCATCTCAGAGATTCCGGTAGGTAGAGGAACGAAGCTATTCTGTAGTTCGAAATTTTGTCGATCTAATTCACGTTGCTCTAGTATTTGTGGAGCTTGCTCTACATTGCGAAGGCTGCTGGCAATTACGCTGCCATTTCTGATACTGCTGGTGTGATCTCGCGGCTCTATAGCTTCTGTGACATCTGCCAAAGCCGATTCGGGATCTCTTATACCAAACTGTGCCATTGTACGCATTTTCCGAGTGACCCAACTTGCAAGGATCTTGCCTCGCTGCTTCTCTCCGAGTCTAGAGCGTGGGAAATCTCCTTTGTTCACAAATGCCACAATATCGACAACGATCTGATGCTCATTGAGAATCGCGTTAACAATAACTGGAACGATCGAAGCTAGGTAAGCCCTTCTGCCTACTTCAACTAGTACAACTATGAGCCCACCAGCTTGGAAAACCGCGCTATATCAATGTTAGGAATGGTACAGAGAAGAAAGATTAAATGTAGTGAATCTTACCAGCCCCCCGGTAACACGCTCCGATGACACTTTTCCACCGAGGACTCAATATCCATCGGGAAGTGACTAAGACCATTCATTTCAAATGTTTCTCCGATATTACCAAGTACAAAAAGCACTTGCATATCAACCTGTGCGCCATTTGGTCCAATCGGTCTACTTACGTTATACAAGAATCCTAGATCTCCAGTACGAACGTATTGAACATTTGGGTCACCGTCTATCGTACGTCCATCAAACCTCTCCGCGTCAAATGGATCTTTAGAGCCATAGAAGGCCTTTACACAAGCCTCGGATTCAACCCAGATTTCGCCGTATTCGCCTTCATGGCATAAAGTACGATTTTCTGGGTTGACGATTGCAATTTGTGTAGAGACAGGGACCATTCCAGAGTCCTGTAGTAGGAGAGCCTTCTCTGTTTCTGCGTCCACGACATAGACCATCCCGCGTCGTAGGGCCTGCATATCCAGCCACAATTCAATAGGCTCAATACACATATACGACCGCGATGCGATCATCGGATTCAAAACGTGAGAATAGATCGTATTAATGGCTGTTCGATCAAGACCAGTAGCTGCAAAGTGCAAGCGGACTTTCTGAAACACATCAACACGAGGTCTTCCTTCTGCGGATATCATCATGTTCTTGAGTTCATGCAGGGCAAATCCTTTACCTGGCATGATTGCCATGGCATGATCGAGCATCTGAGGTGTTGCATAGGTGTCTTTGATCTTGTACCTCGATAATGTCAAGAACAGTGAGATAGGGTTCTGAGCAAATTCGACAGGAGATACTAGATATGTAGGAGCACCGACATATATTCCCATCAAACAAGTATGCACAAAGCCTAAACCACTCGTACTTCGAACACAACCAAGAACTGGCCTGGAACTTGTCATTTGGCAAGTTTCCTTTTGGACTTTGCATGTTCCCATTATAGTATCATGACCCAGCTGAACGGCTATTCGACGTTGATCTGGAGTCCAGTAAGTCCACACTAGTACCGGGTAGCCTGGCTGAACCCACGACGGCTGCATTGTCAGACCTAGATCTCGGCACCCGTTGTTTTGCTTTGGAGGTTTCGTCGTGTTATACACATTTGGTACGGAGACCTTCAAAGCTGAGGCTGATTGTTTCATATGCTGAGAAACAGCTTTTTGCTTTAGCAAGTGATCAACTTCTTGATTAGCTAGGACCGCCTTGACGTGATAATCTGCCACCATATGGAGAAATGCAGGTGCATCTTCATTAAGGCGATTCTGGTCGAGTGGAGCCATCGGTATTGCGGTTACTCCTAGACAGAAGCAAGCATGTATAGCGTACACAAAGTCTTCCGAATGGGTATACATGAGTATCAAGTGGTCTCCAGCACGTGCCTTCACCTTGTTTTTCAAGTACATAGCCACAGCTGCAACTTTTGTATCAAATTTCTTCCAAGTGATTCCCTTACCCTCCTTACCTCTACCGTCGATCGTACAATAGGAAAGCTCATCTGCTTGTCGCGCTACCCTCCACTGAAGTAGATCCACGATACTCGAAAAGTTATTCAAGGGGGTCGAAGTGCGATCATCAATCACCACTTCACGGCGGTCGATTCCAGAATACTGCTTATCACTGGGTGACAGAAGGTCTTCTCTTGTTTGCGATGCGAGGGGAGACCAAATCCCACCAACAGGGTCCACGCCAATAGGTAAGTTAAGTACCGCTCGTTCCACACCGAATTTGACGTGAACACACGGGAGAAGACCAAGTTCGAAGTCCCTTCGACAGAGCATGTTTCCAATATCCTTTCGGCCATTCTTCAGAACTTTAGGTAAGGTATCAGGAGCAGTAATCATCACACAATATACTCTGAGGTGATGCTCCTGCATCAGTACTTCCATGCACCTTTCTGAAAGTGAATCGAGAAGCGCAGTATCCAGCTGTCGTGGAGGACCACCAGAAGCTACCGGAGCTGTGGAAGCTGCAGTTGATTCTAACAGCACTATGGGCAAATGCTCATCGTTGACGAAGACATCGAAAGCAGAGCTATCGTATATCTTGGGCACGTTTTTCATGATACTTACGATCAGATGTTGTACAAAGAAATAGCGATGTTCAGCAACTTCGTGCCCATGCTCAACCCATTCAACTTTCTGCCGAATTCGATCTTCATAGAGACCTAGTACAAAAATTTTACCTTCAATTACAGTTCCTAATAAGCCAGTTCGAAGAAACTCCGGCTCCACCATTGTAGGTGTAGGATCTCCAGGAGCAAATTTGTAGGGTCGAGCATGAAATATCTGTTCTGTAGATCTCGGCAGCGCCCAGAACCCACCAGATAGTGATGGAGAATCTACCCAAATTTCTCCGACCGTGTGCGGTGAAGCAAGTAGGCTAGTTTCAGGATCGACGACAGCCATCGTTGCATCTGGAATAGGAAATCCAAATGCTCCTACACGGACCGTAGTGCGCAGGGTATTCGGATCGCTCTTCTTCCGTGCCTCTTCACCAATCGCGACCACAACAACCTCATTAGTTTTGAGAGATTCCCGATCAAGAAGCACTTCGCTGAGTTCTGTACGGTCATGTTGTTCGGCTAATGTTGTCGGGGTTCCGCCAATTAAGCTTCCAAATCCCGGACCGGTAGATTTCTCCTTTTCTACCACTGTCTTTTCCTCAACGGAATCAGCATCAGATCCCACATCCAATTTGAGTGGGCAACCCATCCGCTCTTCGCCACCTAACCAATCTCGCATGCTAATAACCATTCCGCCATGCTCTGGGAGACAAAGCATGGGAGCTACCAATTCACGTGCTCTTGGATTCCTCATTGGTCGAAGCCAACGATCAGCCAGAACCTCGTGAAATTCGCTATCCACTGTCAATGTATCTATTAAGCAGAGTTTGACGTGTTGAAAGTTGGGCTCCACTCCCTTCTTGAAGTTGCGAGTAGTCATTGGGTCTTGCTGGTAGTTATACGCGGCCCTCTTGAGCCCTGGATAATCTGCTAGCATCAAAGTAGCCCTATACTTTGTGATTAAATTCGCATATAAACCTGGAGTCTCTACAGCTTTGCTTTCAAGCCATACTGTTGTATGCCCACCGTATACAGTCATGAGAACACCTAAAATCATACCAATCCCTTGTCGTGGATCCAGATATGACAGGAGAATTTCTCCATGGCTAGAGGGCCCAGCCATAAGCCTACCGTTTTTATCTCTAAGACCACTGTGAAATGTATCTCCACCCTTACCCGAAGGTACTGTGGAGATAATTGCACTTAGGCATGCCATCTGGTGCATAATAGTGCGATGGCTCATGACCACACCTCTCAAGTCGCCAGTGGGTGCCCGAGAAAACTCAATATATGCGAGATCTGGGACAGTAAGAGGCGGGGTGTCATCCTTCTTCTTTGGATGAAAGCTTCCAAACTCATTGGTTTTCCACCATTCCACTCCTCGTGGCCAATTGAGCTTCTGTGTTGTGATATCTCTCTGAAACGTCTTCAGATTGTTATCGGTTGTGAGCGCAAGGTGCGCCTGGGTGGAGGTTAAAATGTGGTTTAATTTTTGATAGTCATCGAGATCATTGATCGGGACAGCGACCACTCCAGCAATAAAGCAG
>Ga0247807_10002313_pt1 | contig 10546 bp, 4 predicted proteins | sample UWRJL074202C1_FD_179931 | JGI IMG/M metagenome (GOLD analysis project Ga0247807, IMG submission 179931) | Plant litter microbial communities from Arlington Agricultural Research Station in Wisconsin, United States - UWRJ-L074-202C-1 | ecosystem: Environmental > Terrestrial > Plant litter >...
CAGTTAAAGTCTCTCCTTTTTTCAAAGTAGCAGTATTTAATTTAACAGGGCTGTATTTGAAAGTAGTATAGCTTAAACCAAATCCAAAAACATACTGAGGGTTGTAATCTGCATCGTAGTTGTAAACACCTTCTGTAGTAGAACGTGATTCTGACGGTTTATGGTAATAAGTGAATAAAGCATTAGGATACTGCGGGTAGGTATAAGGCAATTTACCTGATGGGTTCACTGTGCCAAAAAGAACATCAGCAATTGCATCACCACCAAAATTTCCTGGTAAATAACTCTGTACAACAGCGCTCATTTTTTTCTCAAACTTAGAGATCACTCTTGGACGTCCTTCATTTAATACCAAAATGATTTTTTTACCTGTTGCAGCAAGCTTTTGTGCAAGCTCAGTCTGGAGATCCGAAAGATAAAGGTCACTTAAATTACCAGGAGTTTCTGTGTAAGAATTTTCTCCCAGACAAAGTACAACGACATCCACATCTTTTGCTGCGGCAATAGCTGCATCCATTTGATCTGCATATTCTTCAAAGTATTTGCCATCCATTTTGTAGCTCACACCAGGTACATAAGTCACGTTTTTTTTGCCCGCTTTAAGTTCCAGAGCTTTTAAAATGGTATTGTATTTAGCAGCAAATTCTTCCACTTTTTCTCCCTGCCACGAATAAGTCCACGCACCATTCAATGTTCTCATAGAATTTGCATTAGGACCTGTAACAAGGATTTTTACTGATTTATTCAATGGCAGGGCCTGATCTGTGTTCTTTAATAAAGTAATAGACTCGGCAGCTGTCTGATAAGAAGCCAGTTCAAATTCTTTACTTCCAAACTTAGGGTAATCTTTAGGATTGGTTGTTGGTTTGTTGAAAAGGTCTAAATCATATTTTACCTGTAAAATTCTTCTTACAGCATCATCAATACGGCTTTCTTTAACTTTGCCTTCTTTCACTAAAGCAATAAGATCATCACAAAAAGGCTCATAATTATAAGCTACCATCGACATGTCGATACCGGCATTAATTGCAATTCTTACCGCATCCTTATTGTCTTTAGCTATATGATCTCTTTGATAAAGATTTTCAATATCTCCCCAGTCAGTTACTGCCAAACCTTTGAAACCTAATTCTTCTTTTAATAATTTAGTCAGCAGGTTATAATTTGCATGAACCGGAACACCGTTGATAATTCCAGAATTGATCATAATAGTTTTAGCACCGGCCTGAATAGCCGCTCTGAAAGAAGGTAAGTGATATTCTCTTAACGCCTGGTCAGAAATATATGCAGGAGTTCTGTCTTTACCTGAAACTGGAACCTGGTAACCTAGAAAGTGTTTAATCGAAGAGGCTACATGATATGGATTTGAAACATCATTGTGCTCTCCTTCCAGACCTTTTACAGCCTGAACACCCATTTCGCTAACTAAGTAAGGGTCTTCTCCAAAACTTTCCCACTGACGGGGGAAACGCGGATCAGCACCTAAATCCAATAATGGAGAGAAAGCCCATGGAATAGAGCTTGCGCGTGTTTCGTAAGCAGTAATCTCAGCTCCTTTGCGCACAAGGCTTCTGTTAAATGTTGCTGCCTGTCCAATTTGCTGAGGGAACATCGTTGCTCCTGCAGTATAAGTTTCACCATGAATAGCATCGATACCATATATAACAGGGATACCATTTTTATTGCCTTTCATGGCAGTTTGCTGAATCTTGCTGATAATTTCATACCATACTTCAGGTGTTCTGGCTCTGTTGTTTGACGTATTTAATACTGAACCCAGCTTATACTGGATCAGTGCTTTTTCCATTGCTTTCTGATCGAGTGAGAATGGCTCTGCACTAGTATAACGATCATTGCCTGTTCCAATCACATCCAGCGTTATCTGAGCCATCTGACCAACTTTTTCTTCAAGGGTCATTTTCTGAAGCAGGCTTTCAATTCTGGCATTGCTTTTATTCTGGCCATTAGCCATTCCACAAGAGATTAGCAATAAAAGAGCGGAGAGTGGTTTTCTTAAATACATTTCAATTTTTTATTTGAGATTAGGATTTCTATCTATTTCTTTTTGAGGAACAGGGAAGAGTAATTTTGCTGGTGTCACATTATAGTTCAGTGAATTTCCTTTACCATCCAGTTGTGCATTCATCACAGCGATTGCCCTGTTTGTCCTTAACAGATCAAACCAGCGATGACCTTCAAATGCAAGTTCCAGTCTGCGTTCTTTTTCAATTGCCAGACGCATTGCAGCCTGATCAGCTGCAGGTGTACCAGCTAACTTTACTCTTGCTCTGATCTGATCTACAATAACCTTCGATTGTGTCCAGCCTGAAGCACCAGTTTCATTGAGTGCTTCTGCTTTTAATAATAAGATGTCTGCAAGACGAAGGATATAATTGTCACTTTTATCGTCTGCTCTGTACTTATTCACAAATGGATAATTGTTTTTCGACCAATAGCTGTCTGACCAGCCATCTGAGCTTACATTTTTGAACAAGATACTAGAATTTTTTCTGATAAGATCGCCCTCATCATCATACACTTTTACTAAATCGTTAGAAGGAGTGTTAAATCTCTTCCAGCCGGTTCCTGTAATAATACCTGGCATCCAGTTTCCATGTTCTCCACCATTTCCCTGAAATTGCAGTTCCCAGATAGATTCTGAATTGTTTTTGTTAGCGATATCAAACAGCCCGTTGAAATCCGGGAATAAAGAATATCCACCATTTATAGTTGCATCGCAGTACTGGTTAACTTTTGCCCAGTCGGGAGATGGCATTGTTGCATAAACTTTGGCTAGCAGTGCATTTGCGACACCTTTTGTGAAAATACCTTTATTTGCCGATGCTGCACTTGCATTTGCCAGGGCAAACTCAAGATCTTTGATAATTTGTGCATAAATCTGATCTACTGTCGATTTTGGTTGTTGAGTCTCCGTAAGGTTTTCAGGAGTCTTTAAGATCAGAGGGACAGCTCCGAATAAGCGTACCAGGTTAAAGTACATATAAGCACGTATTCCACTTGCTTCTCCCAGAATCTGATTTCTTCTGCCGCTGGCATCTAATGAAGGATCAGGTACTTTAGGGATGTTTTCTAAAACCTCATTGGCATTCTTAATATCTTTGTAAAGTGCTGCCCAGTCGCGGTCAACATTTCCATTAGTTGAATTTGTTGTAAATAAATCTATCTGGATATTAGCCGGGTTATCACCCCCGGCATAAGCATTATCAGAGGTTACATCACCATTGGTCATAAAATCCCAGATATTGTAATCATTGTACATACCGTCGTAAACACCTTTCATGAGTTTATTGGCACCTGTAGCATCAGATAAAGCAATTTCTCCAGTGATTTTGTCAATTGGATCTTTCTTCAGAAAGTCCTTTTTGCAGCCAGATTGAACTGAAAGGACAAATGCCCCGGCTGCTATCAGTGAATATATTTTTAAATTCATTTTTCTAAGATTAAAAACCAACATTAATACCTAATAAGAAACTTCTCGATTGTGGGTAGGTTCCATAATCAACTCCCATATCTGGCCCGTTTGCATCGTAACGGCTCACCTCAGGATCTAATCCGCTATATTTGGTAAAAGTCAGGATATTGTACCCTGTTGCAAATATCATTAGCTTGTCCATTTTTAGTTTTCCCAGAGCTGCTTTTCCAAAGCTATAAGACAAGGTTGCTGTTTTTAACCTCAGATAGGAAGCATTTTCTACAAATCTGCTGGAAGTCAGTGAATTGGTATTCGTAAAGGAAGAGGTAGTTAACTGTGCTCTTGGAATATCTGTAACCTGTCCCGGAGTTGTCCATCTGTTTAAAACACTAGCCGACTGATTTTTTGCATCATACATTCCTTCGAGTTCAATTTTTGAAGCATTAAATAGCTGGTTACCTTGTACACCCTGGAAAAATACTGACAAACCAAAATTCCCATAAGTGAAATTGTTGTTTACACCGTAAGTAAACTTAGGCTGTGCTGAACCAATAAACTGACGGTCATCATTATCTCTCTGGCCATTGTTATTGGTATCCTGATAAACCGCATTACCTGTCTTTGGATCGACACCATTAAATACATAACCATAAATACTTCCTAATGGTCTTCCAACTACAACTTTTATAGCAGCATCACGTTCGAAAATACCCCCAAAATCAAGTGATTTAGTACTATTTCCAAGGCTCGTTACTTTATTCCTGTTCAGTGAGAAGTTTAAATCCGTTGACCAGGTAAACTTACTTTTCTCTATGTTTTTAGTAGATAAGGCAAATTCTAAACCTTTATTTTCCATTGATCCTACGTTAAGTGCCTGTGTGCCCAGACCTGAAGATGGTGGAAGTTGAACTTTTACTAAAAGATCATTGGTCTTTTTTAGATAGGCATCAGCTGTAAAAATCACTCTGCTGTTGAACATGGTTAAATCGATACCTATATTCGTTTGAGTAGTTTTCTCCCACGAAAGCTGATCATTTGCTGGCTGATCCAGGGTATAAGAATTTTGTGCAGTGATCTGGTATAATTTCATATAGGCATAATCACCGATTCCTTCGTCATTACCTACTTTACCCCAGCCTCCGCGAATTTTTAAATCATTAATTACTTTACTGTCTTTCAAAAAGTTTTCTCCTGATATTCTCCATCCTGCAGAAACAGAAGGAAAGTAACCAAATTTATGATCGGGGGCAAAACGAGAAGACCCGTCTGCTCTGAAATTCGAGCTTAACAAATATTTACCATCAAAAGCATAGTTTATTCTTGCTAAATAGGATTGTTTAGACCATTGAGAACGTTGTGGTATTTTTGGTGCAATTGAAGGCTGGATTGGAGAACCTGCCTGATTTACAAAACGGGTAGCTGAATATTCGAGATAGGTATAATCAGATTCCTGAATAGTATAACCTGCCAGGGCACCAAAAACATTTTTACCAACTGTTTTATTATAACTCAGTATATTCTCATTCAGCCATACATGGTCGTTGGTTTTATTATTATTATAGATACCTCTTTCATTACGTCCATAAACTGTTTTAAAGGGGTCTAAAGTGTAATCATAATACTCGTTTCTCACATTCGTACTGATAGTAGACTTGAAAACTAAATCTTTATTGAAATTGATCTCACCTCCAAAAGCGCCGATAAACTTCAGCTGTCTTCTCTGATTTGTTGAACCAAATGCATTACCGACAGGGTTTTCATATCCCCCTGGTACCGGCGTATAATTACCGTTTGGTTCAAAAATAGTCAGGGTAGGAGGTGTAGTTAAAGCAGCTAATATTACACCACCTTTAGAGATTCCGGCATTATCTGATACATCAATAGATTTGTTGGAAGTCAGCGCAGCAGTAACGTTAAATTTAAGCCAGCTGGTCATACGCTGACTCCCGTTAAAGTTGAAGCTATATCTATCGAGCTTTGCAGGTGCAACAACACCTTTGTCTTGCTGGTAACCTGAAGATAAATAATATTGTCCGCCTTTAGTCCCGCCAGACAGTGATAATTGATAGTTGTTTTGCTGTCCTGTTCCAAAAGCTTCTTTTTGCCAGTCCATATTTTGTGTCCCGCCAAATTCAGTATAACCTAAATCTTTCATCAGTGCAACATATTGATCACTGTTTAAGACATCTTGTTTTCTCCAGAAGTTAGAGATGCCTGTAAAAGCATTAAAACCAACTTTTACTTTGCCCGCTGAGCCTTTTTTAGTGGTAATGAGTACCACTCCGTTTGCGCCACTTGAACCGTAGATGGCAGTTGCTGATGCATCCTTTAAAATGGTCATAGTCTCAATGTCATTTGGATTGATGAAACTTGCATCTCTGGAAGTAACACCATTAATTACATATAGAGGACTATTAGAAGCTGTCAAAGACGTATTACCACGTATACTTACTGAAATCCCTGCGCCTGGTTTACCTGACTGAGAAGTAACCTGTACACCTGCTGCTTTACCCTGAAGGGCCTGAAGTGGATTTGTTACTGGTTGATTCTGGATGTCTTTAGCAGAAATAGAAACTACAGCTGTAGTTAAGTCTTTTTTAGTTTGTGTACCATAACCTACTACAATAACTTCATTGAGTTGCTGGTTGTCATCTGTTAAAATTACATTCACATTTTTGCGGCTGCCCGCAGCTTCTTCTATTGTTTTATAACCTATAAAAGAAAAAGTAAGTGTACTGTTTGAAGGAGCAGAAAGAACATAGGTTCCAGTTCCATTTGTAACTACTCCATTGTTAGTACCTTTAACCTTTACCGAAACCCCCGGTAAAGGCAGCCCCTGATTATCTTTCACAATACCTTTTATAGTGATGTCCTGGGCTATAGCCACAGACATACCAAATAGAAGGCAAATGAGAAAAAGAGTAAAATTTTTAGTCATGATTTGCTTGTTTAGGTGTGTATTTGATTGTTAAAGTTAACGCCTAATATCTGTTAAAAACAAGATATTAAAGAATTATTTTTCACGTAAAATACTGATATATAGTTGATTACGTATTGTTTGATACGCTTTGATACCGTAGGATAAATAATCGTTTATGGCTGATTTACAGGGAGTAGTGGAAGATATTATATTTCGGGCATTACGTAAACGATACGCTCTGATACCCTTAAAAAAATAATACGATTATATTGGTTTTTATTCTAGAACAAGCTGGCTCCATCCATTTTTACTGGCCTTTTTTAATACTGCTTTTCTTTCTTCCATTAGAATTTTAATTTTAGACCCATAGGTCCAGCAGGTACTTTGACGGATATTTAAAATTTCAGCAAGTTTATGAGAAGAGATTTTTCCTTTACTGGAGTAGATCAGGAAAATCATATAAAAGGCTTTATTGATAGGGATTCGTGTATTTTGAAAAACAGTATATGCGGTAACGGATTCTTCATATCCGCATTTGCTGCATCTTCTGCTAAAAGCGATATGACCACTATAATAATGTGTGTTTTTACATTTGCGGCAAGTATAGCCATCTTTCCATTTCAGCTCAGAAAGAAAGAGATTACAACTATCTTTGTCAGGATAGATCTTACTGAATTCTTCGAAATCCACATCTGCAGACATGACACGGTCACGGGTTACTTTTTCAACATTAGTCTGCAGTTCCTGATTGTCTTGTTCCAGCAGGATATTCATCCTGGATATTTCTTCTGCCTGCTGTTTTAATCTATCATTGACTTCAAGCAATTCTGCATTTTTAGCTTCAATGATCAGTGATTTATGAAATACCTCTTTGGTGCGTTCTTCAACCTTCGTTTCCAGCTGCTGATTTAAAGTATCTTTCAGTTTAACATTTTCTGCCATCTGACGGATCATCTGGCGCTGTACTTTTTCTTTCTTTGTTTTAAGGATACGTAATTTATCGCCGATGGCAATAGAGAGGAATACCATTTCCAGTACAAAACAAAAGCTTAAGCTATAATAGCTGATGACCCCAAAATTTAACCATGAAAATCCTAACATGATCAGGAATTTTAATGTAAAACCTATAAACAGAAAGCTGTAGCCCAGAACAAAGAAGCGTGCTGGTTTATAACCTTGTTTATAAATATAAATGCCCGTATAAAAAGCTACTGCCAATGGTATAAACTCAAGAAACTTATAGGTAAACAAAGAGCGGTCAAAAAACAGCGCATAAATGAAAAGTGCTGTTCTGATGCCAATAATATATAAAATGAGCTGGTTTAGCCGCGGTGCTTTTGCTTTAACGAAAAGTAGCTCTTTAGTAAACAACAGGGCAAATATGCTTGTGGCGTATAAAGCAAATGCATAGGCAATTTGATTCCACACAGATGCTGCAGACCAGAGGTACTGATAAGCAATACCATCTGTACTCATTTCAAAGAAGCCCACACTTAAATTGTACAATACATAATAAAGGTATTGTCTTTGCCGCATGGCGATAAACATGATCAGGTTATAAAAACTGAAGACCAGGATCATTCCATAAAAAATACCAAAGTAGAAATATTCGTCGAGAGCGTATGAAATAAACCAGTCTACACTTCTCAGTACAATAATTGCATCAGAAATTTGTGAGGATTGGAATTTGAAATAGTAAAGCTGTGTTTCATCGTTATCATTATTGATATACAGTTCAAAGTTTTTATGATGAAGTTCGCGCTGGTCAAATTTGAACTGATCACCAAATTCTTTAACCTCGTAACCTCCGTTTTTTTGAGGCAGATAGGCAGTTACATGATCAATTGTCTGATCAAAAAATTCAAGGAGATATCTTTTATTGGCTTTGCTGTTATGTTTAATCTTAATTCTGAACCAGTAGGTAGCTTTCAGATCTGTAGTCTGTGGCGTGCTTTCCAGACTTTTTATGAAATGATGATCATAATCTTTACTGCTTATCTTCTCAAAACTTAGCTTATTTGAGGTGTCTTTTAACCATTCTATTTCATTGAAATTAAAGATATGCTGATCGGCATTATCATTTACGGCAACAATTTTTTGCGCATACATGAACTGGCTGATAGCGAGAAATAATAGTATGGTAATTAAGACACGTAAAATAGAGAGAGTGAACCGGTTAAACATAAATGAATAAGAAAGCCCATGGCGTTTGTTACAAAAGCAAATATAAACTTAATTTGATTGCTATTCTGCAACGTTATTGCATATGTCTTTATATGGTCTATATTTGCAGGCATTAACAAAAAATTTAAGCAGATATGAGCGTAGCTACCGTTATATGGAATCCCGGTGATTCTATAATAGATTTAGGATTTTTTGCATTAAAGTATTATTCTTTGTTTTTCCTTCTTGCATTTGTTTCCAGCTATATGGTATTGAAGAAACAATTTATTAAATATGGGATTGATGTTGAACTCATGGACTCTTTAACCATATACACTGTTTTAGGTACACTTATCGGTGCAAGGCTGGGGCATGTACTGTTTTATGATTTTACTTATTTTTCTCAGCATCCGTTAGAAGCAGTTCTTCCTGTTACGTTTACGCCACATTTCCGTATTACAGGTTTCCTTGGACTGGCAAGTCATGGTGGCGGAATTGGTATTATGCTGAGTCTAATCTTATTTAGCAGGAAATTCAAAATAAAACTGTGGTTTTTATTAGATCAGGTTGCTCTGGTAGTACCGCTTGCAGGTACTTTCATCAGGCTGGGAAACCTGATGAATTCAGAGATTGTAGGAAAGCCAACTGATGTAAGCTGGGCTTTTATATTTTTGAGAAATGATCATATTCCACGTCACCCGGCACAATTATATGAGGCTGTTGCCTATTTGCTGATATTTGGCTTTGTGTATCTGATCATGAATAAATATCCAAAGTCTTCTGGTTTTTATTTCGGAATGGTGATCTTCCTGATTTTCTGCTTCAGGCTTGCTATTGAGTTTATTAAAGAAGATCAGTCTGCTTTTGAAGCCGGAATGCTTTTAAATATGGGACAATTACTGAGTATTCCTTTTATCCTGACAGGACTGGTGATTATGTACCTGAAAAGAGAGGCACCAGAAAATGCATTAGTGAAAACCGTTTAAGCAATAACGGTTTTCAATTTGTTCTTATTACTTAGCAGTGAGGTTAACAACACGCAAAGCAGAAATCCTCCAAAGGCTAATGCTGCTCCTACATATTGAGGAGAAGTGAATCCATAGGCTGCTATAGGTAAGCCGCCTAAAAATGCGCCAAGTGCATTTCCTGTATTGGCACTTGCCTGCATAGAAGACGATGCTAACATTTCTGCTCCTTTTGCTGCGCCAATCATCAGCATCTGTAAAGGTGCAATAACTGCAAATGCAAGTGCGCCAGTAATAAAAGTCAACAAGATAGCTGCAATTTTAATATGGCTTAACAGGGCAACTAACAGGAGGGTTACGATCATCGCTACCAATAAGTAGGTAGTTGTTTTTAAAGGCGAATATATATCTGCCAGACGGCCTCCTGCAAAATTACCTGCTGCCATTCCAATACCTGCAATTACCATGATCGGGGTAATCATATTGCTGCTAAAATGTGCAACTTCTGTCATTAAGGGCGCAATATAACTGATCCAGGCAAACAAACCTCCTGTACCGATTGCACTAATCCCAATAATAATCCAGAGTTCTGGTTTTTTAAAAACTTTAACACTATCTGAAAATTTGGTTTCTGATTGTGAAGGTAGTACAGGTAACCATAATTTGATACTTGCTGCGGTAATCAGGGCAATTACAGAAACTAACAGAAATGAGATCCTCCAGCTAACGTTATGCCCGATAAATGTGCCTAATGGTACGCCTATAATGTTGGCTATAGTTAAGCCGGCAAACATAACAGATACTGATTTAGCTTCACTTCCGGGATCAGCCAATCTGCTGGCAACTACTGCTCCGATGCCAAAAAAGGCTCCATGTGGCAGACCTACTAAAAAGCGTGCAATGAGCAGAAGTTCATAAGTAGGAGCAAAACTAAAGAGTATATTTCCGCTGGCTACAGTGATCATCAGGCCAATCAATACTTTTTTAGGTGGATATTTACCAAGTATAGCAACCATAATCGGAGCTCCGATAATAACACCCAGGGCATAAATTGAAATTAGGTTT
>Ga0247807_10002315_pt1 | contig 10545 bp, 6 predicted proteins | sample UWRJL074202C1_FD_179931 | JGI IMG/M metagenome (GOLD analysis project Ga0247807, IMG submission 179931) | Plant litter microbial communities from Arlington Agricultural Research Station in Wisconsin, United States - UWRJ-L074-202C-1 | ecosystem: Environmental > Terrestrial > Plant litter >...
TCGCTGGTCTTCGGCTTCGCCCAGGCCGAGAACGGCTGGTCCTCGTGGCAGGTGCTCGTCTTCATCCCGCTCGGCGTTGTGCTGCTGGCCCTCTTCGTGCTCGTTGAGAGCCGCTCCAACCACCCCTTGCTGCCGCTCCGCATTCTCGCCAACAAGGTGCGCGGTGGCGCGTTCATCACCGGCACCCTGACCGGCGCCGCCCTGCTGGGTGGGTTGCTCTTCCTCACCTTCCACCTGCAGATCGTGCTCGGCTTCTCGCCGTTGCAGTCCGGCCTGGCCTCCCTGCCCATGACAGCCATGATCATCGTGGGCGCGGCGGTGCTCTCGAAGTTCCTGCCCCAGGTGGGTGTGCGGCTGCCGATGACAGTCGGCCCCGTCGTCGTGGCGGCCGGTCTGCTCTACCTCTCCCGCATCACCGTGGGCGGCAGCTACGTCGTCGAGGTGCTGCCCGGGCTGATCCTGATGGGCCTGGGCCTGGCCATGATCTTCGTGCCGCTGCAGAACGTGGCTCTGGCCGGCATCGACGCGCACGACGCCGGCGCCGCCAGTGCCGCCGTCACCGCCGTGCAGCAGATCGGCGGTTCGATTGGCTCCGCGGTGTTCACTGTGCTCTACACCTCGGCGGTCGCTGCCACTCTCGCCGGCGGAGACGGCACTCCGGTCGCCCAGCTGCAGGCCTTCGTCGACGGCTACCAGGCTGCTTTCTTCTGGGCTGCCGTCGGTGTCTTCCTGGCCGCCCCCGTGGCGTTCTTCATGGTGCGTCCGCGCGCCGAGGACCTGCTCGGCACCGAAGGCGCCGTGCACCTGGGCTGAAGCGCCCACCCGCAACACACGAAGGCCCCCGGTTTCCACCGGGGGCCTTCGCCGTGCGCAACCGAGGCTAGCTGTCGGCGGCGATCACGATCGTGTCGCCGTGCACGTCGAGGGTGACGACGAGCAGGGCATCCGTCTCGTGCGGGTTGATCGAGTAGTCGAGCACCGCGAAATGCTGGTCATTGCCGATGTGGTGCGGGTGGAACCCGATCCGCTGCAGCTGGATGGACCGCAGGAAGTCGATCTGTTTGTCCCCGGAATCCCAGATCAGGGCGTCCTCCAGCACCTCGCCGTCGACCTCCTCGAACTGGGCGACGATGAACTGGCTGGTCACCGACACCTCGGCGCTCAGGTCGGCCACGAGCGACTCCCTGGCCTGGGAATCCAGGTCTTCCAACGCGTTGATCATGGCCGCGACGATGTCGAGGGCCTCGGCGGACACCGACTCCTCGTCGGGCGAGCTCACGTCAATCTCGACGTTCTGGTCGCCCAGTTCGACGGTGTCGGACCAGTACACCTCGCCGCTGTCGTCGTCGCTGCCGAGAATTCCGAAGAAGTCGTGTTCGATGGTCATGAGACGTCCTATCCGACGAGTTTTTGTGCGAAAACGTGCGGGGTGAATCCGGTGAGGTCGTTGATCCCCTCACCCTGCCCGACGAGCTTGATGGGGATGCCGGTCTTCTCCTGCACGGCCAGGACGAAGCCGCCCTTGGCGGACCCGTCGAGCTTGGTGAGCACCAGCCCGGTCACCCCGGCGTGCTCGATGAAGGCCTCCGCCTGGGCAAGGCCGTTCTGGCCGGTGGTGGCGTCCAGCACCAGGAGGACCTCGGAGATGGGGGTCTGCTTCTCGATCACCCGGCGGATCTTGGTGAGTTCGTCCATCAGCCCGCCCTTGGTCTGCAGGCGGCCGGCGGTGTCGATAATGACGATTTCGGTGCCCGTGTTGATGGCGCGTTCGACGGTCTGGAAGGCCACCGAGGCCGGGTCCTGGCCCTGCGCCTGCGGCTTGACGATCTCGGCGCCGGCGCGCTCGGCCCAGGTGGCCAGCTGCTCCACCGCGGCGGCGCGGAAGGTGTCGGCGGCGCCGATCAGCACGCTGCGGTCGTAGACACGCAGGAACTTCGCGAATTTGCCGATGGTGGTGGTCTTGCCGACGCCGTTGACGCCGACCACGAGCACCACGGCGGGCCGTGCGCTGAGGTTCAGGGTGGAATCGAGTTTGGCCAGGCGCTCCTCGATGCCCTCCCGCAGCATCCGGTGCAGGTCCTTGGGGTCGGTCGTGTTGTATCTGGCCACCTTGGCGCGAAGCTCGGCGACGATCGCATCGGTGATGTCCGGCCCGAAGTCGGCCTGAATCAGCGAGTCCTCGAGGTCATCCCAGGTGTCTGCGTCGATCGTCTTCTTCGCGAACACTCCGCGCAATGCGCCGGAGAGGGACCACGGGGTGCGTTCTGCCATGGGTCAAGGCTAGTCGGCGTGGACCGGCCGTGCGCACCCGACCCGCGCGCCGACGGCGCCGCCCACGGCCAGGGCGATGCCGGCGGCGATCCGCCGTGGGGTGGCGCGGGGTCCGGGGTGCTGGGTATCTTCACCGGTAGCGCCGTTGCCGCCCGAGCGAAAGGATGCCCGATGTCCCCCGCGACCCCCACCGTCCTGGCCGATCTGGATGCCCAACTGGAGGGAAGCGTGCTGCTGCCCGGTGCTCCGGGCTGGGACGACGCCAGGGCGGCCTGGAACCTCGCCGTCGACCAGCAGCCGCGCGCCATCGCCCGGCCCCGCTCCGTGCGGGACCTGCGCCATATCATCGTCGCCGCCCGCGAGGCCGGCGCGGGCGTGACCGTGCAACCGCGCGGGCACGGCGCCGGCACCGACCTCACCGACACGATCCTGGTGCGCACCACGGCGTTCGACGAGGTGAGTGTCAACGTTCTCGCCCGGTTCGCCCGCGTCGGCGCCGGCGTGCCGTGGGGCACCCTGCTGGCTCGCCTCGACGGCACCGGGTTGGTGGCCCTCGCCGGGTCGAACCCCGATGTGAGCGTCGCCGGGTATCTGCTCTCCGGTGGCCACTCCTGGTTCAGCCGGTGGAAGGGGCTGGCGGCGCACTCGATCCGCGCGGTCGAGCTGGTCGATGCGCGCGGGGTACTGCGCCGGGTCACCAGGGAAAGCGATCCCGATCTGCTCTGGGCGCTCCGCGGCGGCGGCGGCCTGTTCGGCGTGGTGACGACTCTCGAAATCGACCTGTTCCCGGCGCCGGACCTTTTCGGCGGCAAGATCCTGTTCCCGGCGGAGTCGGCCGAGGTGGTTTTCGGTGCGGCGCTCGACGTCCTGTTGGATGCACCCCCGGAATTGAGCCTGTTCCTGGGCATGATCAATCTGCCCGACACCCCGGCGGTGCCGGAACTCCTGCGCGGCCGCAGCTTCACCCAGGTGGATGCCGTCTTCGTGGGCACCGAGGCGGACGGCCAGGCGCTGCTGGCCCCTCTGCGCACCATCGCACCGGTGATCGCGGATCTCAGCCACGCGTTTTCGATCGGCCAGCTCGGTGATGTATCGGCCGAGCCCCAGGAGCCCTCGGCCACCCTCGACTGGGCCATGGCGGTGACCGAGCTGGAGCCGGCGACCATCGCCGAACTGATCGAGGCCTTCCGCACCGGCAGCTACGCGGGTCTCACGCTGCTGCAGATCCGGCCGTTGGGCGGGCTGCTCGTTGACGCCGCCGTGGGCGCCGATGGAGCAGCGGGGCATCTGGATGCGGCATTCGTGCTGTTCGCGGCGGCCATCCTGCCGCCCGGCGCGCCGGTCCCGGTCGGAGCGGAGCGGCATCTGCTCTTCCAGCCCCTGGCGGACACCCTGCAGGCCGTCGGAACGCCGCGCACGGTTCCGTCGCTGCTCGCAGCCGAGCAGGACCTGTCCCTCGCCTTCGCGCCCGACACCCTGCAGCGGCTCGGGCAGGTCAAGAAGGCGGTCGATCCGGAGAACCTGTTCCGCAGCAATCGACCGCTGCCGGCGGCGTACCTGCTCAGCTAGGCCCGAAGCGTCACGACGCCTGCTCGTCGGCCGCCGGGATGCCGGCCTCGCGAACGATGCGCTGGCCCACAACGGCGGACACACCGTCTTGCCGCATCGACACCCCGTAGAGCGCATCCGCGATCTCCATGGTGCGTTTCTGGTGGGTGATGACGATCAACTGACTGGTGGTGCGGAGGTCCTCGAAGATGGTCAGCAGGCGGCCCAGGTTGGCGTCGTCGAGCGCGGCCTCCACCTCGTCCATGATGTAGAACGGGCTGGGCCTGGCCTTGAAGATCGCGATGAGCAGGGCAACGGCGGCCAGCGACCGTTCGCCGCCGGAGAGCAACGAGAGCCGTTCGATCTTCTTGCCCGCGGGCTTGACCGAGACCTCGATCCCGGTGGTGAGCATGTCGGAGGGGTCGGTGAGCTGGATGCTGCCGCTCCCCCCGGGGAAGAGTACCGGGAAGACCTCCGCGAACGCGGCCTGAGTGTCGTCGAAAGCGCTCGCGAAGATGGTGCCCATCTTGTCGTCGATGTCGTCGATGATCGTGAGCAGGTCGGCACGGGTGTTGGTGAGGTCGGTGAGCTGCTCGGTGAGGAAGGAATGCCTCTGCTCCAGGGCCGCGAACTCTTCGAGGGCCAGCGGGTTGATGCGCCCCAGCCGGGCATACTTGCGTTCCGCGGCGGCCAGGCGCGCCTGCTGGGCGGCACGGTCGTACGGGATCAGGTCGTCGGCCGCGATGTCGTCATCGTCGCCATCGAGGCCGACGGATCCGTGCGGTCCGGCCCCGGCCTGCCCGGAAGGCACGGGCTGGTCTGGACCGTACTCAGCCACGAGCACTTCTTCGACGAGCCCCAGCTCGCCCGCGGCGCGCTCCAGGAACGCCGACAGCTGCAGCTTCTTCTCGTAGATCGCCAGCTCGAGGCCGTGTACGTTCTCTGTGATGGCCTGTAGGCGGGTGCGCAGCCCGCTCTCGGCGCGGCGGAGCTCGCTGAGCTCCTCGTTCTGACTGGCGCGCTCGGCTTCGGCGGCGGCCAGCCGCTGGCGGGCCTCGGCAACGGCACCGTCGATCGAGGCCAGGACCGCGGGTAACGCGTCGGCGACGGCAGAGGCGGCGTGCACCTGGCGGCGACGGATGACGGCACGGCGGGCAGCGGCGTCGGCCTCGGCCCGGTCGGCTGCGAGTTGCCGCGTGAGACCCTCCACCCTGGCCTGGCCGCTGCGCACCCGTTCTCTGGCCGTGTCGACCTGCAGACGTGCTTCGATCTCGGTCTCCCTGGCACGTTCCAGCTCGGCGTAGAGGGAGTCGCGTGCACTGACGTCCAGGATGGGTCGGGGCGTGGAGCGCAGGGTGCTCAGGGCGGCGGCGCTGGTGGCCGCTGCGCGCTCGGCCTCGGCGACCCCGGCCGACGCCAGGTCGGCCGCCGCCGACAGCCTGTCGAATTCGGCTGACGCGGCATCCGCCTGCACGGTGAGGCGGTTGCGCCGGTCGGCCAGCGCACTCTGTCGGGTGCTCTGCTCCCGAAGTGCCACCCTGGCGGCCCGGGTCTGCTCCTTCGCTGTGGCCAGCATGGTGCGCTGCTCGCCGAGGTCCCCGGAGACCTGGGCGATCTGCGAGGTCACCTCGGCCAGGCGGCTCTCGGCGGCGTCGCGTTCGGTGACGAGTTCGAGTTTGCTGGGCGCGGCCCCTGCCCCGCCACGCAGCGACTGGGCGGTGAGCACATCGCCGGCCAGCGTGATCACCGTGACCGGGTACGCCGTTCCGGCGCTCAGGAGGGCATCTGCCGCGGCCACGGCGGCGGCGAGGTCGTCGACGATCACGGTTCGGGCCAGGAGGCCGAGAACCCCGTCCGGTGCCGTGACGACGGTGTGGGCGGCTCGACTGCCGGCCAGCCCGGTCAGGTCGAGGGGTGGTCCTGCTGTGTGATCTCCGGCCTGGGCGATGACCAGCTCGACCCTGCCCAGGTTGTCGGCGTCGGCGTGCTCCACAGCGGCGATGGCGGCCGCTCGGTCGTCGGCGGCGACGGCGTCGGCCAGGGAACCCAGTGCCGCGGCGATCGCGCGTTCGAACCCGGGCTGCACGCTCATCTGCTCGGCGACCAGCCCCCTGATGCCGGGCAGGCCTGCACCGATCAGGGCGCTCGACCCGTCTTTCTGGCCGAGAGCCAGCGTCAGGGCGCCGGTTCGGGCCGCCAGGGCGTCGCGCTCGCGCTCCGCGCCGTGCAGGAGTTCCCGCAGTCGCTCGATGTCGGTCTCGGCCCGGGCGACCTCGGCCTCCGCGCTCTCCAGGACCTCGGCGAGGTCTACGGCAGGCCCGTCAGCCACATCGGCGTCGTCAAGGGCGGCGAGCTGGTCGCGGGCGGCGCCCAGGCGGTCGCGGGCGGAGTCGAGGGCGCCCTCCTGGCGCAGCACTTCGCCGCGCACCGCCGCCAGGCGGGACGCCGCGGTGTCGGCCTGTCCGGCCAGGTGGGAGACCTGCAGGTCATGCCTGGACACGAGAGCCGACTGCGCGGCGATTTCGTCGTCGACGGCGTCGAGGTCGCGCCGCACCGCGGCGGTCGCCGTGCGCGCGCTGGACCAGGCGTCTTCGGCGGCGGAGATTCCGGCTCGGAGCCTGTCGACCTCTGCGGCGGCATCCTGCACGCGCTGGGGCGTGATGCTGGACGCACGTTCGGCAGGTTCGGCCTGCGTGCCGAGAAGTGCGAGTCTCTGGTTGGCCAGGGTGTAGAGGCCGCGCAGCCGTTCCTGGGCGGATTCGAGCCCGAAGGCGGTGCGGCGGGCGACGTCCACGGCGTCGCCGACCTGGGCCTCCTCCAGTCGGCGCACCCGCACCTGGTTGTGATCGAGTTGGTCCTGGATGACGATCCGCTCGGAGTGCTTTTCGCTCTCGGTGCGCCCGTGAGTGTCGAGCGCGGTGCGCAGGGCGACCACGTCATCGGCCAGCAGCCGGGCGCGGGCGTCCCGCACCGTGGCCGCGATCTGCTGGGCCTGCCTGGCCACCTGGGCCTGTTGGCCGAGCGGCTTGAGCTGGCGCCGGATCTCGCCGGCCAGGTCGCTGAGCCTGGTCAGGTTGGTCTGCATCGCCTCGAGCTTGCGAACGGTCTTTTCCTTGCGCCGTCGGTGCTTGAGAATCCCCGCGGCTTCCTCGATGAAACCGCGCCGTTCTTCGGGGCTGGCGCGCAGCACAGCATCCAGTTGCCCCTGCCCCACGATCACGTGCATCTCGCGGCCGAGCCCGGAGTCGCTGAGCAGCTCCTGAACGTCGAGCAGTCTGCAGGTGCGCCCGTTGATCGCGTACTCGCTGGCCCCGTTACGGAACAGGGTGCGCGAGATCGTCACCTCGGCGTAGTCGATGGGCAGCGCGCCGTCGCTGTTGTCGATCGACAGGATCACCTCGGCCCGGCCGAGGGGTCCGCGGGTGGAGGTGCCCGCGAAGATGACATCCTCCATCTTGCCGCCGCGGAGCGTCTTCACGCCCTGCTCGCCCATGACCCACGCCAACGCGTCGACGACGTTCGACTTGCCGGAACCGTTGGGACCGACGACACAGGTGACCCCGGGTTCGAAGGCGAAGGTCGTCGACTGGGCGAAGGACTTGAAACCCTTGAGGGTGAGGCTCTTCAGATACACCCCGTCCACCCTCCCTCGCGCCGGCACCGCGCTCGCCGCATCGTGGCCACCGGATAGTGACCGCCTGGTCACGGCTAACGGTACCCGACCAGCGCTCAATCACTGGGATCGGCCCGCTGGTGGGCACGATTACCGCCGCCTGCGCCCTGAGGCCCCTGCGAAGGCGGGTTCGGGGATCTTGAAGAGCGGGCTGACACGGACGCGCCTATTGCCGGCGGCACGCCGCGGGTACGCTGATCGACCATGACCGATGATGCGTTCACGATCGATGAGCTCGCCATCCCTGAGCATCCGAACGGCGCGGGCTGGACTGATTTCGCCGCGTCGGTGCACGTCAAGAACGCCGTGGAGATGTTCGCGTACGGCACCGACGAACTGACGTTCACCGCCGAGGAACTCCTGCCCGCATGGCACACCCTCGAACACGCACCACGCCGGTTGCTGGTTGCCAGGGCGGAGGGGCAGATCGTGGGTCGTGCGGTGTACGAGACTCTGGCCGAGCCCTCGTCCGACTATGCGTGGTTGAGCGTCGAGGTGTTGCCGCAGTTTCGCCGGCGGGGAATCGGCGGCGCTCTAGCAGCACGGTTGGAGGCGATCGCCGACGCCGAGAACCGTGCGAACCGGGTGGTTTACGCCGTCTCCCCCGAGCACGTCGACCGGGGGGAGTCCGCCGAGCGTCTGATGGCACCGACGGGTTTCGGTTCGGTGCCGCTGGCAAACCCCGAGGTGCTCTTCCTGCTGCATCGCGGGTACAGGCTGGAGCAGGTTGAGCGCGGCAGCCGGCTCGAACTGCCTGTTGACCCTGACGTGCTCGCAGAGCTCGAGCGCACCGCCGCCCGGCACGCCGGCGATGACTACGCCCTGGTGAGCTGGACCGGGCGCACCCCGGAACGCTGGCTCGAGGATTTCGCCGAGTTGTACACGCGGATGTCGACCGATGCCCCGACCGCCGGCCTCGAGGAACCGGAGGACGTCTGGACCGTTGAGCGGCTGATCGCCGACCAGGACGCCGGCGCGGCCGGCCCGCGCACGGCGCTGGTGACGGCGATCCTGCACCGGCCGAGCGGGCATCTGGCCGGCTTCACCGAGTTGTCGGTGCCGGCGGGCTCCGCCCGGGCCGCCAGCCAGGAAGACACCCTCGTGCTGCGGGAACACCGCGGTCGCCGGCTGGGCATGCTGCTGAAGATCGCGAATCTGAAGCAGTTGGGCCAGGCCTTTCCGCTGGTGCCATCTGTGACCACCTTCAACGCCGAGGAGAACCGCCACATGCTCAGCGTGAACGAGGCGCTCGGTTTTGTGCCGATGGGCTACGAGGGAGCCTGGCGCAGGGTCAGCGCAGGCGCTGGCAGCGTGGACAGAAGTGCGAGGAGCGATTCATGAATTTGGCCCGAACGAGCTCCGTGCCGCAGCGCGGGCACGGGCGGCCGTGTTGCCCGTAGGCGTTGAGGCTGTGCGAGAAGTAGCCGGACTGGCCGTTCACGTTCACGTACTGGGCGTCGAAGCTTGTTCCGCCCTCCGCGAGGGCGCGCGACAGGATCGCCCGTACGGCGTTCAGCAAACGACGGGCCGTGACCGTGGAGAGTGAGGCCGCGGGCTGGTCGAAGTGCACCCTGGCCTCGTACAGGGCTTCGTCGGCGTAGATGTTGCCGATTCCGCTGACGACGTTCTGGTCGAGCAGTACTCGTTTGATTCCCGACCGGCTACGACCCAGCGCGCGATAGAACTCCGCTGCGGAGAACCACGGGTCGAGCGGGTCGCGGCCGATGTGCGCCACCTGGCTGGGGATCAGGCCCGCCCAGACCGCGGCAGTGGCAGCTGCTCCGCCTGCGGGTGGGGAACCCGGAGCCAGGCCGGGCCCCGCGTATCCGGCCGGATGGCCGTCACCGGTGGCCTGCAGCCTGTCGACGGCCATGCTGCCGAAGATGCGCTGATCCACGAAGTGCAGGGCCAGCTCGCCGTGCACGGGGTGTTCAAGGCTGAGACGGATGCGCAGCAGCTTTTCGGGCGGCTCGCCGGCGTTTCGCAGCAGCACCTGCCCGCTCATGCCCAGGTGCGCCACGATCGCGCGGTCCGGAACTGTGCGCTCAGGAACGGCGCGGTCCGGTACTGTGCGGTCCGGTACTGTGCGGTCCAGGACTGTGCGGTCCGGGACCGGAGGGTGCGGCTGCAGCGGAAACCACAGGAATTTTCCCCTCCGCACGGCCGCATCGATGCGGGCCCCGGTCAGGAGTGCGTCGAACTCACCGAGCGACCTGTCGTGGCGGCGCAGAGAGCGTTGGTCGAAGACCTCGACACCGGTGACTGTCGCGCCCGACACTGCGTTCTCCAGGCCGGCACGGACGACCTCCACCTCGGGGAGTTCGGGCACGGGTCAGCTGCGGGTGGCGCGCAGGGTGGTCCACGCGTCGAGGGCAGCGGCCATCTCCGCGTGCTTCTTGCTGGTGCCCTCCCCCGTGGCCGTCACAGCGGTGCCGACCGTGACCGTGGCGACGAAGACCTTGGAGTGGTCAGGACCGCTCTCGGCGACCGCATAGACCGGAACACCGGCTCCGAGCCGGGCTGCGGCTTCCTGCAGGCTGGTCTTGGGGTCCATGGAGATCCCGAAGTGGCCGGGGTCGGCGAGCATGGGCGCCAGCAGGCGCATCACAAAACGCGTCGCGGACTCGACGCCGGTGTCGAGGTACACGGCCCCGATGAGGGCCTCGACGGTGTCGGCGAGGATCGACGACTTGTCGCGGCCGCCGGTGAGGGTCTCGCCACGCCCGAGGCGCACGAAGCGGCCCAGGCCGATCCCCCGGGCGACCTCGGACAGCGCGGCCGTGGAGACCAGACTGGCCCGGCGCTTGGCGAGGTCGCCCTCGGGAAGGGACGGGAAGTCGCGGTACAGCATCACGGTCACGGCCTGGCCAAGAATCGAGTCGCCCAGAAACTCCAGGCGTTCGTTCGTGGGCAGGCCACCGTTTTCGTACGCGAAGGAGCGGTGCGTCAGCGCGAGCTCCAGAAGGCCGGAGTCGACCTGCAGACCGAGGATCTGCTGCAGGGCCGCCATCGAATCGTCCGGCGACCCGGCCTGCTTCCGGGCAGCAGAAACT
>Ga0247807_10002316_pt1 | contig 10544 bp, 8 predicted proteins | sample UWRJL074202C1_FD_179931 | JGI IMG/M metagenome (GOLD analysis project Ga0247807, IMG submission 179931) | Plant litter microbial communities from Arlington Agricultural Research Station in Wisconsin, United States - UWRJ-L074-202C-1 | ecosystem: Environmental > Terrestrial > Plant litter >...
GAAGAGACCGACGAAGACGACACCGGCGACCCGTTCGTGCTGCCCGGCTGGGCCTGGGCGATCGGACTGAGCCTGCTCATCCCCGCGTTCGTCATCTTCGTGCCGCTTCTCATCATCGCCGCCATCAAGTCCCGCCGCGCTCGCAAGCGCCGCGAAAGCGCCCGCGGACCCGACCGGGTCGCCGGCGCGTGGCAAGAGCTGCTCGACCAGTACGCCGAGCTCGGCTACGACGTGCCCCAGCGCGCGACCAGGCTGATGGTCGCCGAGCGCCTCGAGGCCCAGCTCGCCGAGCACCCCGTGCGCCTGCGCTCGCTCGCGGCCGCCGCCGACGAGGCCGTGTTCGACGGCCGCGAGGTCGATGCCGAACGCAGCGAGAAGGTCTGGAACGAGGCGATCGCTGCGATCGCGGTCGCGCGCTCTGCCGTGACGAGGGCCCGCCGCATCCTGAGCCGCTACCGTATCCGCGGAAACCGCAAGAACAACCGAGGGCAGCAAAAGTGAAGATCAAACTGACCCTCCAGAGATCGACCGGCCCCGCCGCCGATATCGTCGTGACGACGGATGCCGCGGCGACGGTCGGCGACGTGGCCAACGTCATCGGCATGGTCGACCCGCTCTCACCTCGCGCCTCGTCGCCCGACGTGACCCTGCAGCTCGTCGACGCCCTCGGCAACGGGCAGAAGGTGCTCGAACCGCAGATCGCCCTGGGCGAGGCGGCGATCGGATCCGGAGCGACCGTCGCCATCGTGGCGGTCGGCACCGGAACCGCGCCTGTCGTGCGCGCCGAAGCCGCCGCCGTGCTCGTTGTGGTCGAAGGGCCCGACGCCGGCGCGGAGTTCCCCCTGTCGATCGGCACCCGCTACCTCGGCCGTGACGCGTCGGTCTCCGACGTCACCCTCGCCGACCCGCTCGTCTCCAAGCGCCACGCACGCCTCGACGTCTTCTCGCAGTCGGTGCGCATCGTCGACCTGAACTCGGCCAACGGTCTCGAGATCGACGGCGGCACCGTCACCCGTGTCGACCTCGAGAACGGCGACAGTGTGCGCATCGGCGACTCGTTGCTGCGCGCGAAGATCGTCGCTCCCGTCGCCGAGGTGGCCCCCGTCGCGAGCGGACCGGTCGCCTTCAACCGCTCGCCGCGCGTCGAGGTGCGGTTCCCCGGTTCCGAGCACACCGGCCCCTCGATGCCGAGTGAGAAAGACAACCAGCCGTTCCCGTGGATCGCCGCCCTGCTTCCGCTGCTTCTCGGCGTCGTCTTCATCATGACCGGACGCCCGCTCGAGTCGCTCATCTTCATCGCGGCCTCACCCATCCTCATCGTCGGCACCTACCTGTCGACTCGCGGCACCCGCAAGCGCAAAGAGAAGATGGAGATCGCCAAGTTCGACGAGCGCGCCAAGTACCTCGAAAAGACCCTCGACGCCGAGGCGATCACCGAAAAAGAAGTCCGCCTTCGCGAGGCCCCCTCGACCACCGAGGTCTATACGGCTGCCATGGAGCTGGGCCCGCTGCTCTGGACCCGCCGTCCCGAGCACTGGCAGTTCCTCAACCTCAACCTCGGCGTCGGCAGGATGGAGTCGCGTAACTCGCTCTCGCTCACCAACGAAGAGTTCGCGCTGCCGCCGTTCCTCGAGCGTATGCACGAGACGCGCGACAAGTACCGCTACGTCGACGACGTCCCGGTGACCGAGAACCTGTTCTTCGCCGGTGCCCTCGGCATCGCCGGGCCGCGCCCCGCCGCCGCCGATATGGCGCGCGGCATCCTGGTGCAGGCCGTCGGACTGCACTCGCCGGCCGAGGTCGTCGTCGCCGCGATCGTGAGCAACGCCTGGACGAGCGAATTCGAGTGGCTCAAGTGGCTGCCCCACACCGGGTCGGCACACAGCCCGATCGAGGCCGCGCACTTGGCGAACAGTCAGGCCACCGGAGACGCGTTGCTCTCCGCGCTCGAAGCACTCATCACCACGCGTAACAAAGCGAAGATCGTCGTGCGCGGGGCCGTGATGAGCGACAAGTCCGCTCTCGAGGCGGGGGCTTCCGCCGGCGAGGGTGCGCAGGCCGTCACGGCACCGCCGTCGGCCACGCCCGCGATCCTGGTGCTCGTCTCCGACGACGCTCCCGTCGACCGCGCGCGCCTGGTGCAGATGGCGGAACGTGCCGCCGACGCCGGGGTCTACCCGGTCTGGGTCTCGGCCAACGTCGCGAGCCTTCCCGCCGTCACCCGTACCTTCGTCGACGTCGCGACCGACGGCACGACCGCGAAGATCGGCCTCGTGCGCCTCGGCAGCGACATCGTCGACGCCCGCACCGAGCCGATCACCCGCGACCAAGCTCTCGCGATGGCGAAACGCCTGTCGCCCGTCGTCGACGCCGGCGCGCTGTTGCGCGACGCGAGCGACCTGCCTCGCACGGTGTCGATGCTCTCGCTGCTCGGCCCCGACATCGCCGTCACGCCGAACGTCGCCGTCGACCGCTGGCGCCAGAACGACTCCATCCACGACCGCTCCGGCGGTCCGCTGGTCAAGCGTCGCGCCGGCCGGCTACGCGCGCTCGTCGGTCAGTCCGGCGTCGACGCGATGCACCTCGACCTGCGCACGCAGGGTCCGCACGCGCTCGTCGGCGGAACCACCGGTTCGGGCAAGAGCGAGTTCTTGCAGGCATGGGTGCTCGGCATGGCCGCCGAGTACAGCCCCGACCGGGTCACCTTCCTCTTCGTCGACTACAAGGGCGGCTCGGCCTTCGCCGACTGCGTCAACCTGCCGCACTGCGTCGGACTCGTCACCGACCTGAGCCCGCACCTCGTGCGCCGTGCGCTGACCAGCCTGCGCGCCGAGCTGCACTATCGCGAGCACCTGTTCAACCGCAAAAAAGCCAAAGACCTCATCGACCTCGAGAAGAGCGGCGACCCAGAGACCCCGCCGGCGCTCGTGCTCGTGATCGACGAGTTCGCGGCCCTCGCGGGAGACGTGCCCGAGTTCGTCGACGGCGTCGTCGACATCGCCCAGCGTGGTCGATCGCTCGGAATCCACCTCATCATGGCAACCCAGCGACCGGCAGGTGTCATCCGCGACAATCTGCGGGCCAACACCAACCTGCGCATCGCGCTGCGCATGGCCGACGAGTCCGACAGCATGGACGTCGTCGGCGACAAGATCGCGGGAACGTTCGACCCGTCGATCCCCGGCCGCGGCATCGCGAAGACCGGACCAGGACGTCTGACCAGCTTCCAGTCGGCCTACGCCGGCGGCTGGACCAGCGATACCCCACCAGCTCCCTCGGTAGAGGTAGCCGAACTACGCTTCGGTGCAGAACAGGTCTGGGAGGCTCCCGGCGGCAAGGTCGAGACGCCCGGTGAGGGCGAGCAAGGCCCGACCGACCAGACGCGTCTCGTCGCGAGCCTGATCAAGGCCTCGGCGTCGATCGACCTGCCCGCGCCTCGTCGGCCGTGGCTCGACGAGCTCGCGCCCGCGTTCGACCTCACCAAGCTGCGCCAGCGCACCGACACCGAGCTGCTGCTCGGGGTGAGCGACGTTCCGCAGGCCCAGCGCCAGGACCAGGTCTACTTCCGCCCCGATACCGACGGCAACATCGCGATCTACGGCGCCGGCGGATCGGGCAAGACCGTCACGCTGCGCACCCTCGCGGCGACCGCCGGCATCACGCCCCGCGGCGGCCCCGTCGACGTCTACGGGCTCGACTTCGGCACAGGCGGCCTGCGCATGCTCGAGGCGCTGCCGCACGTCGGCTCGATCGTGAGCGGCGACGATCCCGAGCGCGTGGTGCGCCTGCTCAAGATGCTGCGCGGCGTCATCGAAGACCGTTCGGCCCGCTACACCGCGGTCGACGCCGGATCGATCGTCGACTACCGCCGCATCGCCAACGCGCCGAACGAGAAGCGCATCCTGCTGATCGTCGACAACTTCCCCGGATTCCGCTCCGACTTCGAGACCGGATCGGGCCGGGCGCCCTGGTACTCCGTGTTCCAGCAGCTGCTGCTCGAGGGGCGCGGACTCGGGGTGCACGTCGCCATCACCGCCGACCGCCCCGGCAGCGTTCCTTCGGCCATCAGCGCCACCATCCAGCGCCGGGTCGTGCACCGTCTCGCGGACGAGGGTGGCTACATTCTCGTCGACGAGCCGTCCGACGTGCTCTCGGCCGCATCACCTCCCGGACGCGCGCTGCTCGACGGTCTCGAGACCCAGATCGCGGTGCTCGGCGGCAACGCCAGCGTCGCCGAACAGGCGAAGGCGCTCGTCGGTCTCGGCGAGGCCATGGTGCGGGCCGGCCGCCAGCCCGCTCCACCCATCGGCGCGCTCGCGACCGAGATCCCGGCCGAGTCGCTACCGGCGACGATCGGCGGGCTGCCCGTGCTCGGCGTCTCCGACGACTCGCTCGCGCCTATCGGGTTCGAGGCGACCGGCACGTTTATGCTCGGCGGTCCTCCCGGCAGTGGCCGCACGAACGCCCTGTTCGCGCTCGTGCGGTCGATCGACCTCGCGCTGCCCGACTCGCGGCGCTACTACATCGGCAACGCCCGCTCCGCCGTCGGAGCGGCCGCGGGGTGGACAGCGACGGCCCGCACGCTCGAGGAGACCAAGGAGCTCGCGCTCGAGCTCGCCAAGATCGTCGCCGACCCCGATACGCAGGGCAAGATCGTCGTCGTCATCGAGCAGATCGCCGACTTCCTCTCGAGCTCGGCCGACGCGTCGCTCGTCGAGCTGATCAAGGCGGTCAAGCGCAGCGACCACTTCCTCCTCGGCGAGAGCGAGACCAGCCAGTGGAACTCGTCGTGGCCGCTGCTCGGCGAGATCAAGGCCGGCCGCACCGGATTCCTCATCCAGCCCGACGGCATCGAGGGGGAGATGCTGCTCAAGACGCCGCTGCCCAGGGTGTCGCGCGCGGAGTTCCCCGCGGGCCGCGGATTCTTCATCGCCCGCGGCAAGTCGACGCGTGTACAACTGCCGCTTATGCCCCAATAAAGCTTGGTCTCGGCGGCATGGGCACCCCTGCCCATCGACCAATACTCAACGCCGCCGTACGTTTGAACCACTAGCCCGCTCCAGCAGCGGGGAAAACGACAAAGGAGCATCACATGGCTAACCTCAACGTCACCTACGACGACCTTCGCCAGACGTCTCAGCGTCTCAAGGCCGGTCAGGACGACCTGAACAACAAGCTCACCGAGCTGAGCGCCCTGGTTCAGGAGCTCACCGCCAACGGTTTCCAGGCCGAGAACTCCTCCGCCGCGTACCGCGACTCGTTCGAGCAGTTCCGCACCGGTACCACCACCGCCATCAACGGCCTCGAGGGCCTGAGCAACTTCCTCGTCTCCGCCGCAGACGCTCTGCAGCAGACCGACGAGGGTCTCGCTTCCGGCATCCGGGGCTAGTGACCTGCGCCGGCTTCCGCGTCACGCGGGGGCCGGCGCGCCCCACCACCCACAGATCACGAAAGGAAAATCATGGCCGACTTCGTAGTTGACACCCAGGTACTGCGCGACACCGCGACGATCCTTTCGTCGATCCACACCGAATTCAGCAAGTCAGAGAAGCGCGTCGACGCCGCCATCGAGGCGGCAGGGCAATGGGAGCTCGAAGACGCGATCAGCAGCTTCGCCACCGGCTGGGACAAGCACCGCGGCGAACTCCTCGAGCAGATCGAGGGACTCAAGAAAGTCGTGAACGGCGCTGCCGACACGATCGAACAGGTCGACTCCGACATGGCGTCCGACCTTGAAGGGGGAAACTGATGGCCCGGTACTACGACTGGAGCCCGGCCGGCTACTCGACCGACCCTATCCCCGGCGACCCCCAAGTCCTCCGCGACGAAGCGGCCAAATTCAAGAGCGTGGCGGAAAGCATCACCGAGGCAGCCACCAACCTGCGCAACATCGCCAACACCGGCGACGCATCAGGCGAGTTCGTCGAAGAGTTCGCCACGCAGGCGAACGAGGTGGCGGACCGCATCAGCAAAGCCGAGATCAAGTACACCGGACTGGCCGACGCGTTGCGCGAATACGCGGGCCCCCTTGAGCAATTCCAGACCGACTCCGTGACCATCCTCAACCGTGCGATCAACGCGAACGTGAACGCCAAAGACGGCGCGAAGTGGGAACAGCACTGGACCAAAGAGCTCTTGCAGCCGGACCTCACTCCCGATCAGGTCGAGGACGTCCAGAAGAAGCTGGATGCGGCGACGCGTGACCGCATGGACGGCGAGAGCGGAGCCATCTTCGCCCGCAGGGAGCTCGAGCAACTCGGTTTCGACCGCGACGACGCCGCATCCGCCGCGGCCAACAAGATCAAGCAGGCCGGCGAAGACAGCGGAATCAACGACACCGGCTGGGACAACTGGGTGCAGTTCTGGGAAGAGCACGGTGACATGATCGACTCGATCGTGCAGGTCTTCGGTGCCATTGCCGCCGGACTCGCCGTCATCGCACTATTCATTCCCGGCCTCAACGTAATCGTCGCGACCGTCATCGCCGTGATTGCCGTCGTCGCGATGGTCGCCCAGGTCGCGAACGCCGTCGCTCAGGCCTCTGCCGGTACAAAACCCATCTCCGAAGCGATCGTCGACATCGGACTGGCGCTCATCCCGTTCGGTGCGGGCAAGCTCGCCGGAGCGATCGGCAAGATGACCGTGGCGAGCAGCGTGCGGATCACGGCTGCGGCCCGGTCGACCGACGCGATGGCCGACGGCGTCGCCGGTGTGCTGCGTTCCACCCACATTCCCGAGGTAGCCGCCGACGTCGCCCGGGTTACTCCGACACTCGTCCAACGGCTGGTCAGCGGCAATCCCGCCGAACTCGCGCAGCTGGAGCGCCTGCGAGATCTCGCCACCCTCCAGGGCCGTGCACCGGGTGCCGGCGAGTACCTGGTGAACAATTCGTGGATACTGAAGGACATGCCGCTCGTGCAAGGTCTCGCGGGCGTCGCCGAAGGTGCGGGATTCAGCATCGGTAACCCGATCAAAGAGGCAGCATCAGATCTGGGCTGGGACAAGACCATCGAATCGGAGATGAGTTGGTAGCGACAAACGGCAGGGCAGTGCGCACGCGGGACGAACGCATCGCTCTGGTGACGGTGATCGCGTCGGCGACCGCCATCCTCACCTCGGTCGTCTTCGGCATGCTCGGCATCGCACTGAACCAGGCCTGGTACATGATCGCCAACGGAAGCGTGCCGAGCAAACCCGAGGAGGGCTTCACGTCGCGCCAAGAGCAGTGGGCCGGCCACATGATGTTCACGCTGCCCTGGTGGTATTTCGCGCTCACCGGAGCCGTTGTCCTGGCCGTGGCGATCGTCGCAGTCAACCCGCGGTGGAGGTTCCACTCGGCGAACCCGAAGTACTTCGCCTACCGCACGACGGCCGGATATCTCGTGATCGTGGGCGTCCTTCTCGCGCTGCTGCACAATTTCGCCGCCGGTTTCTACGATCTTTCCGGTGAAACGTTCAGCCTGTACTCGATCGGTCCCGCGCTGTGCCTCCTCTCGGCCGTCGTCGCGCTCGCCGCCAAGCTCTTCGGCCCGAAAACGCCGAAGAAGCCGAGGTACATCGCCCCCATCACGCCGTTGACCACGGCAGATTCGGACACGCCATGACCCTCGACGGGCCCATCAACTACCGCTTCGTATTGCCGCCCGGATGGGTTCACATCCCCGTCGACGACGAAGCCGACGACGCTGTCGCGGCCCTCGCGCGCAAGGCCGCCGCACGGGTGGAACCGTCGAAACGGGCGAAGGCAGAAACCTTCCTCCGCGAGCAGCTCGAGCAGGCCGTGGCCGGGGCCAGAGCGGGCAAGGGTCAGGATCTCTACCTGCCCACCGAACCCGTTCAAGGCATGCCGCTCCCGATCTCGATCGTCGTCGGCGAAACGCGGCCGCCCGGTGACGGGGTGTCGTTCTCGACCGCCGACGCCCTCCTGTCATTCGCGTCCCGCAGCACCGGGTCGCGGGCGAGCGCCATCGACGGCGAACTCGCGGTGCGCGCCACTACCGTCGTACCGGCGACCGACGAGCTTCCCGGTTCCCGTCAGATCACGTACCTGGTGTGCACGCCCGCACCGAATCCGCGGCTGATGCTCATCACCGCGGCGATTCTCGCCCTCGACGTGGAGGGCTTTCCCGAAATAGCCGACTCGCTCGAGTTTCTCTTCGACTCGATGGTTGCCACGATCCGATTCGAACGCCAGGCGGTGCCGGTATGAGCCCCGTCGTGATCGAACACAACGCCCCGTGGATCGGTATTCCCGAGACATTCCCCTACCTCGACTGGGCGAACGCCGACGAATGGGCCGACGCGCTCGTCGCCGAGCTCGCGGGCTCCTTCGGCGAGCCGGAAGCCGGCGAGTCCGCCGCCCTTCGCGAGTTCCTCGTCACCGTGGCCGAATCGCGGGAGCAACGCGGCGCAGACCGCGGTTACATCTGGGCCGACGGGTGGAGCACCGACAGCTACCTCGCCGACGTCACGATGATCCCGGCAGCGTTGAGCGGACAGCTCACCCTCGACCAGTTGGCCGGATCCGAAGACCCTCTCGCCGTCGAGGCCCCGGTCATCGAGCCGTTCGTCACGGACGCCGGACTCGAAGGTGTGGTCAGTGCCCGGTATCTCAACGAGCCGGGTGCCGACGGCCTGATCGCCCGGGCCGACTACGTGTTTCCCATCCCGAGCGGGCATCTGAGGCTCTACACGGCCCAGTTCGATCTGGTGCGTTTCGAGAAGGTGCTTCCCAAGCTGGCAGACCTCGCGACCACGATCTCGATCGTGGATGCGCCCGTCGCCGCGGACGGCCCGGCCATCAGCGCGTGAGCTAGCATTGCTCGGGTGAGCACGGACGACAACGACTCCTTCATCGCGCTGCCGCCGCCCGGTGCGCCGGTCGAGGATACGAAGACGGATGTCGCGGCCGTTGCCCCAGCCGAAGCCGTCGAGTTCATCTCGCTACCGCCCGGTATCGCGCTCGACTCCGGCACCTTCACGGTTCCCGCGCGCACGCCGCCCGCCCGCGAGCCGGCTCCTGAGATCGTCTTCGTTCCCACCGTGCTCGGCGCGGCCCCCGTGTTGCCCGTCGCCGGGCCCGCCCCGGTCGCCGAGCCGACCCCGGTCGCCGAGCCGACCCCGGTCGCTGAGCCTGTCGAAGCGCCCGCCGCGCCGGAGCCCGCGCCACCGACCGCACCCGTCGCAGTCACACCACCCGCACCGACTCCCGCTCCCGTCTGGCGCCTCGCTCTCCCCGATGGCGGGGCCACCGTCGCGCTCGACGCGAGCGTGCTCATCGGACGCAACCCCGCGGCATCCGCGGATTATCCCCACGCCACCCTGCTTCCGGTCGTCGACCTCACCAAGTCGGTCTCGAAGACCCACGCGCTGCTCGAGATCGACGGGGGAGTGCTCTGGGTGCACGACCTCGACTCGACCAACGGCGTGTATGTCGTCGTCGGCGACGACGTGTCCGAGGTCGTGCCCGGCACCCGGATCACCGTGCCCGCCGACGCCGACCTCGAGCTCGGCGAGTTCGTGATGCGCATCACCCGTTCCTGACCTTCCCTTACCGGCGCCGGCACCGGTCTGGTGATACTCTCGGGGAATGCATTTCGAGCGGCTCCTTCTCCTTCGTCGCCGCGGCGAGGCCTAACCCAGGCCCTCCTCGTCGCGGAGTTCTTTCGTTGGCTGATCACTCGAAAAGAAGAAGGACCGCTGAAATGACTGCACCGAATACTTCCGAGGCCGTGCGGCCCCGCACCCTGGCCGAGAAGGTCTGGGACGACCATCTCGTCGTCAAGGGCGAAGACGGATCGCCCGACCTGATCTACATCGACCTGCACCTGCTGCACGAGGTCACCAGCCCCCAGGCCTTCGACGGCCTGCGCTTGGCCGGACGTCCCGTGCGCCGCCTCGATCTGACGATCGCCACCGAAGACCACAACACCCCGACGCTCGCGATCGACAAGCCGATCGCCGACCTCACCAGCCGCACCCAGATCCAGACGCTGCGCAACAACGCCGCCGAGTTCGGCGTTCGCCTGCACTCGCTCGGCGACATCGAGCAGGGCATCGTGCACGTCGTCGGACCCCAGCTGGGCCTGACGATGCCGGGCATCACCGTCGTCTGCGGCGACTCGCACACCTCGACCCACGGCGCTTTCGGCGCCATGGCGTTCGGCATCGGCACGAGCGAGGTCGAGCACGTTCTCGCCACGCAGACTCTGCCGCTCAAAGCCTTCAAGACCATGGCCATCACCGTCGAGGGCACGCTGCGCCCCGGTGTCACGGCGAAAGACATCATCCTCGCGGTCATCGCGCAGATCGGCACCGGCGGCGGTCAGGGCTACGTGCTCGAGTTCCGCGGCAGCGCCATCCGCGCGCTCTCGATGGAGGGCCGCATGACCATCTGCAACATGTCGATCGAGGCCGGCGCCCGCGCCGGCATGGTCGCCCCCGACCAGACCACCTACGACTACCTCGAGGGCCGACCGCACGCGCCCACCGGTCAAGACTGGATCGACGCCGTCTCCTACTGGGAGACCCTCGCCACCGACGAC
>Ga0247807_10002321_pt1 | contig 10536 bp, 8 predicted proteins | sample UWRJL074202C1_FD_179931 | JGI IMG/M metagenome (GOLD analysis project Ga0247807, IMG submission 179931) | Plant litter microbial communities from Arlington Agricultural Research Station in Wisconsin, United States - UWRJ-L074-202C-1 | ecosystem: Environmental > Terrestrial > Plant litter >...
GTGTAATAAGTTTTCTGATATTCATCTTTTTTAATAATAGGTCTTATAATTTAATATCGTCTGTTTCAGATTCATTGGTATCGTTCATCAGTACATACTTATCTTCCCGAATTGTATATATTTTTTTCTGCTTTTCGAAGACATTGTCCTTTTTTGTAAATCGTGTACTGGAAATTTTTTTGTTTTTAAGATTGAAATTAAGATTAGGTAATGTAGACAATATAGTATCAATTTTAAATAAACTGGTTGTTTTATCGTATAGATAATAATTCTCATAAATATTATTTGCATCAACATCATCTCTTGTACTCGTTCTTAATGAAAAATCTGTAATACCATCGAAATTGTAATCAGCAGTACAAAGGGTATTCACAGTAGAATCGATACCATCTATATCAGTTATAATCTGTACAGTTTTTCCATTTGACTGAGAATTAACTTTAACTGCAACAGGAATAGATTCATGGTTCCGGGTCAGTTCAAAATAGTACAGAGGCGTATTTTTTGTATACATTGATTTATTTAATGGCAGAAAACTCTCTTTTGAAACCCAGCCCTTAACTAAACCACTATTAATGGTACTAATTTCAGTATAAAAGAATAATGCATTTTCATCTTTAATTAAGGCATAATCACCTCTTGATACAGTATCTGAAGTTACTGTTAAAGCATACGGCGTTTTATATACGGCTGTTGCCGGGTATAAAATTTCTGCACCTTTATAATGATGATCGACCCATTTTCCATTAATTAATTCTCCACTGCTTTCGTGAGTGAAAAAATCAGAAAGAGCATATTGATCCCAATACGCGATTTTAGTTAACCGTTGATTAATAAACCTGTATTTTTCTCCCCCATGATGTGCAGCACCGTCACGCCAGTCACTACTAATAATCTGTCTTTTCGTATCTATTTGTATTTGTGAAAGCTGAGATAATTCATCATTATATTCAAAATCATCATTTTTAGGATTATACAAATAAAAATTATTAGTGTAGTTAGGCCCTGCACCTCCAGCTTGCATTAAAAACATAAAGTCAGGATAACCATCAAAATTATAATCTGATATCTGGATTACATCAATCGGAGTTGATCTGAGCTCTGCCCACAGATCAAGAAATACCTGTTGCTTACCAGTTTTTTTATGAATGATTTTTACTGCCTGTAAGAATTCTTTGTCTGCTGAAATTTCAAAACGAAATTGCTTGGTTTGCTGTTTTTGCTTTATCCATGGATTAGTTGCCAGATCTTCTTTTTTGATCCATCCGCTTGTTGTATGCAGGAAAGTAGTTCCTTCCTGTATACCAGAATCCATTGTATAGTATCTTTTATTGTCTTTCTTTAATTCAATTCGATCTATTCCATACCATTCACCAAACGAGTCAGCTGTAATAGCTATGTATTCGTTTTTTCTAAAATAATCTTTGACAACAGCATGAGATTTTGGCTGATCGTATATCAGAATTTTATCTTTGTTTTTATTGATATGTAAATCAAGATAAGGTAACGGCCTTTTACCATGCCTTACAAAAAATGCCTGTTCAAATTGATAATTTTTACCATTTTGGTATGTTCCGGAAGTACTGTTTTTTATAGATTGATTTTCAATCAGGGGATTTTTGTAGATTCCAAAATAATCATCATTTTTACTAAAAAACCAATTTCCCGTTAGATTTTCAGAACTTATAAAAGAGCTTTCATAATTACTGCTAGTAGTAACAGAGTCTTTTTGAATCAGGAATTCTTTAGTGAAATAAGCTTCTTTAGCATCAGGTGTATTTTGTATAACAGAGGCAAATATCTGCTTTCCTTTAGTACTTATAGTATCTCTTAGAAAAGCAATTTTAAGTTGCGTATGTTCTGCATTCACAGCAACAAGTGCATATTCAAGTCTATAATCAGAAACTTCTTTATACGGAACTATTTGCATGGAAAGAAAATTATCGATTGAATTAAAGAAACGGGTATAGTGCCTGGTTTCGAAAAAATTATTCTGATCCCTATTCAATTGATATATACCAGGTTCAGGAACTTGTGCATTCAACTGGAAAGTACTGATATAAAAGAAAACAAATAAGAATAAGTAATGCATAAAGAGTTATAAGCTGCAAATATAATGATTTATGTAAATATATAATTCTATGCGAAACATGCTCTGCTTCAAGGTAAAGAACAAGAGTGAGAATTAAAAAAATATTAATCTGTTCATCATATGGTAACAAAATATAAAGTACTGAAGCAGTACCTGGTTTATACTGCATTAATCACACAAAATCCTGATGTTTTTTACGTGTTCTATCGGAAATAAATGCTGGAACGAGCAGATGTTTGTGCTAAAAAAGCAGAAATCTGCAGATTTAAAAATCTGAATCTTTAAAAAAAAGAGTTTATCAGGATAAAATCAAACAGACAATATGGCAGTTTTATTTAAAGAAAAGATAATTGATCTTAAATAACAAGTTTGATTTTTCTCTCTGTCAAAGATTTAATAAGGACTATCTAACGCTATAGATTTTAAAAGAATCTGACACCTGCTTATTCACTGGAACATGAATTTTAAAAACGATTTAGACAATTAAACATCTGATGTTTTATCTTTAAAATAGGTAATTTTATTTTGTCTTTAATCAAAAAAATAATAGATAATATTAGGATTAAAATCTCTTTAAAGCCTCTGTATAAATCGTTGTTTTTATTCTTATTTCTTATGCTGAATTCACTGTCATTTTATCATGTTTTTAATTTGTAATAATCTGATATTAAGAGTTTTAAAAAATATTAATATCAGTTTTTAGATTTTATAATCTTTCTTATATTTAGCTCCATATTGATGCAGTGACTCAGATTTTCTGTGTCTTTTAAAATAGAAATGGACTATTGGAATAAGGGAATTTGCTGAAAACCCTAAATAGAGTAAGCGATCATTTTTAACATTTAATTTATGACAAAATTTAAATTTTCGATGCTACTAATTGTAGCTGCATTTCTCTCTCTCCCAGCATTCAGTCAAGTGTCAATGAAAATATCTAAACCACTTTCTGAACGTGACAAACAAGAGCTTCAACAAACGCTGAAATCTTTTGACGCTAACTCCTATAGTATTGATGTGAAGACCGAAAAAGGAGTTCTGAAAACCGGTAATGCTAAAGGATTAGCAAGTGTCAGACAAGGTACTACGGTCAGACCAGATGTAGCTGGTAAGGCAGCTGCGACCAATACTAATATTAACATTTTTAAATCTAATGCAGCTGCAACCAATACCAACATTAATATTTTTAAATCTAATGCAGCTGCGACCAATACCAACATTAACATTTTCAAAAACGGAAAATTTACTAATCAACAATTGAGTCAACTGGATAAGGTTCATCAAATCCTGAGTAAGTACCAATAATAAATTCATTCTAATAGTCCATTTTTATGAATAGAAAAAAAGTCAGACGTTTTTTAATTACCACCCACTTTTTATTTGTATGCATAACAGTATCGCATTTATATGAACTCATTAATTGGAAGCCAATGTCTGTATTGATGGAATTATATTCTTCAGTTAGTTATACCAATAGAAATTTCGGATTTTTTGCACCTACAGTAAATGATGATTTTAATCTAAAAATCAGAGCATTCAGAAAGGATGATCAAAATGGTCATGATTTTTTGTTTTATATGCCTGATTCAGAGAATAGAATCAGGTTTTCTACGATGTTATGGCATTTTGCAGAAGGCAACAGTCCCTCTCAAATGGATCTTTACGCAAGATCATGGGCTATCTATTGTATGAATAAAGATAGTACTATTCATAAAGTTGTCGTATCCGTTTACAAGAATAATATCCCAATGATGAATCAGTGCAGAATAGGAAAAAAGATAAGTCAGGCATTATATTATCAAACCAGTTTTGATACTAAATAGGTTAAAAGAAGATGAAAAACAGATTGAATAAAATAGTGGGATCAATATTCGGATTTATTGAAGTGGAAAAACCATTATATCCTTTATTATTTTTCAGGCTGGGTCTGAGTCTGATTTGTTTTGGGAAGTTCTTTGTTCTGTATTCAAATTACCTGAATTTTTACGGACAATATGGATTAATCCAGTGGACTATTTCAAAATTGAGTAATTATAGCTTTTTGCCCCATATTGGAGATTTTGCCTTCTTATCAAGTAAATATTTCCATCTGTCAGCAGACAAATCGGCCGAATTAATTCTACAATTATTCTTTTGTACTTGTGTATTCTTGTTTTTAGGACTTTTCACCAGGGTTGTTTCTATTATTTGTTTCTTTCTTCATCTTACATTTATTAACACTGGTAATGGGATAATTTACGGTGTTGATGTTTTTACACAATTATCACTCTTTTATGCTATGTTCTTTCCTTTAAGTTCTGCCTGGTCTTTAGATGCTTTGATTGGAATAAGCAAGATAAAAGAAAAATCAGTCGCCGCGGGTATATCCATTAGAGTGATTCAAATACAATTATGTATAGTTTATCTTTCAACTGGAATAGAAAAATGTTTTGGCGAACAATGGCTTAACGGAGAAGCTATCTGGCGAACATTAATGATGCCTATCTTTAAAAATTACAACTTTTACTGGATTTCAGATTTTCCTTATATTCCTTATTTTCTGGGAATAATAGTGTTAATTATTGAATTGGGATATGCTTTTTTTATGTGGCAAAAGAATATAAGAGGATTCTGGTTATTTTTAATTATCAGTTTACACTTTAACATTGGCTTATTAATGGGCATGTGGTATTTTGCTTTTATTATGATTTTTCTTTCTGTATTTGCTTTTGGGGATGATGTGATCAGCGATATCAATTGTTATAAACTTAACCGTGTGTTGAAAAGAATTAATGCGGTACCAGGCACATCATGATATAAATTTAATAATAGATTTTGCTTAAAAACGCACACTGAACAGTTCCTATATTCTTTTAATCAGACAAGTCCCCATGGCAAAATTTAAAGCTTTCACTTTATTATTTTTATCTGTAGAGAAGCGGATCGTATTTATTTTAAGCGTGACTATGAAGTTTTTCGTCTTTTTAGTAAAGGTAAGGGTTTTTGAAGGTAGGATATACTGATGAGAATTGTCACGATCAGGCTTTTGTGAGTAAGGTTCTAATTTTGCAGAGTCTTTCATTAATTCATTTATCAGTTTATAGCTGTTAAAAGTAATTTTATCATGATCAAGGCTAATCTCTAACAAACCTTCCTTTTTAGTCCAGGTTTTCACTAAAGTTTTGCCAGTTACATACTGATCGCTGCTATCACTGTAATTTATACTAACCTGATTAATAATGAAATCATACCCTGTTACCTCAATAATTTCTGTTTGACTGGTATTAAATATATAAGTTTTTTCATCATCCAGTTTAGGCTGATCAGCGTAATAGTGGTATCCTGAAAAATTCTTTAGTCCGAAATAACTGGCAGCCCATTTTACTTTTTGATCAAGTATATCATTTTTGTAAGTCCTGACAAGACCATAACTATCTTTAACTCTGCCCAAAGAGTCAGTTACAGTCTGAAGGTCCTTAGTTACATAAGATTGAAGGACATCAAGATCATTATGACCTATTAGATATTCTAAGGTAGCAACAGCTTTTTGACCATCCTGATTCGAGATTTTACTTATTTTAACTAATTTACCTTCCTGAAATGCATGGTGACGCTCAAAAATGTTGAGGAGAATTCTCTTTTGAGAATATAATGAAACAGAAAATGCACTTTGAGGACCATATATAGATAAGAGGGTAAGCATAGATAATGAAACAGGAATTACTTTTATGTTTTGCTTTTTTGATAACAAAAAATAAATAGTAATAAATAGCAGCCAGAATGCCAGTAACATCAAAAAATAGCGGGACTCAGTAATACCATAAAGAAATATTCTTGTTCCTGCTGCTGTAAATAATAAGACCAGAAGTGGCAGCATCAGGAAATAAAAAGTTCGCGCAAAGGTCTTTATCCACTTGTTCTCCGCTTGTTCGCGTATTGGGAAAATAAGCAATAAAGAGAGTATCCCAAAAACAGCATAACCTAAAATTAAGGTAGAAACTATTCCTTCCGGCAGTTCCCATTGTATTATTATTTTGATTTCATAAGCTAGTAAAATTACTACATATAAGGAAGCAAGTGGGATCAGCACATATTGAGTAAATATTTTTAATCCCTTTGGATAGCTGAAATCCTGGTTTAGTTTTTTAAAATCATCAGGGACACCAGCGAGGAAAAATAAGGTATTAAACAGACCAGCAATACAAACCCAGAGAATATAAAAAGTATTTCGTTTCAAATCAATGTTAAACAAAAGTTTCATTGCACCTATTGCAGATGCGATTCCTATGAAAAGTACTGCGCTGTAAAGTATACTGGTTAAAAAATGTAAGAATAGTGTTTTATTAAATTGCCAGAATCCTTGTATACCAACTGATTTAGTGAATGCAGCAAAAGCGACCAGTAAATGTCCGGTAAGAGCTAATAAGAAAAACCTGATAAGATCCTTATTGCTTAAAAGTGGATTAAGCGTGAAAAAGATGGTAATTGTTATCAGAATAGCTATGAATTTAAGAATGAGGCGTTGTGACTTTTCAATTTCACGGCTTTCACAAAATAAAGTAGCACTCAGGTTAATTACTAATCCCAGGGCAGCAGTCATCATTGTTTTAATAGCTGTATCACTTAAATTATCAAACTCTATATAAGTGATTGCTGCAATAGTACCAATTAATGCTAAAATCGCTTCAGTATAAAAACGTTTTAATACATTAACAACACTTTGCCGTAAATTTTTAAGAGAAGAAAATTTCATAATGTGAATCTATTTTTCAAAGGTATTTAAAAAATAGATTTATACTCCTTATAGAATAAACTATGATTTGTTTTGTAACTAAATAAGATTGTTTAAATTGGGCTTATTGAATATTAAACGATCATTTATGGCTAATTCACATCAGTATAAAACAACACTTGTATGGGTAGGGAACAGAGGTTCAGGCACAATGGATTACAGGTCATATGATAGAGATTTTATTGTTTCTGTAGACCAGAAAGCCGACCTGCTTGGCTCTTCTGATTCTGCTTTTCTTGGGGATAAAACGAGGCATAATCCAGAAGATATGCTGGTTTCGTCAATATCATCCTGTCATATGCTCTGGTATCTTCATCTATGTTCTCAAAATGATATTATAGTAATGGATTATAAAGATGAAGCTATAGGAACGATGACAGAGAATGCCGATGGAAGCGGACAGTTTACAGAAGTTATTCTGCAGCCAGTGGTAGTGATTATTGATGAAGAAAAATATGAAAAGGCAATAAGTTTACATGCAGAGGCTCGTAAAATGTGTTTTATTGCAAATTCATGTAATTTTCCAATTAAACACCTGCCTACCTGTATTGTCGAATCTAAGCGTTAACAGGCAAGTTTGATGTGTTACACAATAACTTTAGAAACTAATCAATATTAATGAAAATAAAATTATTACTCTCTATTGCCCTGTTTGCAAACCAGCTATATGCTCAGGATTCATTAACAATCCGTAAAATCTATGATGAAGCCCTCGTTAATGGTAAATGCTATGAAAATCTTCGTTACCTCTGTAAGGACATTGGCCCGCGTTTAAGCGGATCTGATCATGCACAAAAATCAGTCATATGGAGTAAGAAACTGATGGAAAGCTATGGTTTTGATAAGGTATATCTACAGGAAGTAATGGTTCCTCATTGGGTAAGAGGGGCAAAAGAAACGGCCTTTATCATTGATGGTAAAAATCGTATTCCAGTAGCTATAGCTGCATTAGGTATGACTGTTGCTACGCCTAAAGATGGTCTTACAGCTAATATTATTGAAGTGCATAGTATTAAAGAGGTTGAAGATCTCGGGGAGAAAAATATAAAAGGCAAAATAGTTTTCTTTAACCGTCCATTTGATCAAAAATTTGTTAATACAGGCGAAGCCTATGGTGAATCTGGTGATCAGCGTTATATTGGGCCTTCAACTGCTGCTAAATATGGTGCTGTTGGTGTTATAGTACGTTCGCTGACTGGAATTCTTGACGATTATCCGCATACAGGGACAACACTGTTTAACAAAAATGGTAAAAACATACCAGCAGCAGCTATATCGACTAAAGGCGCTGATCAATTAAGTGCTATGCTAAAAATGCGTAAACTGCCAGTTATTAAATTCCATTTTAAACAAAATTGCCAAATGCTGCCTGATGTATTATCTCACAATGTAGTTGGTGAACTGACAGGTACTGAGCATCCTAATAAATTTATCACAGTTGGCGGCCATCTTGACTCATGGGATCTGGCCGAAGGGGCACACGATGATGGTACGGGTGTTGTACAATCAGCTGAGGTATTGCGAATCTTCAAATCTTTAAACTATAAACCTAAAAACTCTGTTCGTGCGGTATTTTTTATGAATGAAGAAAACGGTAATAACGGAGGTCATAAATATGCAGAACTTGCTGCTGCGAATAAAGAAGAACATGTAGCTGCTATTGAAACTGACGCAGGTGGTTTCACTCCGCGTGGTTTCAGCTTTGAAGAGGTTTCAACTGATTTTATAAGCAAAACTAACCGTAAATGGAAAGCTTTGTTAGCGCCTTATGAAGTTGACAGATTGACCATTGGCCATTCAGGTACAGATATTGGCCCTTTGAAAGATAAGGTGCCTGGAATTATCCTCATCGGTTTCAGGCCTGACTCACAGCGGTATTTTGATATACACCATACTGCAAATGATGTTTTTGAGAACGTGAATAAGCGTGAACTTGAATTGGGCGCAGCTGGTATGGCCTCATTAATCTATCTGATAGATCAGCATGGGCTATAGTCAGTATATGATAAGCTGAAGAAATTAAAAACTGTTTTAAAGTATTGCCTTTCGTAGCCACAGGCAATACTTTAATTTTTAAAATTTATAAAGATAATTGATGTTCAATCGTGCACCAGTGCCCTTAACATAACTCAGGTTATCAGACATCCATTGAGAAGGGATAGTATAATAATTCCTGTTTAAGATATTTTCTATACCAATTTGCAGAGTACTTCTTTTATCAAGTGTATAACTGGAAAATAAATTGAATAAAGTAAAAGAATTGATCGGACCAGTTCCATAACTGTATTTCCCGTTGACTGCGTCAAATCTTTGACGGTTTCCCGCATTTAACATTTGTACCCTGATCAGCCATACTGGTGAAATATTGTAAGAAACGAAGGCAGTGGTTTTCGCCGGACTGATACGATCCCCTCCAAGGTAAATTTTTGTGCCATTAATCTCCCTTTTACCTTCAGAATAAGAGTATGAACCTCCTATTGAAAGATTTGAGGTTAAAGAATAATCAGCTGACAACTCAAATCCATGTATGTTTTCAGGAGATCTGGCAATCTGCGCTCTGCCATCTATATATACATAAGAAGCACCAAGTTTAGAGGTACTGATAAAAGAAGTAGCTTCGATGTTTAATTTGCCAAAGGTACTGCTGAATCCAGCTTCATAATTATTTGCAGTAACTGCTTTAGTGGTGATATCAGCCAGTGTATTAGCAGTTGCGGATCTTAATACTAAGCCTAAATCACCAATACTGAAACTTTGAGAGAAACTGATGAACGGTTTAAAATAAGACACTTTATTATATCTCAGGCCTGCATTGAACACAAAGGCATTATAATTCAATTTACCACCATTTACCAAAGTTCCACCACCAGCATAACTACCTGTTATATAATTTCTGGAGCTTAATGTTGTGTAAGCAGGAACGTCAATATTTATATTTTCGAATCGGGCACCTGCCTTAAATATAATATTGTTAAGAAATATTGACTTGACTTGAAAATACGGCGCGAGGTTTCTCATTTTCATCTCTGCCACAGAAATTCTTCCATCTGTTAAGATAGTACTTGTTTTGTCTGAAAGCAGGTCAAGACCATATACAATGTTTCCATGCCATTGTTCCGAAATTTTGAAAGGACTATTGAGATTGATACGCAACCCTCTTTTTTTGTCTAGGTTGCCCGGCTGTCCATTCCCTTCAAAAAAGTTGCTCATCGAGAGTAAGGTGTAAAAGTCCTGTAAATAAAGATTAACATCAAGTCCGGTATGTCCAATAATATCCTGACTGCTATAATGTAAATTTGCGTTGTGATTGTAAGGTGTGCCTTCAGGCTTTCCAGGGCGTTCACCTAATACTCCGGTAGTAGGTGAATCAATATTTCCGTAAATTCCTGTTTTGGCAATATATTTTGTATGCTGAGTGCTGGTGAAGTAGTTGTAAGTCAGTTCAATCCGGTTTTAGCATTAAAATTATATCCGATTTTTGTAAAAGCATTCCACATTTTCAGGTCGTTTAATCCGTATTCAGGGGACAGTACCTCTCCGTTGGCATCTTTATATAACCCGGTCTTTTCATATCTTCCGGAAATCACATAATCGAATTTCTTGATAGTTCCACTAAACAGCTGGGAGGCCTGGAAACCATAGGTATTTTTGGGACCAGCTAACATACTGCTTGTCC
>Ga0247807_10002322_pt1 | contig 10534 bp, 10 predicted proteins | sample UWRJL074202C1_FD_179931 | JGI IMG/M metagenome (GOLD analysis project Ga0247807, IMG submission 179931) | Plant litter microbial communities from Arlington Agricultural Research Station in Wisconsin, United States - UWRJ-L074-202C-1 | ecosystem: Environmental > Terrestrial > Plant litter >...
TAACGTTTCGGAGGCTTTAATTGCGCGTAAACAAGCGGAGAAGACAACTGCACAAGCTGAATTAGCTGCTACGCATGCGGAACAAGGTATGGGACAAGCTCAACTAGCATACAAACAATCCATAGATACTGCGCGCCAAGGCCGAACCCTCTTGCTGTTTACTGTCATTACTATTATCTTCGTAAGTTGTGGTCATGTTTAAGTAATACCTGTGCTAAGAATTCAAGCTGCCACTATCTTTCGTTGCTGCCTTTTTTGCAATCAATATTGATGCATTTCCGGTCAATGAAAGCGGAAAGCTACCTTTGAACTATGTCATGAAATACATGTGTACGTAATCTCAAAGTTTTAAGGCCATGCCACCCAATACTAATTTAAAAATAGTTAGTATATCGGGAGCTGTCTCTATACCATTCATTTTGATCGCCTTCAACCAAGATCGAATAGCTACTTGGGTAAAGGGACATGGGAAAGCTTCTGCCATATGGATCACTATTGTGATTGCTGCTATCATATTGCTTTCGGTGGTCTGGGTTAAAAGTACAGTGGCTTCGGGTATGAAAGCAGCCCTCACAGCAGTGATCATCCTAGCTGTTGTGATTGGAGCTCTTGCACATTTGATATACCGGCTAGTGTCTTTCGCCAATAGTCGTTCTAGCTCTAGTGACAATAGTGGCAAAAGTTCGGTAGGCTCGCTAGCTGATGATTGAAGATAGAACACATAATGCACACTATATAAGGAAACTCTTCTTGTACTTAAGAAAGCTTGAGATGTCCAATAAATATAGATTTTCAACTCGACTTGAGCTACGAATTTTCCAAATAAAATAGTGAAGCTTTGTCATTGCAGCATGAGTGATATGAGGGATTTTTCTGGTTCTTGTAGAAAGCTCACAAACAAGTCTATAGTAATATACCAAAATTTATAAGCTTCGAAAGTTTCGTTGAGAGTATCTAAATATACATCAATTATGTTGGTTCCCTGCACCTAAGAAATGTATAAGCTGCTTCATCAGAACCTTCCCTTCATATTCGGTTCTAGGCAAATGGAACGCATTCCTTTAAGTATGCCCGTATATCTTTTGCTTTCTCAATTAGAGGCAGAATCAAGAATTCTGATACTCAGGATCACGAGAAGAATTCCTATAGCGGCGAGAACGACGAGGAACACACTGGCCCACCCCAATCCCTATTTATGGCAATCTCGAAGTTAGTTTGCCCTTGCAAAAGCTTGGATGAAATCCCTGAAGTTACATGCTCTTGAAACGTCTTTTCCGTTATCATGTAGACATGCTCAAGAGCAGTCAACTGTTTAGACGCACTTCATGCAGGATATATCGTTCCCGAAAGATTGGGACTTACCATAGCCACAGCTCCTACATGCCCCCTAACGTTTCCATAAGATAAGCTCTCACCCATAACAACACCTGCGGAACTTCCAATATGCTGCCAAAAAGCAGATACAAATACAAAAAGAGAAGCCACAAGTAACAGGGCGAGAACTGCGTGAGAGACTCGCCGTGACGGAAAAGGTCTTATTTCAGCTTCAATACTGTCGCTACCTTCTTCATGCCAATTAGGGTAGGTAGATAGCAATATGACAGCTATAAATACCAGGATAATAGCGGTGAGCCTGTTTGTTTAGCGATGTCCGAATACTCAGGGTTCAGGATCCACGGTTAACTCACAACATTCCATTGAAGACCATCTGGCGTTTGAAAGTGTTGGCAATCCATACTAAATTTAAAGGATCGCCAACTGTACCTTTTGATAGTATAATGGATTTGGCAAGAGTATTGGCGTCTGTAGAACAGGACCAAGACTCTATAGAATCTCTTATGCACATTCCCATGAAACCAGCCCTGATTTCAAGAGAGGATGTTGCATTGACTATACCTGTAAATACCTGAGAGATACCTGGATTAACTTGCAGCGAACTACTCTTAAGTGACACAGGGTGTTTTGCTGTGTACGATAGCGACAGCAGGTATACATTCGTGAGACCAGTACTTGTACACCCAGCAAGGAGAATCGCTAGATCTATGAGCCCGAGCTTTGTAAAGAATTTTGGGGTCACTCACACATGAGTACAATCGCAATGGCTAACAAAATCATGATAATATGGTGATAGCCAATGTAAGGCAAGTAGCCTTCAAAATCAGGCATGTATCAGCAACGGTTCCCGCACTTGATGGAGTGAGCTATGTCACATACTTGTCCAAGGGCGGTGCCTATGCTCAAGCATCGCAGCGCAATGACTCAACCAACGAGCCCGAATGTGGAATATATTGGGTCAGACTATGGAGGAACACCGATCCTCAGACTTTCTAATGTTAACGTACGTTCAGAGTATCGATATTGCGATGCAACATACCAACATTAAAGTGGGACACGCTCTACGTTGGTATTAGCGTTTATCATTTTGGGGCCAAACTTGTTTCCAAGAAACACTCGCTAAACTGTCACGTGCACTTTGTACCCCTGAATTGAAGCAGACCTCCATTCCTGCCTTGGGCGAATAAATTCATTAAGATGATGGTTTATCAACGAGTGAAATATTTGGCGGTAATAATGGCGGTGTGTGGATAGAAGTCGTTACCGTGAGAGGTCAAGTCTCAGGCCTAGGAAATCTCCAGATGTTTCAATGTCGAGGCGATGGAAAAGTCATGGTAGTGACTTTGCCAACTATAAATGAACCTCAGCCAAGGGCTTAATATAGAGCCCGACTAGTGCAAGCTTGATTCGGCATGTTCACTGTTATGTAGCTAGAGCGATAGTCAAATATTGATATACCAGTGGAGGCAAATATTCACTTGAACGTGTCTTGGTCCTATAATTCTGTTGAAATATAAAAATAGTACTTGCATATCTGTGTGTAAAGAAAACTTTATTTACATGCAAGGGGTATCTCTCTATCTAGTTGGCGAAAGAAGTCTATCTTGCCGTCTATATAATATGTACATGGAAAGTATGTTAAACCGGAGGTCACTTTAAGCGACTTGGTCAGAAAGTAGAAACTGCTAAACTGCTGCTCATGCAAGACCTACAACCTGGAAGTTGTAGTTGCAAATGGATGATGAACCAGCAACAGCTTTAGGACCTGTTCCTGAAATGATCGTGGTGCCTGATGCTGAGTCTTGCACGGTAAGGGCAACCTTGCCGGCAGTTAAGTTGTCGACAGAGATCGCATTGTAACCTGACACCAGTTTCTGAACCTCTCCAAGTGTTTTACCATCAACAGTTATCGTTGCTGTGTAGGTCGTGATTCCTGGTGCAACGAGAATGATTGCCTGTGGATGTTAGCTTTTGATATTTAAAGGGAGAGAAGACACTTACTGCAACGATATCCTCGACATTCTCCACACCGGCTGGTTTGCCCAAGCCGTCGGCACTACAATCAGCATCCTTCAATAGCGCGTGGTGCCAGAAAGTTCCCTGTGCCTTTTTGCCATTGGTAGGCTGCATTGAGTCCGTAGTTGTGGCACCAGCTTTGTAAGCTGCAATGAACGCTGGCAGGATCTGGTTATAACCTGAGTGACCATAATCTTCAGTATAGGCTTGGATTTGAGGCGCAGTCTGGGCTGGCTCCGGCCAGATATTTCCCATGTAATGTCCCTCTCCTGCATCATTCCAAGTCTGAAACTGGACGAAGTCTGGTCCTAGGTCCAGGATTTGGGAGAAACGATGTTCAAGGTTACCGGCTCCTCGTCTGTACCAGTTGTTTCCTGAATCCATGTGTTTGAATTGGAGGGGAGAAATACCCATCATAAATGTTTTATCGGTTGAATGTGCTCCCTTGATGTAGGTATTATCTTCCGTTGTGGATACTTTCGCGATTCCAACTGCTTCGTGTGGCCACGAATCCCAGTTAAAAGCACCGTCAAGCGCTGGGAATGTCTTGGAAAAGAAATCTTCTGTGCATGCTACATCCTGGAACGAAGGGACGAAGAAAACAGGGCTTCCGGCAGACGACATGGCTTCCATAAGTTTAGATTTCCAGCCATCGTTTACAGATGCTTGACCAAAGGTGAAGGATGAGGCACCGCCGTTAAAGGTAGAAACAAAAGGCAGGCCCTTGTATTGGAAGTGGGCTGGGTTGGTAACATATGATTGTAAGAACGGGATGAACTGCGTTGGATCGGTGAATCCGGTCATGTCGAAAGAAAAGAATAGCTTGAAGTCATGGGTCTCTGCGTGCTTGAAGAGCAACTTTACAACATCGGTCGCCCACCAATCTAGACATTCTGGAAGGAGTTAGCATTTCCCAAGGATAGTCAATTGTCAAGACATACTGAGGTTCAGGGCAAACGCATCAACGCCCATAGCCTTTGCGTCCTTGATATCTTGTTCAACATGGTCATCGTTTATGCCACCAACCTATTCAATGTTAGTGGGATACATTTGTGGCTGTAGAACAACATACCATGTAATGGAAAAACCTGGTTGAATATTAGCTATGTTTTTTTAAGGATCAGAATGAACGGGAAAAGGTGAACGTACACAGGCCTTCCTGTTGCTCCAGTACTAGCGGCTGGTGCGGCAGAGGTCGTCGCTACGGGTGCGGTTGCAGAGGTGGAGGTTGCGAATGTTGTTGGTGAGACTGATGTTGTATCTTCTAAGGTAGTAGATGGAGCAGATGCTGCGGGTGTGGAAACTGGCTCGTACGATGAAACAGGCTTAACTGGCGATACTGTCATACTAGTGACAGGTGCTTCAGCGGAAGAGACACCACCGGTGGATGGGCTTGCTGGAGATGCAGTCGACACCTATATGAAGTTAGAATTTGTTTCAACAGTAGATAACTTGTGGAATACACACAATTTGGGCAGTATTGGCAGATCCAACATCTGAAGGAGAAACACAACGGCCAGCAATGGTTGACTCGCTCTCAGTGATACCAGTCATGCCGGCTTCGCAACAAAACTTGTTCCCGTCCTTTCCCATCCAGAGAGACCAACTTGGATCCGCGCATCGACTTGCGGCTTGTGTCGCACCACGGCAATCCTCAGCTATTGACGTTATTATTACACACTTTCTCCAGATTTCTCATCTTTCTTACCTGTGGGACAACATGCTGCAACTTCAAGATTGCCTGCAGGATTGCAAAAGGTTCCTTCGGGACAACAAGCCCCAAAACCACCATTACTGCATGCGTAGGAATGGGCCGGGCAAGTCGAGGACTGGAGGGACCAGCCAAACTCAGGAGCACGACGCGAGGGTCTGTGCCTAAGAGAATGCAAGTGAAGGTGCTGGTGTTTGGTAGCTAGTCCAGTAGTTGCCAAAGGGGCCGCAGCCAGAAGAAACAAAGTAAGGACAGTGCAACGCATGATGGCGCTGTGTACGGTACGAAACTGCAAAAAAAGAGTGTGGGAAGATAAATAAATGCTTTATGAGGTGTAAACAAAGTCGAGGGGCGGGATGAACCTTTAAGATACAAAGTAGTAGACGATTCCCGGGAAGAAAGTCAATCAACGCTGGCCCACAGTGTTGGTCTTTAGCCAAGCCTGTGTCCCCAGTGGTTCGTTTTGGTCCATTTTCATCTCATCTTGAAACGAAAAAACACTCATGGGGACAGGCTGGCCAGGGATGAACCCGAATGTCACGGTGTAGGCCCTTTGCTGCGGATGGAACCATCTTACTGTACAAGGTCCACGCTGGGGATCCACGGGATATGCAAGCCACTTAACTCACAAGCGCTGGTCGATCTGCAAGCGGTAAGATAACTTGTCCTTGGCAGGTACCCGGCAGTCGTCGAGGCGAACTGCTACTGATTCTCGCGGAGGTCTACCAGACAACGCAGAAAGTTGACTTCATCTCTTGAACACTTAGAGCACTGTAGAGTTTCGAGCAGAGATTACTCGCCTTGGGAGGCAGGAGGCTGGTTGGACTAGAATAAACCATAACTCGATCCTGTCATATAAGGATTAAACACTAGCTGGTCTAAGTTAGCTTGTTGCCATACTAGTCCCAAAGATAGGAGTAACTCCACTCCAACCTCAGCTCTAGAGTATACGAGACTTTCGATAGTTAGGACTCGACATATCTCCTCGCAAGGTACCAGGTCCTCCAGCCATCCATCTATCTATCTCGTCACCGGCGAGATCCTGGAAAAGACAGAGTCCTGTTCGAGAAGCTGAGAGTGGGCAACGTCAGCAGCAATTTAATGCATTGATAGATCACCGTTCAGATAACATGGTGTACATCCCGAATACTCCACGTTCCTTATGGAGACAATGAAACGTGAAACGAAAATATGGTTCTTGTAAGCGTACGGGGTTGGGGGAAGAGGAAGAGGGGTCCGCTCGCTTAACCTTAATAATAAAAGGAGGCGGTATTATGACTTCATTGATTCAACGCCCCAAACTTGGAATAGAATTAATACGTGATGTTAAGATTCACTGTGACGTCTCCTGTCAGCCTTCGTGCAACAACACGGTTTTTGACATCTGTCAATAGGGGAAAAAGAGGTTGATATTGATTTTGGCTGCTATCTCGGCCTTTCTCTGGAGTGGACGGTGAGTGGGGTTTTTCGAGGAGAAATTCGACCTTGTGGCTGAAACGCAGGGCGACAGTGGTCAACAACAGTACGCGGCTGGAAAAAGGATGTGCAATCACTCCGATGGCCAAGCCGAGCGGCCATGAATTTGCTGAAATTGGACATTTGGGGTTCATTTGGACGATTGTTGATCTCTTGAGCGGGATCTCACGAGCGATCCGGTTTCGTGCGAAATGACCGTTGTTTACCTGGAACCCTTTCCGTGATTCAGGAGCAATGGCTTGCTGAAGCAACAACAGGTTCAGTGCACTGTATTCCCGGCGAACCCGGACAGCCTGGAGAAAGAATTTGCTGAGCCTAGGTGTATCGCGATTCTAGGGCCACCCGTTCCAAGACTATAGAAAGTGATAAGGTCTAATTCAAGCACCAATGTGGAGATCACAATCATAAGAGACACATCGAATGACCTCTGTTAATTGTACCTTAGCATATTATTGATGGGGGGTCTAGAAGCGCACGGTAAAATGTCACAATAGGTGAGATGAAAAAAAAAAGACCAACACGTAATATCTCGCATAATGTTCAATGATGGGCTATACGCTACAAGGCTCTGTCACCACGCTGATTGATTGTGTAGACTGGCTGCAGCCGATCTAAATTACTCAACTACGCTTATGTAGACAAGCTACCTTTACTAGTGTGCTGTTACCAGTCCCGAACACTGTTTGTTTAACTGTACAAGTTTGATAATAACTGACGTTCTCGTGTAAATGCAATCTCAATCAGTGCGAAATGTAGCAGTAAGGGGCTCGGCTTTGTAATTACTGAGCAGCTACTAAACTAACGATATATGATTTGACAAACGACCATAAGGTTATTGAAATTGTTTTAATTGTAAATTTTCTCTACATCTGCACTGACTATTTTACAAAGTGTTATACATGCAGAGCTTGCAATACTTGCAGTAACTTCCTTAGCTCTATTGGGGACACTGTCCAATCTCGATTTGGCCATGATGGTGTTCGTACGGCACCATTCTGTCTAACAATCCGCAATAAAGAGGATTCGGATTGATTCTCCCAACCGTCTAAAGTGACTGGAACGTCAATATCCTGCGACTTAGCTTCACTGTGCCGACGTGTGTCCTCGCTGGTCCCCGTTTGACGAAGTTGAACATCGTGTAGCAAACTCAAAGCAGGAAGTTCGGCTTTCTCAGGCAAGAATGTCAGGTCAACATTCAGCCTTTTGTTCTGTACATTTTTATCTCCGACAACTACAATGATACTGTAGCGTTTCGACTTTGCAACGGCTATTTTCTTACCTAGTGATCGAGGACTATCGTCGATATCTACTACTATTGGGGTACTCGACCCAAAGAACTCTTTTCCAACAGATATTTGCTTCTGAGCCTGTCTAGCGAACTCAAGGACTTCTGGTTTATCATTGACGGTCAAGATCGTGACCTGCCGAGGACTGAGCCAGAATGGCCATTTACCATTGTGGTGTTCAATCAGAAGAGCCATTATTCTCTCGACAGAACCTAGCACTGCACGGTGAATGAGCACTGGCGTGACTGGGCCTTCAATTGCAAGCAAATCGGGTTGGTTGGTAGATAGGCCTTTCCGCTCGAGCTCTGGAGCTGGGGCTTGGTACTCTAATTCGAACCGTTTGGGGAGCTGGAAGTCGAGTTGTATTGTAGCGGTCTGATGTTCTTTGCCATCGAAATCTTTCAATATGATGTCGATTTTAGGGCCATAAAATGCACCGTCTCCTTCATTGACTGTCCAGATCTCCCCACTAGCATCCAGAGATGTTTTCAAGGCATTTTCGGCGTTGTCCCATTCCTCTACCGTTCCAATGAAATTATCCTTGGGACGTGTTGACAGCGTCAATCGATATGGGCCCATTTGTAATAAGTCATAAGTCTCTTTGACAAACTCTAACGTTTTCGAGATCTCCTCCCGGATTTGAGAAGGGCGACAAAATATATGGCCATCATCCTGGTGAAACTTTCGGAGTCTGGTCAGTCCGCTTAATGCCCCTGATATCTCATTTCGGTGTAAAGGACTGAAATCTGCATATCTTATAGGCAAATCTCGATAGCTTCGCTTTTTGGAAGCAAAAATGAGGCAGTGTCCAGGGCAGTTCATTGGCTTTAACCCATATTCCTCATCTTCTCCAACCTGCTTGCTCTCGGTTGCACCCTCCGCTCCTCTTCCTGTGACAGAATACATGTCCTCTGCATAGTTTTCCCAGTGTCCTGACTTTTCCCAGAGAGACTTTTTGTATATTGTTGGGGTGATCACTTCTTGGAAGCCATATTGCTCGTACTTAGATCGGAGGAAGTTTGTCAAGGAGTTGAATATTCGAGCACCATTCGGAAGGAAAAGGGGAGAACCAGGGCTATAAAGAGAGGTTGTAAATAGTTCCTGTTGGATAGCTAGCTCTCGATGGTCTGCTGGGGGTACTGGAAGCTTGGAGGTAGATTTTGCGCTTTTTGGAGAGGCATCGCATACAGCACAGTAGCTATTGCGCTTTAATTGGGGATATATTCGAGGTCTCGTGATCCGTGATAATGCACTTGACGTCCCTCTGAACAGTGCTACAGCTCTCGAGGAGCGCATGGTATCAGGTGCTTTGGTTTTGCTCGTTGGAGAAATGATCCCGAGGCAAGGCTGAAGGCTGAAGCTGTCACGGTACGAACCATCATCCCTGTAACTTTGGAACCGCGAGACAAAGCGAAAGCAGGTGATCTTCGAACGTCACCAATTATAATATACTGGCTATAACCAGCCTCCCAGGTATTTTATATTTCATACAATATCTGCTTCTCTTTATTTGTTATTATCACCCTTCTTATCTGCTCTCATAACACATGCTTCAGATACGTGTTTACAAATCTGCCTCTTACCACGTAATAGCATAGTATCTGAATGAGATACTTTCTGTTCGCAGTGAACATAGTTTGAGGACTAATATTAGCATAACAACCATTTTCACCATGCCCCCAAAAAGAGAAAAGCTGCAACTGGGAGACTCGTGGGTGGTAGAGGGGGATGACAGCTCTGAATACTCGCCTTCGAGAAACAAAAAAGAACTCCCGCCACGAAGAACCACCCCACCTCGCCGAGGAGCTCGAGGAGCGAGATCTCCTGATCCCGAGTTTGTCATGCCGTCTCTTGACCCAGACACTATGGAAGCTTCATGGGCAGAATCAACCAGTACAAGTGCAAGACAACAGAAGGAAAGGCACCTGGTACAAAAAGAGAGCCGAAGAAGAAACTCGCGTCAGATGCAGAGTGATGAGGTCCCAGAGAAGAGAGCCAGAAACAGGATTTCTACAGGCCAAAATATCTCGCCAACTTCACGGCATGTTGCAAGAGAGCCAAGTCAGCTTGAAGAAGTTATAGAAGCAGTTGTTGACAAAGGAGGAAATATGCTAGGGCACCTCTTGGACATTTTAGGTGGCGCATTTCGAATCCTCAAAACACCCTTATCTTACATCTTGGCAATCTATCTTCTGTTTGGACTCGGAATTGTGTTAAGAACCCTAGTCACAAATTCTGTCTATGCGTCATTGTCACCAGTCTGTCGAATTCCAGGAGCTTCGTTGCTAAATTTGCCATTTTGTCCAGCATACAGAGCGGACCCAAGTCATGAACCTCCACCTGTGGAATTTGATAAGCTCATGGCAGTGCAAGCTAAGTTTGAGGAAGTACTAGAGGAATCCGCTGGCAACACAGCCCTTCCGATGGATATGAAACGCGGAGAAGCATCTATCCGAGATCTACGCCAACTTGTTAGATACAGTCAACTACATTCGAAGTAAGCGAACAAGCCGTCCGTCTTTCGTGCAGTCTAGGGTACATATGACAGTTTAAAGAACTAGCACAGTCATAAGTGTCATATTGTGTCGCTTAGTTGCATTGAGATGCGCTATGAAGTCTGAACGAGCTTTAAGATCGTTACTAACATATTTCCAGGAATGAACTCGTTCACGAATTTGACGTGTTCATTGAAACTTCTAGACTTGCGTCA
>Ga0247807_10002323_pt1 | contig 10531 bp, 13 predicted proteins | sample UWRJL074202C1_FD_179931 | JGI IMG/M metagenome (GOLD analysis project Ga0247807, IMG submission 179931) | Plant litter microbial communities from Arlington Agricultural Research Station in Wisconsin, United States - UWRJ-L074-202C-1 | ecosystem: Environmental > Terrestrial > Plant litter >...
CCGCTTCTTCCGGAGTTTTACCTGCTATTTTTTTTAATAGCCTTTCTTCTATATATGGGCCTTTTGATATTGAACGTGTCATGGGTTATAAATTTAACAAATAATTAGTAATTAGTCAATGTTTTTAATGGTTTTTTGATTATCTCTTACCAACCTTTCGGCGTGATACGATAAACTTGTTTGAGTATTTCTTAGGAGTTCTTGATTTCTGACCTTTACCTGTAGGTTTACCGTAAATAGAGATTGCTCTTCTTCGTCCTCTACCTTGTCTACCTTCTCCACCTCCGTGAGGGTGATCTACCGGGTTCATGGCTGTACCACGAACTGTTGGGCGGATACCTTTCCATCTTGATTTACCGGCCTTACCATCGTTCTGTAGGTGGTGCTCATCGTTTGATACTTCTCCGATTGAAGCCCAGGCTGTGTCGATAATTCGTCTTACCTCAGTTGAAGGCATTTTTACAAGAGCATATCCTGCATCGTGAGCTACGATTTGTGCATAGTTACCAGCTGAACGAGCAATTCTACCTCCCCCTTGTGGTTTAAGCTCGATGTTATAGATCAATGTTCCTACAGGAATATTTCTCAAAATCATTCTGTTAGCTAGTTTAACTTCAGTTTTCTCTGAAACAACGAATGTATCTCCTACTTTAATACCTTTTGGAGTAACGATGTATGTTTTTGCACCGTCAGCATATTGTGCTAGAGAGATAAACGCAGTTCTGTTTGGATCGTACTCTACAGAAACAATCTTTGCAGGAATATCTTTTTTATCATATTTGAAATCGATATCTCTGTATAATCTTTTATTACCAGATCCTTTATGTCTTGTTGTTATACGGCCTGTGTTGTTTCTACCTACAGATCTTTTTACACCGCGTGTTAAGGCTTTATGTGGCTCGTTTGTAGTCAATATTTTATTGTACTCTACGATGACCATGTGTCTTCTTGAAGGTGTTGTTGGTTTATATCTTTTCATGTTTTTATATTAAAAATTAATTTGTCTTATTATTGATGACTATATAACGTCGATTTTATCTCCTTTTTTTAATGTAACGATAGCTTTCTTGAATCCTGAAATTTTTCCTGGTCGGCCTTTTCTCATAACAACCTTATCCGGTGTGTTAACAATGTTTATTTTTGTAGGAGAAACTTTATATGTCTTCAAAATCTCTTGACGTAGGTTATCTTTGTTAGCTCTTTTATCTACTTCAAAAACATATTTGTTCTTGTCAGTTGCGATTATCGCCTTTTCAGTTGATCTTGGCTTTTTGATATATGTAGCTTTTGCAGATACAGTTGTAGTTGTAGGTGTTTTTGTCATATGTTTAATTATTTATTGTTATTCAATCTATCTTTCAATGTGTTGATTGACTCTGTAGGTGACACAAAAACTAGATATTTATATTTTGATAAAATTACTGGATTAACATCATTAACTGATTGTGTCTCGATATTTCCGAAGTTTCTTAGAGAAAGGTATAGATTCTTATCTTGTGCATTTGTAATAAACAAAGCAGTGTTGTGCTTTTTAGTTGCAAATTTTGTCAAAGAATCGTTGATCTTTGAAAGATTCAAAAGAATATTTTTCATTTCTGTAGTTTTTGGAGTTGTAAATTCTAATGAATCAACCAATAGAACTTCACCATCTCTGTGTTTTTGAGAAATAATTGTCTTGATAGCAGTATTTTTAGTTTTCTTGTTCACTTTTCTATCAAAGTTTTTCTCTTTGTTAGGACCATGAGCCACACCTCCACCTACCCAGATAGGTGATCTTGTAGAACCGTGACGTGCACGACCTGTTCCTTTTTGTCTCCAAGGCTTCTTTCCTCCTCCTGATACCTCACCTCTTGTTTTAGCGTGGGCAAATGGAAAACGAGCTGCTGTTTGCAATGAAGTGATAACTTGGTGTACCAAGTCAGCATTCCAGTTCAAACCGAATACTTCTTCTGGTAGTGAAAAATCTGACACTTTTTTACCCGCTTTTGAATATACCTCGGCGTCAAGTGATACTACTGCTTTTTTATTTTTTGTTGCTGTTGTTGTCATATATTTAATTATTTTTGTTTAATTTCTATAACAGTACCTCTTCTTCCTGGTATTGCTCCTTTTATGTAAATAAGTTTATTTTCAGCATCTACTGAAATAACTGTAAGGTTTTTGAAAGTCATTCTGTCTCCTCCCATTCTTCCGGCCATACGTGTACCCTTGAACACTCTTTGGTATCCACCAGCACCTGATGAACCTCTTTCTCTTTCTGAGTGCTTTTGACCGTGTGATCGTGGACCTCCCTTAAAGTTATATCTCTTAACTACACCTTGAAAACCTTTAGCTTTAGTTATACCAGTTGCTTCAATCTTATCACCTGACTCAAAATCAAAAGAAAGCACATCGCCTTTTGCAGCTGATATACCTTTAACTTCTTTTAATGCGGCAAAACCCTTTTTCTCATCATTCATACCTGAGTGTGTAAGAACTGCTTTTGATAGTTGTGATTTTGACTTTGAACCAAATCCAAATTGGATAGCTTCATATCCGTCTTTTTCAACAGTTTTAGCTTGAGTAACTTTCAAATCACCATACGATAGAACAGTGGCAGGATAAACCTTACCATTCTCATCGAATAGTTGTGTCATATTTTGTTTTATTGCTATTGAGTATTTCATATTGTTTTCTTTAAATAGAGCAGGCTGCAAACCTGATATTCGTTATTTCTGTCGATTAATTTTTAAAGTTTATTAATTGTTCTAATTACATCATCTTAACATCAACGTTCACACCTGTTGGAAGCGTCATGTTTGTCAAAGCTTCGATCACTTTCGCATTTGGATTGATGATATCGATCAATCTTCTGTGTGTTCGTGATTCAAATTGCTCTCTAGAGTCTTTGTAGATAAAAGCTGAGCGGTTTACCGTATATTTCTTTATCTCCGTAGGTAGAGGCACAGGACCGTTAATAACGGCATCGTGCTTCAACGCTGTCTCGATGATTTGCTTAACTGAGTTATCTAGCAAACGTGAATCATTGGCTCTAACCCTGATACGTAGCTTTGAAGTAACCTCTGTTTTTTTAATTTTAGTTGCTGTTGACATGGATTTGAATATTACACTAAATTAACAAAAAATGCAATACCTTTTAAGGGTATTTGCATTTTTTGATGTCTTGTCGACAGGATCTTAGCCTAAGCTAGAGAAAAGGGGTGTTTTAAGATTATTTTACGATCTTTGTAACAACTCCGGCTCCAACAGTTTTACCTCCTTCTCGAATAGCAAGTCTTTGCTTATCTTCTAGGGCAATTGGGGCTACAAGTTTAACTTTGAAAGTAACTGTATCTCCAGGCATAACCATTTTTCCTTCTTCTAGTGTTACTTCACCTGTAACGTCAGTTGTTCTAACGTAGAATTGAGGTTTGTATCCTGAGAAAAATGGTGTGTGTCGTCCTCCTTCTTCTTTCTTCAAGATATACACTTCAGCTTCAAACTCTGTATGAGGTGTTACTGAACCTGGTTTTGCAAGAACTTGACCTCTTGAAAGATCTTCTTTTTTAACAGATCTTAGTAGTAGTCCGGCGTTGTCTCCAGCTTGTCCCTCTTGTAGAGATTTGTTGAACATTTCAACTCCTGTTACTACTGTCTTAACAGTATCTTTAAGACCGATGATTTCGATTTCTTCACCTACTTTGATGATACCTTTCTCGATTCTTCCTGTTACCACTGTTCCACGTCCTTCGATTGAGAACACGTCTTCAATAGGCATAAGGAATGGTTTATCAGTCTCACGAACTGGAGTTGGTACGAAAGTATCGATAGCATCTGCTAGGTCGATGATCTTTTGTGACCATTCATCGTTAACGTCTGTTGAGTTCAAAGCTTTCAAAGCTGAACCTCTGATAACAGGAGCGTTAGCACCGTCAAATCCGTTCTTTGTAAGCAAGTCTCTGATCTCCTCTTCAACAAGGTCAAGCATATCAGGATCGTCAACCATGTCACATTTGTTCATAAATACAAGGATACTTGGTACACCAATTTGCTTTGCCAATAGAACGTGCTCACGAGTTTGTGGCATAGGTCCATCAGTAGCAGCAACCACAAGTACGGCACCATCCATTTGAGCAGCACCAGTGATCATGTTTTTGATATAGTCGGCGTGCCCTGGAGCATCTACGTGAGCGTAGTGTCTGTTTGGAGTTTCGTATTCACAGTGAGCAAGTGAGATAGTAATACCACGAGCTTTTTCTTCTGGAGCCTTATCAATTTGGTCCATGTTCAAAAGTTTCGCGTTATATCCATTTCCCTTTTTTGCAAGAGTGTTTAGAATAGCCGCTGTTAAAGTTGTCTTACCGTGATCAACGTGTCCGATTGTTCCCACGTTCACGTGTGTTTTTGATCGGTCAAATGCTTCTGTTGCCATAATTTTTTATTTTATTTAAATTTATTTTTGTTAATTAATTAATTTTTTACCAATTATATTTATAAATATATAATACAGAAAGTTTATCAGATAACAGGCAAAAGTCAAACTACATAGCTTAGCTGACCCAGCCTTCCTTCCGCTTTCTTGAGCCAATGGCCGAAATCGAATCGGCGACCTACTCCTTACCATGGAGTTGCTCTACCGTCTGAGCTACATCGGCATATCCTAATCCGTCAGGATTGGATCTATAGTAACTTAATCTCTTTTTCTTTCCAAATAGACTGATATGGTTCGTCTTTTATATGGCTTACCATCCTTAAAGTGTTTATATGACTTTAGCATTTTATGAATCGTAAAGTATGGTGAAAGCAGTTCTGTTAATTCATCTTCGGTAAATACGTGTTCCAATCCTTTGAATTTAGGGTGAATATATGAGTTATGCTCTTTATCCGGAGTCGGATAATCTTTAATCATTCTAATGGCGTTTTGATCATTATCAAGGACAAATGTCTTTAATAGCATCCAAGAAAACGGCTTCATTACTCGAGCCTTGTCCTTTATATACGCGTGTCTTTTAGCATCATCAAGGAAATGAATCACCATCATGTCCAATACAACATCGACTGATTCAGCAGGTAAATCAACCGGCTCGAAGATGCTTTGTTTTATAAAATGAACACTTTTAAGGTGTGCAAACTTTTCTTTTGCCTGTTTGATAGCTTCATCTGATATATCAAACCCAAGCCCCTTCATTCGGTATTGCTCACACAGGTTTCCGATATTGCGACCATTTCCACAACCGATATCCAACACAAAACCACCCATATTAAAAGCTGGCCATTCGGCGTTTCGGTTTACCCATTTTACAAAAGTGAGCAAATCCCCTGCTGGATCTTCGGATAACTGAATATGTGCGGCATTGCTATATTCCTTATTCCAGATTTGGTTCTTTTTGCTTTTGTTAACGTCTTTATTGGTTTTCATTTGTTGTGTCTATGTCTTGGTTAGGTCTCGTAAATAACATTTTGAACTTCTTATGTATCGCATGTTTTCTCTTCTTTATCATTTGGTACTCCTGTACATGATAGTTTGGATCATAGTTACTATTCACTATTCTGTCCTCATTGTCAACAAACAATAGATCTAATATAAAGTAAATAAGGTTTGAGCTGGCAGGTATAAGATTAAAGAGTATTGCAAATATGAAGATTGCGATAGATAAATCCGTGTTTACAAAGCTGACCACTATTGCAACAACGGCAGACACGATTGGCATAAGAATACGAATATACCCACTCCTCCATTCATCTATTGGTAAAGGCGAATTCTCGATTTTGGGACTTCTTTCAATGTGAAGGCGCATCATAAGCAATACCACACCTACCGCGATCACATTCCCTCCATATATAAGGATAGACAACGGCGTATGGGAATACGTTCCAAGAAAATGGGCAGAAAATGGAATAACCGTGATAAATAAGAAAAAGGCGGCATTATAGTTTGCCAACCCAACTGACAGGGTTTTGGCATACACTGAAGTCAAAAAGTGATGGGACCTCCAATAGGTGAAAAGCAAGGCAAAACTCAAAACGAAGCTTACAAATACAGGGATAGTATGTCCCAAGGCTTCGAGTAATTGATAAGATGTCGGGTTATGAATTTCCAGAAGCGGAACCTTAAGCTCAATAGCAAGCAAGGTCATAACGATGGCAAAGATACCATCCGATAGACCGTTTAGTCTTTGTTCTTTCATAGTGAATATTATTATAACATGTTTATCTGAATAATTATGCTATACTCAGTAAATGTTAACAAAAGGCAAAATCCAATCATTACAAGCATTCGCTGACAAGAAGGAACGTAACAAGAAAAACGTCTTTTTAGTAGAGGGCGAGAAAAGTGTAGCTGAACTATTGGTTTCAGATATGATTATTACTGAACTATTTATTACAAGTGAATTTTCTAAAAAATACGCCGAGGAATTAAAAGAATGCGGGAAAAGACACGCTGCTATTGAAAAATGGCTTAAGCCTCAATTAGTTGAAGCTGGCGAAATAAACAAGATTTCAACCATGGAGAGTTTGAAAAGTGAAACTACAGCTATTGCGGTTGTAAACCAACTTGAAAAGCTAGAGCTGTCTATCGATGACATAGCCCATCTTTTGAGTACCGAAAAGGTTCTTATACTTGATGATATTAGAGATCCGGGAAACATGGGTACTATTATTAGACTTGCAGACTGGTATGGAATCAAAACTATCATTGCATCAATCGGTACGGTTGATATCTATAACCCTAAGACTATCTCAGCATCAATGGGGTCATTCTCTCGTGTGCAAGTAGTATACCGCGACGTAAATGAAATATTGAACATTATTCAAAAAAACAGGCTTGATGTTGCCATTGTAGCTTCAACATTAAATGGGCAAAACGCCAATGAATTTAAGTGGCCAAAAGCTGGTGCGCTTGTAATCGGCAACGAATCTAATGGTATCAACGAGATCGCGCTTAATAAGATTGAAACTAAAATAACCCTGCCTTCTCTTGGAAAGGCAGAGTCATTAAATGCCTCTATTGCTTGCGGAATCCTACTTGATCGATGGACTCGGTAATTATTCCCCGTCTTCCGCACTAACTGTTGTCGTAGCTTTTGTAGTTGTGGCAGCAGTTTTTTCTGTTGCTGGTTGATTAGCTTGCGCCTCTTGCTGGGCTGCAGGATCTACAACAATCGGTCCAACATTGATAAGCTTATCTTCGCTTTCTCTGTAGATGATAGCCTTTTGAGCTGTCGGGAAAACCATTAAATAGTCACCATCTTTTGACCCTGCATAAAACTTTTGCTCAGCAATAAGTTGATCAGCCTTAAGAATTGTTGCAACAACCGGGGTTTCTTCTGGGATATTGATCAATTTTGAAACTTTAGTAACCAATGACTTGATTTCTTTTTCAGATAATTGAGCACCTTCAGCAGAAGTTACAGGTGCATTAAATTTCTTATATACCGCAAACGCTAGCAAAGCTATTACGATGATGATTAATATTGATAGGATTTTTCTATTTCTCATATGAACAATTGTTACTTAACTAATAATTATATGGATATTGTACCAAATTTAGGCCGATAATGACATTAAAATTGAATCATCTTCCCTGTCTCATCTGAATAGAGTTCCACTGACTTTATGTTTTCATACTGAGTAAGCGTGTCTTTAAGGACTGCAAATAAATGACGTCCTTGGCAACTTGATAATCCAGAAATCAAATACCCTGATGGCGTCTTATCATTTTCAAGCATAACCTTTGCAACACTCCCCTCAATTCGAACTGATGAATACGTTGCATATTTTGACAATTCATTAGCAAATAAATATCGAAGTGATGCGTCGGCAACACCGGTTGTTTTTGGAACTTGAACGGTTACCTTCTTTGTAATACCGCAATCTGAACCCTGAGCAGCGACTACATCCTGAATATATACTGACAAGTCCATTTTTTCACTTGAACCGAATACGAGAGGAATTTCCAATGTATCAAATTTTCCCTCGCCAACAACGTCTTCTTCGGTAAATACGATCTTGATTGGTGTATTTTCAGGTAAATCATCGCTTAAGGCAAGAATTACTGCAAAGTTAGTTGAAGTCGCCATCCAATTTTCAACAGGTACAGGAGTCATTTTACCAGTTAATTTCCATCCCTGATTGTTCAAGTTGTAGTACACTTGCGCCACACCAGCCTGTCCTTCGAATCGAACCCATGAACAGCCGTCTTGCTGAATATTTGAATTATCAACCTTACCTTGGACACGCAATGGAAAATTAACTTTCTGTCCTGCAACCAAAGACGTTACCTCAAATCCACATTTTTTAATAGAAGAGTCGGCTACGGGCGTAGTCGTCGCAGTGATTTCAACAACAGGTTGTGGCATAGTTCCTGTTATAATCACGCTATGTCTTAGATAATACGCTATTCCTCCGGCTAAGATTAGTAATAAAATAAGTATGATAAGATTTTTTTTCATGTACAGATTATACCATTATGCAGCGGCAACATCATCTACCGCTTTAGGGATTTTTGTTATATCCATCTTGTACGATTTTGGATCCTGAGGCAATATGGTCACGTCAATCATTTCAGGAAGGTACATTGTTGGGTCATATGATATCGGTTCACTTTTAAAGGCATATACTTTGTTGTCAGCAGAATTAAGCCATTGTGATCGAATCACATACGCGTACACACCCCCTTTTTCAGTCCGCAGCTCCTCTACTGCCAAACTATCCGTTTTTATGATTTGACCAGATTCTTCTAGTTTTTTATATAATTTATCTTTTTTAATTTTGCTTCCAATAGTAAAGAAAGCTATTAAACCAAACACTACGCCAAAAATTGACGGAAAGAGGCTTGGGAACCATACATGCATGAATGAGTTCAGTACTGGATCCTTTCCATCGTTAGGAACGTAAAGTTCAACCTTTTCACCTATATTGTGCCTAAAGCTCGAATATATATTTGGAGTAAATTCCATCATCTGCCAATCTTTTTGATATTCTACAACTGGAGCATACACAGTATTTTTATCCCCTGCCTTACTTACGATATCTATGACGGTACCTTCCATTTTTACTGAATCCTGTATGAGGTTATAGCGGTTATATAATGAAAAGAATGTATATCCAATTGTCACGGCACTGATGACAAGAAGTGCGATAGAGGTTCGGTATGAAGGTGAATAAATTGTAGTTGTTGAAGTTATCGTTTGCATATAATTATGATGTTATTGTGTAAATACCCCGCCTTTACATTCACCGTCAGTGTTTATCAACAACCAACCGTCTCCATACATTAAGCCACCTGCAGTAAGCAAGAAATGTCGTTTCAATCCAGACCTAAGCTCAGCTGTGTTCATGCTACATACTCCCACCTGTCCAACTTTTAATTGTGCATCCGCGTTTGATTTTTCATAAATTGCCTTAAGTTCAGATGCATCAATACCGCCCGCCAAAACCTCTTTGCTTGGAGAGATTTTCGCACTTCTTAATATGGCCTGAAATTTGCAGCTTTTTCCGGAAGGCATGATTTCAAAATCAAAATTCGTTTCAACTTCTGATCCGAGAACGGCCGCATTCGTCGATCGGTTGAATTTTGTAGGACTACATGAATCAATGGCTGATACAAAACAATTTTCACTTGAACACGCCGTTACAGAAGCAGAAGCTATTGCAGCGGTTTTGGCAACAGGAGTGTTGACAGCTAATTCAGTTTTTGTTTCAATCTTTGCGGGCTGTACCACAGGTTCTTGAACTGTTGTTGTTGAAACCACGGCACTTGTAGTAGTAGCCTGAACTGTTTCAACTTGTTCGATTTTCTTCGCATTCGACATATTTTTATATGTATACACCCCACCCCCAACGAGAACCAATCCGAGAATTATTGTTACGACAATACTAATAAATCCTGATTGGTTATTTTTTATTTTCATATGAATATTATACTCTTTTCGGAAAATCATGCCATATTCGCGCGCTCGCCGTGTCGCACATGTGAACGAATGCCGCTAATGGTTTTGAATCGCTTTTTCGAAACATTCTCTGTTATCATCGTACATTTGGAGGCATGCGGAGCGATTAGGTTCGCCGATGAGGTTTATGAATTCATTGAAAGTTTTGCATTGCATGCATTTAAGTATAACAAAAATCCCCTTTCGGGGATTTTTGCCTAATGCGCGGTGAATGGGACTTGAACCCACGACCTTCCGCGTGACAGGCGGACGCTCTAACCAGCTGAGCTACCACCGCATTATACTTGTGGATACATCTATTATACATAATAAACTGTCCTTCTCAAGTGTGTCTGTGGAAGGAATCGAACCTTCGACCTTGGGCTTATGAGTCCCACGCTCTAACCGACTGAGCTACACAGACGTGAATAAGCATTGCTTGTTGCGGGACTCGGATTTGCACCAAGATCTCCAGGTTATGAGCCTGGCCAGTTACTGTTACTAACATCCCGCTTTGTATTGGATGTTTCCATATAATAACTTATTTTTAGGAAAATATCAAATTAGATAAAATTGAGTTCCTCAAACACCTTTTCGTAATTGGCTATTGCCTCTTCAAC
>Ga0247807_10002324_pt1 | contig 10530 bp, 7 predicted proteins | sample UWRJL074202C1_FD_179931 | JGI IMG/M metagenome (GOLD analysis project Ga0247807, IMG submission 179931) | Plant litter microbial communities from Arlington Agricultural Research Station in Wisconsin, United States - UWRJ-L074-202C-1 | ecosystem: Environmental > Terrestrial > Plant litter >...
AAGTACACCAATTTCTGATGACATGATTACAAAACCACTTTTTGTTAGAGTATAACGAGAAGGACGCAAACCGTTTCTGTCTAACAATGCACCAATTACGTTTCCGTCTGTAAACGGAATAGAAGCCGGACCATCCCAAGGCTCCATGATGCAAGAGTTAAATTCATAGAAAGCTCTTTTTTCAGGAGACATGTTTTGGTGTTTTTCCCAAGCTTCAGGAACCACCATCATCATCGCTTCCGGCAAAGAACGGCCAGTCATTAATAAAAGCTCAATAACCATATCCATAGAAGCAGAATCTGATTTTCCTTCTAAGATAATAGGGAATAATTTTTTGATATCATCACCAAAAATTTTGCTTTCCATTAATTCTTCACGGGCACGCATACGGCTTACGTTTCCACGAAGCGTATTGATTTCACCATTATGACACATGTATCTAAATGGCTGAGCTAATTCCCATGAAGGAAAAGTATTGGTAGAGAAACGCTGGTGTACTAACGCCAGACGTGTTACTACTTCGGGATCTTTTAAGTCAATATAATATCGGCTGATGTCTTCCGGCATCAATAGACCTTTATATATTATAGTAGTTGTCGATAAACTGGAAAAATAAAACATGTGGCTTTCAGAAGTTTTTGATCCTCTGACAGCATGTTCAGCAATTTTTCTAGCTGCAAAAAGTTTTGCATTAAATTCTTGTTCAGTTAAATCCTGACCGTTTTTGCTAACAAAAACTTGTTTAACTGTTGGTTCTTTTTCTGCGGCAATCTGCCCTAAATTTTCAACTTCAACAGGTACATCTCTCCAACCAAGGATTTTTAAGTTCTGATCCTTAATAGTTGCTTCAAAAGCGTTTATACAAAAAGAAACCTGGTTTTTGCTTTTTGGTAAAAAAACCATTCCTACTGCATACTCACGTGTTTCAGGGATTTCAAATTCACATACTTTTTTAAAAAAAGCGTGTGGGATGTCGAATAAAATTCCAGCTCCGTCTCCAGTTCTTCCATCAGAACTCACTGCACCACGATGTTCCAATTTTATTAAGATGTCCAATGCTTTATGAATAATATCGTTAGATTTAATACCATTCAAATTACAAATAAATCCTGCACCACAATTGTCGTGTTCAAATTCAGGCAAATAAAGCCCTTGTTCTTTAACTTTCATTCTTGATATTTTTTCTTCAAAAATAGCTATTTCGTTGAATATAATGTAGTGAAATTCTATTTTGGCTTTCATTTTTATTGTAATATTAGAAAAATGATTCTTAAATGATAATAATTTTATAGAAGGTATTGTGAAATGATAAAATCACAATATGTTCTAAATAATATTAGGAAAACTCGGTGCTTAGCTATTGATAACACTAGTGTTTTTGTTAAATTTCAAACAGAATCACTGTTTTTAGTTAACAATTTGCACACAATAACCTAACGATTACTTTTCTTTGAAAAAGAATAAAGTTTTAATCTGGATTGTACTGAAGTTATACTGATTTTTTTAATTGAAAAAGATTTTACTTTTCAGTTGAATTTTGCTATTTTTGTCCCACTTTTATTCTGAAACAAATTCAGAACCAGACAAATTCTATATTATGAACATACACGAATATCAAGGAAAAGAAATTCTAGCGAGTTACGGAGTACGCATTCAACGCGGAATTGTGGCTAACAATGCAGTTGAAGCTGTTGCTGCTGCAAAACAATTAACTGCCGAGACTGGTACAGGATGGCACGTAATAAAAGCACAAATTCACGCAGGTGGTCGTGGAAAAGGTGGTGGAGTTAAACTTGCTAAAAATTTACAACAAGTTGAAGAAATTGCAGGACAAATTATCGGAATGCAATTGATTACACCTCAAACTTCTGCTGAGGGTAAAAAAGTAAACAAAGTTTTAGTAGCTGAAGATGTTTACTATCCTGGTGAAAGTGAAACTTCTGAATTTTATGTTTCTGTTTTATTGAATAGAGCAACAGGTCGTAACATGATTATGTATTCTACTGAAGGTGGAATGGATATCGAAGAAGTTGCTGAGCACACTCCTCATTTAATTTTTACTGAAGAAGTTGATCCTACTGTTGGATTACAAGGTTTTCAGGCAAGAAGAATTGCTTTTAACTTAGGCCTTTCTGGAAATGCTTTCAAAGAAATGGTTAAATTCATCGATTCATTATACAATGCTTACATTGGTTCTGATGCTTCTATGTTTGAAATCAACCCGGTTTTGAAAACTTCAGACAATAAAATTATGGCTGTTGATGCTAAGGTAAATATCGATGATAATGCTTTATACAGACAACCAAAGTATGCTGAAATGCGCGATGTACGTGAAGAGAATCCAATCGAAGTTGAAGCTAAAGAAGTAGGTTTAAATTACGTAGATCTTGACGGTACAGTTGGATGTATGGTAAACGGTGCTGGTCTTGCTATGGCAACTATGGATTTAATTAAATACGCTGGTTTTGAGCCTGCTAACTTCTTAGACGTTGGTGGAACTGCTGATGCTAAACGTGTTGAAACTGCTTTCCGTATTATCTTAAAAGATCCTAACGTAAAAGCTATTTTAATTAATATTTTTGGTGGAATCGTTCGTTGTGACCGTGTGGCGCAAGGAGTTGTTGATGCTTACAAAAATATGGGTGACGCTATCAATGTGCCAATTATCGTTCGTTTGCAAGGAACAAATGCTGAAATTGCAAAAGAATTAATTGACAATTCAGGTATGCCAATCTTATCTGCAGTTCAATTTCAAGAAGCTGCTGATCAAGTTAAAGCTGCTCTTTCTTAATTAAATAAGAAATCAATTATATAAAAAAACCTTCCGATCATTCGGAAGGTTTTTTTTGTGAATTATTTTAACTGTAATGCTTTGTCTTTAAAAATAGCCACGAATTCACGAATTAATTTGATAATCTTTGAGATTAAAAATAATTCGTGAATTCGTGGCTAAAAAAACTCTTCGATTAAAAAATTATTTTAAAACCGTCGCTAATTCTACAATTTCAAACGTAGGATCATGTGCTATAAATTCTCGAAGCATCGCAGCATGACCTGCACCCAATAAAACCATTACTTTATCATCTTTACTTTCAGTCAGTTTTTTAATTAAAGCATACATATAAAGATTTCTTCTATACCATTCGGAAACTAAAAAAGCACCTACAAAATTGTCTGTTTTTCCTCCCTTAAGCGCTGTTTCAATATACCAGCCAATATTCTGTTCATTAGATGCTTTTGTGTTGTAATCTAAAATTAATTCAGTCAGAGAAAATTTGGCAATTTTTTTATTTTGATTTGCTTCAAATTGTTTCATAGCTTCTTCATCCTTTTTGATTAAATCAAGCTGATCGGCTGCTGTCATTCCTTTTACCAAACTGTCATAAGGAAAAACAGTATTTTTATAATCAATTGCAAACAATTTTGTATGACCTAATTTTTTGGCAGCTCTTAAGGCTAATTGTGTTATTTCATCTACCTTTTTCTGAAGTAAACTATCTGTATTTTTACTGAAGAATTGATCCAATTTGTCTTGTTTTTGATAGTTCCATTCAACAAAAATTTTATCAGGTCCAAACTTTTTAATTTTATTGGTAATGTTTTCCAGTTCTTTTTGGCTTTTATCAGACATAACATTAAACGTGTTTATTTGCGCAACATCAAGCCCCGGATTTTGAAAGTGAAATGTTCCTATTAATAAAATTTGTTTCTTTTTTGTTTGGGAAAAAGTAAGGTTTAAGGTAGTTAATACTAATAATAAAATGATTTTTTGCATGATGGTTTGTTTTAAATTCATAACAAATGTATCTGAGTTTATATGCTAATGTTTTAGTTTTTGATGAACGTCAAATTTCAAATTGCAAACATTAAAAAGTAAGGGGTAAAAAAAATCGTGTATCCTTTTTGATGGTTCATCACAGAAAATAGCTATTTTATAGAAAGATAGTATTCATTTTACTGCATAGTTGTACTTTTGAAATCATAACAATAGTATTATGAAGCTAAAAATTTCGTTTTCTTTTCATTTTTTTCTTTTTCTTGGGGTTTTTCTTCTTTTTTATATTGTGGATATAGGAGTTAATAACCGTGGAGTAGATTACATTTTTAGCAGTATGTATTTTCTGTTCAATATCAGTTTTTTTCTATCTGTTTTCATTGTTTATGTTCTTAATTTCTATACGTTTTGCAATTGGTTTTTAAATAAAAAGAAAGTTCTTTTATATGTGTTGAGTATTCCGGTTTCCTTATTGATTTTTGCCGGAGTACGTTATTTTTTGCAGGAAGTTATTGTTTTTGAAATTACAGGAATTCATAATTATTCAGCAAAATCAAGAGAAATAACCAATTATATCCGTGACAATTTTTTCTTTGGATTGCCGGCTGTTATTTTAAGTACAGTAAGTTATTTTTATTGGCAATTTCAAAACGCACACAAACAAAATCAGGAATTGTTATTAGAAAATAAAAAAGCTGAATTTCAGATGTTGAAAGCACAGATAAGTCCTCATTTTTTGTTCAATACATTGAATTCGTTTTACAGTCAGCTTATTCTTAAAGAGGATAAAATGGCGGATGATATCTTGGTTTTATCCGATTTGCTTCGTTACGTAATTACGGAGACAGATAAAAATGAAACCCTGCTTTCAAGTGACATACAGTTCATTCAGAATTATATTCATTTACAGAAAAAAAGATTTGAAGATCAATTGTATTTAGATTTTACGGTGGAAGGAGACTATTCGAAAGAGAAAATACTTTCTTCAACATTAATTCATTTTGTAGAAAATGTTTTTAAACATGGGAAATTGAATAATCCGGATGAAAGTGCACGTATTTTGATTCAAATAAATAAAGGTTTTATGGAAATTTCGACCTTCAATTATGTAACAGATGGAGAAAATTATTCTTCTACCGGAATTGGTTTTGAAAACGTAACGAAAAGATTAGCTTACCAGTATAAAGATCAGTTTATGCTTGAAAAAAAGAAGGAAAATAATATCTTTAAGACCTACTTGAAAATTCCATTAAACAAATAATTCATGAAATATAAATGTATCATTGTAGACGATGAACCACCTGCAACCCGAATATTAAAAAGCTATGTAGAGAAGGTTTCTTTTCTCGAAGAGATTGGAGTTTTTAATGATTCGCTCAAAGCGTTGGAATTTTTGAGTCTGAATAAAGTTGATGTTGTCTTTCTGGATATTCAAATGCCACAGTTGACGGGATTGCAACTTTCAAAAATTATTTCAAAAGACGTAAAAATCATTTTTACAACAGCCTATTCTGATTTTGCTCTGGAAGGATTTGAGTTAAATGCTGTTGATTATCTTTTAAAACCAATTGCATTTGAACGTTTTTATCAGGCTGTTTCGAAATTGAATACAGAGGTTAAAACAGAAATAGTAGCGACGAATCCAGCTGAATTTATTTTTGTAAAAACAGATGGAAAAAATAAATTTCAGAAAGTAATGCTGAAGGCTATTTTGTATGTAGAAAGTTTGCAGAATTATGTTTGCGTTCATACTTCTAAACAGCAAATTATCACGCATTCCTCTTTAAAGAATGTTGTTGAATCGCTGCCACAAAATGATTTTATTCAAATACATAAATCGTATGTTGTTGCGTTAAAACATGTGGAATCGACAGATAACTTTTCGGTTTTTATAAATAGCAAAGAATTGCCAATTGGTGCTACTTATAAGGATGTTTTCTTTGAAAGAATCGACCAGAATAAAATGTAAAAAAAAATCCATTCAACGTAGGAATGGATTTTTGATATTATGATTTTTTATTCTTTCCGTTTTTGTAAACAACTTTTTCTACAACCTGTATTTTTGGAGTAGCCGGTTTTTTCTTGAAAGGTTTTTTAGTTCCAGCCGCTGACTTAGAAGGTTTTTGATCACCTCTTGCTCTTTCAGTATCCTTTGGAGCTGCTTTAAATTCCGGTCTGTCTGTTGTATCTTTCTTTGGAATTTCTGCTTTGTGCTTTGCTAATACATCAGTAGGGTTTTTAGGATTTTCCTTCGTCCCTCTTAAATGAATAACTAAACCGTTTAAAAAGTTACGTAAAACCTGATCGCCACATTCCATATAATTTGGGTGATCTTCAGCTCTAAAAAAAGCACCTAATTCTGATTTTGTAATTCTAAAATCAACTAGTTCTAAAATTTCAACTATTTGGTCATCACGGAGCATCAAAGCCACGCGAAGTTTTTTTAGTATATCGTTGTTTGTCATTGTTTAATTTTTTACAAAGGTACATTATTTTAGAAGGAAATGTTACAACAAAATTACACCAGTTCCGGTTCTTTCCGGATAATAGGTTTTACCATTTAAGATTGTTACACCGCTGGCAATATCCTCTGCCAGTAAAAGCGGACCATCCATATCTACGTAATCCAGTTCCGGCAATAAATGAGCTATTGCAGAGATTCCAACAGTAGATTCTGTCATGCAGCCAATCATTGTTTTTAAACCCAGTTTTTTGGCTTCTGCAAGCATTCTTCTGCCCGGTGTGATTCCGCCACATTTCATCAATTTGATATTAATACCATGAAAATGTTCGTAGCATTTTGCTACATCAGCTTCGGTAATACAGCTTTCATCTGCAACGATTGGTAAAACGGAGTTTTTGAAAACTTCTTTTTGTCCTTCCCAATCATTTGCTTTAAGAGGTTGTTCGATAAATTCTACGCCTAATTTTTTTAGAATAGGAGCATGCGATATGGTTTCTTCAGCGGTCCAGGCACAATTGGCATCGACCCTGAAAATAGCATCGCTATGTTTACGCAGTTCTGTAACGATTGCGATGTCCTCAGGAGTTCCCAATTTTATTTTGTAAATAGGCCAGGGACGTTCTTTCATTTTGGTAATCATGTTTTCAATGCTTCCTATGCCAATCGTATAGTTGGTCAGCGGATTATTTTTGATTTCATCATTCCACATTTCATATAGCTTTTTTCCCTTTTTACGAGCGTATAAATCATGATACGCATTATCCAGCGCGCATAAGGCAAAAGGATTATGAGCAAGCAACGGACTTATTTTATTCCAGAATTCATCAGGAGTTTTGTTGCTTGTATTCTCAATAATAACTCGAATCTTTTCAATATCATTCTGAAGAATTTCGATGGTAATATCGTAATACGGATTCGACGTTGCTTCGCCATAACCTGAAAAAGAACCTTCTTTTAGTTCCACAATAAGCGAAGGCTGAAAATCAATTGTTTTTCTGGATATTCTAAAAGTGTGTTTTAGTTTAAGATTGTATTCTCTTAAAATTAGTTCCATGGTAATGAGATTATGGGTGAAGGTTTCTAATTTTTTTTGATAGACATTTTTACACCAATACCCGTTTGAAGATCGGGTGCATTGTCTACTTTTAAATCTTCTCTTAAATATACAAAATAGGAGAATCGTTTAGTCGAGTAGGTGCACATAAAATTCCATCCTTCTAAATCCTCGTACAAATGCGATAGTGCGGTCTGCCAATGCGTCTTTACTCTTTCTCCGGTTAAAACAAGATAATCTGCATCCTTTTTGTTGTTGTAAGCGCTCTGAAAATTGTAATTAATGCTATACGAAATGCGGTTGTTATTTTTAAGTTTAACTTTGTAATCGATCAAACCTTCAAAGCTATATAGAAATTTTTGATTGCTAATGTTTACTCGGTCTCCATATTCTATAAAATGCTGACGAAGTGCTCCTGCACTAAAACCATAGGTCAATATGTTTTTATCTTTGAAGATCATCTTTTTAAGAATAGACGAAGAAATACCAATATCTGTGGAAGGGTTATATCTCGAAGTATTAATACCCAACTGAGCACCAAAATTGAGATAGATATGATGCTTTTTATTCATTTCTAATTGGGGATAAAAATTGTAATTAAGATCAATTCCGGGAATTATAAAGTCATTATTATTCATAGTAATGACTTTTCCGTTTTCATCCTTATACGCTATTCCTGCTTTATTTATACCGTAATGATAGCGGGAAAACGGATCTTTTCCTCCGGCAATATTTCGATGAAACCATTCTATAGATGCATCTGAAGTAAAAACAGAGAAAGGATATTTACCACGATCTAGGGAATTAGCACGAAGACTAAAATTCAGTTCATGATAAGTGGTAATAGGTAATGTAAAAGTAAATCGGTATGATCGTATTACGCCATCAGCAGAAAACTCTTTAATTTTAGAAGGAACATTATTTAAATTAAATGCATATTCTCTGTTATACCAAAGTAGATTTTTGGATGCTTCGCGATCTTCGGGATTAGTTAATTCGTATGATTTTACATAGGGTAAAATCACGTTTCCACTTGAAACTACAAATGAAAAGGAATACTTATCAGGAGAGCGAACATTAAAATTGTGCTGTAATCGCGAAATATAAATCCCTAAAGGATGTGTGGAGAGAAGATAGGGCTTTATGATATCAGAAGATTTCTCTATTTCGTCATTCCAAAAATCATCTTTAGACAATTGTGCAAGAGAAGGAAAAGTAAAAATTAAAAAAATAAAAAAGAGGAAATAATATTTCATTTCAGGATTTGTAAATTTTTAATAAAACTAATGAATTTTAAGATTTGTACTTAAGATTCTGTTAGATAAAATTAAAGTGAATTCCTCTTTTTTCTAAATTAATCTGTTAAGGCAGTTGCTCCTGTAATTTTTTAATGTCATCACGCAATTTAGCAGCTTGTAAAAAGTCCAGTTCTTTTGCTGCTTTTTCCATTGTTTTTCGTTTTTCGCGAATCATTTTTTCTAATTCTGCTTTAGATAAATAAGCCGTTTCCGGTTCAGCAGCAGCAGGTAATGTATGTCCTAATTCGTATTCTACTAAAGGATTTTTGGTAAAAGCGCTTTCTATTTTTTTGTTTAATGCCTGTGGAACAACACCATTCTCGGTATTATAATTAATTTGCTTTGTTCTGCGATAATCAGTTTCGTCAATAGTTCTTTGCATACTCGCTGTAATTTTGTCGGCATATAAAATGGCTTTTCCGTTTAGATTTCTTGCTGCACGACCAATTGTTTGTGTCAACGATCTGTGATTACGAAGAAACCCTTCTTTATCAGCATCCAGAATAGCAACCAGAGAAACTTCAGGTAAATCTAAACCTTCACGCAGTAAGTTTACTCCAATTAGTACATCGAAAATACCTTTTCTTAAATCCTGCATAATTTCAATACGTTCCAAAGTATCTACTTCAGAATGAATATAGCGACAACGAACATTAACTTTGGTTAAATACTTCGCTAGCTCTTCTGCCATTCTTTTGGTTAAAGTAGTAACCAGAACTCTTTCGTCTAATTCGCAGCGCACGTGAATTTCTTCGATTAAATCATCAATCTGATTTAGACTTGGACGAACCTCAATAATAGGATCTAATAAACCTGTAGGACGTATAATTTGCTCAACATAAACACCATCTGTTTTTTGTAATTCATAATCAGCTGGAGTTGCAGATACATAAATAACCTGATTTTGCAGTGCTTCAAACTCTTCAAATTTTAAAGGTCTGTTGTCCATTGCTGCAGGCAAGCGGAAACCATATTCTACCAAATTTTCTTTACGGCTGCGATCGCCTCCGTACATAGCGTGTACCTGTGAAACCGTTACGTGACTTTCGTCGACTACCATTAAAAAGTCACTTGGGAAATAATCTAATAAACAGAAAGGCCTTGTTCCTGGTAAACGTCCGTCAAGGTATCTCGAATAATTTTCGATTCCGGAGCAATAGCCTAATTCGCGAATCATTTCTAAATCAAAATTGGTACGTTCTTCTAAGCGTTTTGCTTCCAGATGTTTTCCCGTTTCTTTAAAATAATCTACTTGCTTTACTAAATCCTGCTGAATCTCCCAAATAGCACCTTGCAAAACTTCCGGAGAAGTCACAAACATATTGGCGGGATAAATAGTAAGTTTTTTAAATTTCTCAATAACTTGTGAAGTCTTGGCATCAAAAGATTCTATTTCCTCTATTTCATCTCCAAAAAAATGAATTCGATACGCATCATCAGCATAACTCGGGTATACTTCGACTGTGTCACCTTTTATTCTAAAAGTTCCCGGTGTAAAGTCAGCTTCAGTTCTGGAATATAAACTCTGCACTAAGCTATGCAATAGCTTTGTTCGTGAGATAACCTGATCTCTTGCTACTTCGATTACGTTTTTCTTAAATTCTACAGGATTTCCAATACCATATAAACAGGAAACAGAAGCAACAACCAAAATATCTCTTCGTCCTGAAAGCAGGGAAGAGGTGGTGCTTAAACGCATCTTTTCGAGTTCTTCATTGATAGATAAATCTTTCTCAATAAAAACACCTGTTACAGGCATAAATGCTTCCGGTTGATAATAGTCGTAGTAAGATACAAAATACTCTACAGCATTATTAGGAAAGAATTGCTTGAATTCCGAATACAATTGTGCTGCCAGCGTTTTGTTATGCGCCAAAACCAAAGTTGGCCGCTGAACTTCCTGAATAACATTGGCAACGGTAAAAGTTTTACCTGAACC
>Ga0247807_10002328_pt1 | contig 10517 bp, 9 predicted proteins | sample UWRJL074202C1_FD_179931 | JGI IMG/M metagenome (GOLD analysis project Ga0247807, IMG submission 179931) | Plant litter microbial communities from Arlington Agricultural Research Station in Wisconsin, United States - UWRJ-L074-202C-1 | ecosystem: Environmental > Terrestrial > Plant litter >...
TAACTAAATGAGTATAGGTGCCTAAATGCCTGATCTGAGGGCAAGATCGAGGCGTTATGGCCTAAGTCAGTTGAAGCCAGCTAGGGGTTTTAGTCAAGGGTTTAAACTAGCAGAGGTTTCAAATACAATATATACGGGGCAAAAGGGGACGGGTCCCATATCTACTAAGCTTACTATTATTAGGATTGTAAAAATAATAGTACCTTCTACTTAGGTGTTAGAATCTTGACTTAAGCTAACTCCTTATAAGGTGAGCCGAACCTAGTCTGACTCGGCTTAAACTTAACTTTAATACTATTAAGTAGTCTAAAATTGTGTTAAAACTTTATAACTATAGCACCAGTCTGTTCACGATAATTACTCGCCATAATAGGTGGTAGCATCAAGTCAAACTACTACTATTGTACTATTAAGCACTAGCATTAGTAGTATTGGGTTTTTTAAATCTATAAAAATGAGCGCATACTTATACTTCTTACAAGTGTTTATTGATACTGTCAGTGACATTTCTATACTTTAACTGTACCCATATCCAGCTAGGTATTCATATGAACTACAAATCAGAAGCTCTACAGTAGTACTGATTAGTTACTTATCCCAGAATTCTAATCGCGCACAGGTCCAGGTCAGTAGGAGAATGATAGCCGGCTATTATTAAAGCTCAACCAGTACTTGTAAATCGCGGTAAATTCTACTATGGAAAAACAGCGAGCCATCTTCAACCACCTCGAGAATTTGATTTAGGCAAGCAAAAGATACCTACTTATATTTTCTACTAAAGCCAATGATCATCAAATTTTATTAAGTACTGAGCAAAAACTCAAGCATTCAAAACACCGCCAAATACCATACCACGTACATACTAGTATGGTAACTATTGGCAGTAGTAAGTAGCTTTATAAATAGCATCACGTTAAATTCATGCGGACCGGTCTAGATATTCGTAGTTAGCATTGCGTAAGATCTATTCTACTGCTATTCAAGGTCAATATCAGTACTCGTAGTTTTATAGCAATAAGTGGTTGGTAATACAACTTAGACGTGACATCTTCATAGTAAAGGGGAAACAAAATATGATTACTGGTTTCTAGTAGTCGTGATAATTATTTCAAGTTGATGCATTATATTATTGGCTGGGTAAGTACTACTAGACAGTGCATAAGAAATGCATAGTATTGATAACCTACATGTTAAAAGCCCACCTAGAGAGTTAAAGCTTTAATTCACTTCAAGCCGACATAAATAGGTCTAAGATAAGCTGCAGTTTCAAATGCTAATTCAGGCGTGAACGACACCTAAACTAAATCATAGTACTATCGAGTATATTACTAGTGTTGCACTTACGATCTCATAACATTAATCCATATAAACACCAATAAGTATAGAGCTACTTCAACCATGCTTCTTACGCCTTGTTGTTTCCAACCTGCCCGACGATTTCAAACATTGAGCAAGAATCTTTATCTATTTTAAACTTTAAGGCACCATTCATTATAGGCTCTAATAGTTCATGGTACTATTGAAATACCAGTACTATAATTTTCAAGGAAATTCATTCAGTTTAATGCTCATTTATCTCTTGGAAAATCCAATTTACTTCATTACTACTACTTAGTACGCGTAACTGTCTTCTTCTATTCTATGCTTGCTTGCATACCATGCATGACTCAAAGGTTTGTAGCACTACTAGAAGTAACCCAAAGCGCCATCCCTTCACTTTTTATAATGCTAGTAAGTAATATAAATAAACATGAATAAACAATCACTATTTAGTAGCAGTACGTTACTAAAGATTACTAAATTATTATGAACTACTAGTAATTGTATCAAATTAAGCTTAATGATATATAAAGTATACTATTAACTACCAATTTCAATTCAGACCAGGCCACCAACTAGTACAACTCAGTTTCTTCCCTATCACACTATCGATAGTAGTTTTTACCCTACTTAGCATCTACTGCTTTTATAGTAGCAGATTACTAAGTATGTAGAAGTAGGCCCCTTTTGATAGTTTGTATTGAAGCGATGTTATGTATACAGGCTTGAGCAGCTCCAGCTTGAGACAGACGACGAGAAGGAGATAGTAGAGTTCACTCCTCTTACCGTTGATTAGTGCGTGTGTTTTGTTGCCAAGTACCAATTTACTAGTAAGTACTTAAGTACTACTTACTTACTGGTATCCATGCTGACTTCATGCTACTAGTACTGTACTACTGGGCATTTCACATAATCAATCTATCAACCTGCCTCACTCATACTTGTACCATATCAAGGTACTTATCACTAGACCCCTTGCTACTATATCACGGATATTTAACCAAGCTTACATTAATACTTAGCATTTGGTGCTCCTAGTAGTCCATACAACTCAACACCCGACACACACTCCTGGGAACCATTGTTGGTAACACCTTTCACTTGATAAAAGATAACCTTACCTTTAGAGATGTACAGATGAAAGTACTTTATTTAGGAGCAGGTAAGCTTAGCCTGAGCTTTAAATGAGTGTCTAATACTAAAGTAGTTATCAACATAACAAATCTGCAAGCACTCTTGTTCTTTCCCCCTTTATTCTTTACTGGTAGTCTCTGTGATCCATTGTTTATCAGTCAAGCCAAACGGGGTGCTTCCAAACAAGATTTCACCCAACAGATTTAAATCAATCCTCTGCTGCCCAAACAACAGTTTTCCAAGAGCAACTGTATCAACTCACCCTGCAAGATTAACGATATTGCACCATTTATCAGGCTTTCATCGTTTGCACTACTTTTGTTCTATTTGATCAAGCGCCCAGCTCCCTCGCGCGGTTGGGGTTGGTGATTTGGCTCCTTGCTGGCTCACCTGTGTTGAAAGCGGTAGTACCAAGACTTTTTCGATACCAAGATTTTCGAGCTCACCTGTTGAAAACCCCCCGATGCGTTTGCCAGTAAGAGAGCCTGCTCTTACCTTTGCTAATGGAGATCCGCTTCTCTTCCTTATCACATTGTTTATTTCGAGTGCAACATTGTGTACGAACATCAGGATGAACATCAGGTAGTGCGATTGGTGGAACACTCGTGTAATTCCAGCTATATGCCCCTGGCGAGCACGACTCCGCCTCCAACAGGACACGACGACTTGCCCCGGAGAGCCATTGTAGCACCAATGGGCTTTGCAAGTCATCGAAGCGTCTGACAGTTTACCCACTGCATTCCCACAGCTGCCAATGTTGCACAGCTGGCGGAAATTATCTGGGGGGCCGTTGGTGGTGGTACGCAGTACAGTACATGAAGAACCATGAATGGAAAAGGTCTGTACTGAGACAGTGGATAAGGATGAAGAGCGTAGAACAACAACTGTGGATAAGGATGGTTAGCAGAAATACTGGTGTAATGGTTTCAAGTTCAGCGCATATGAATGAATATATATACTTATACATGTATAAGTAAAGTGCGATCGTCAAGGCAATGCGACGCGACGTGGACTAAAGTTGCCCTGAAAACTGTAGCAAATTTAAGCTTTCCCTTGCGGCGAGATCAGCCAGCCTAGGCCTGCATAGCGGATGGAAACCCTGATTGCAGAATTCAGATATGGCTTACGCGACTCGAGTGTCAAAAATCATCGTCATCTATCATCGCCATCTATTCATTCTGCTGTTGTGCTGTCGCAATTGTGTCTGGGGACGCGTTGTCCGAATGTTGAGGTCGCATCGTATGGTCTTGGAATAGAAGGGGTGTTTCGACAATAGTAGCCTCTCTTCGCATGCCACTCCTGTACATTGTATTCTGTACTTACTTATACGAACCAACACTGCGCATCTGGTATGATTTATTGGCCAGCCCGTGTATTTGGTTTTCATGTGCCACATATAACAGAACCCTAAAGCTCGAAACCAACAAGCTCAGTTTCTCGATCCTCCACTTTCTCCATGTTGCTTTGGTCACCCAATTCTTTGGTGCACTCCCTCGCTGCCTCACGCAATCCTCCTTCCTTTCCCACCTTCGACCCCGTCAGTTCATGCGATACTCACTGCGCTGCAATTGACATTCAATCTCGTCGCATTACACTCGCTTGCCCATGATGCTGCTGTCAAAGCGTCTTTGGAACGCTATGGCCGTTGGCGCCGTGCTCTCCATCTCCATCTTTCTCTTCCTCACCCACGACCGTCTTATCGCATACAAGTCTGCGCTGCAATCCTCCTCTAGCCCACCAAAAGAGGATAGGCCTCCCCGGCCAATATACAGGAAGAAGACGGCAGTCAAGGTGACCACACTGATCGAGGACAACTTTCCCCTGCTCGCTGGCCTGGAGAAGGGGAAGCTACCTGCAATTGCATCATGGAATCGACCACCTAGCCCGCACGCCGCAGAGAAGACTCCGTTGTTTATAGGCTTTACTCGAAATTGGCCAATGCTGCAGCAATGCGTGCTATCATACATCGCAGCAGGTTGGCCAGCGGAGGATATCTACGTGATCGATAACACCGGCACCATGAAATCCAATTTCCCTCCCAACCCAAAGCTCACGCTCCAAAATCCCTTCTACCTGAACGTGCAGCGGCTCACAGACGTTTTCGGCGTCAACGTCCTCTCCACCCCGACCTTGCTCACCTTCGCGCAGTTACAAAATTTCTACCTCTTCACCTCACTCGAACGCGGCTGGGATTATTACTTCTGGAGTCATATGGATATTATTGCGCTGGCGGAGGAGAAGTACGAAGGCGCGCCTTACAAATCTCTATATGTGCGCGCTCTAGATAAGCTGAAAGAAGCATCAAGCCCGGAGTACCTCAAGGACCCGGTGACGGGCCATAAGGACGAGTGGGGGATCCAGTTCTTTGCTTACGACTGGCTGGCGCTCAATAATGTGAAGAGCTTCATGAAGATTGGAGCCTGGGATCCTTTCGTGTCATTCTATACGGCCGATTGTGACATGCACGGTAGATTTACAATGCACAACATAAAGATGCCCGTCGCAGATGCTGGTCGGGTTTTAGACGTAGGTGGTCCAATGGATCTGAACTTGCTATTCCGCCGAAAGATCAACCCGCTCAGCCCACCAAAGAATGTGGATGACATGAATAAGTTACCGGAAGATGAGCGAGGAGGAGCAGGCTATGAAATGGTAGTTGAAGCGGTTCAAGAGCAAGTTGAAGCCAAGAAGAATAGCAACCTGAGAAATTCATGGCAGACCCGACAGAGTGGTGGGAAAGACGAGCCATTCTACCGGGATCCTGATGGATTTGCGGAAGGATTGGAAATGCTAATTCAGAACGGCGTGAGGACTTACGAAAGAAAATGGGGCCACAAGGATTGTAATTTAGTAGGGGCCGGATTGAAGCCTAGCGATGCTTGGATGGTTGAAAAAGACTGGGTTGACGAATGATTTGGGAACCATACGGGATATACTTTAGGCGTTTAGGAGGAGCACTTGTAACAACAAAAAGTGGCGTTGATAAAGGTCAAAATAACGCAGAGTTTTCCACTTCTCGCAGGTATGATTTCGCGAGCTGTATTAGCATATATCATGGCGTGAAGATAGAGCAAAATAAATGATACCATTTCACTTTTGCTTAAATAGCTAAGAAAGTCAGAAAAATGCTTTTAGAACCAAGTGCCTGCTGGGTGCCGTCAACTACTGATATACCATCCTTGTGCTGACGCCTGCTGGGCCTAATTCTCCAAACGCTTTAAGTGGTCTTGACGTAAATCTACACGATTAGAGACCATCTTTGCTTCGTTCCATATTTAGTACAAGCTGATGGTTATGCAATTCCACATTTGACGCCTGTGGCTTCACATAACAAGTTCATAGACTCAATAGCTAAATATTTACCTGGTCGAAGGACTAGATTCGGATAAGTTCGCCGATACACCCCAACTTGCGAACTTGTATATATGTCCCAAATCAAAGTCTGGACCCAAGTTACATAAACTGCATGCATGAATTGCTTTGTACATGATGTCACCTAATTGCCAAATGGGAAAGTTTGTTCCTGTCCTACTTTCAAGAGATTTCTCCTGGCTACGGAGGGAGTGTAATTTGATATTAATATCTCTGGCTAGCTTGGACTCAATCCCCTCTGTAGATAGAATCACGGCATAACTTTTCCAGGGATTTGCTCTCTCTCATAATTACATTTTGTAGTATCATCCAATAATGTCTTAAAGGGCGACGATATTTCGATATTGCTCTGCTTGTTATGTCTGAGCCAATCTCCCAAGTCAGAACCAGGTTGTATTCTACTGCTTTCACTCTTGTCACGTCGATTGATTGTAGTGTGGCCCAACTTATTACGTGATAGAACGAGCTAGAAGTTGATAGACTCTGAAGTCCGAGGGTTTGATAGCCAGCATCAAGAGAAGAGGGGAAGTAGTAATTCCATCGAATCATGTCATTTGATATCTGGGTGCCTGGCAGGGGCATGATCTTAAATACAGTACTCCGTACATATGGCTTGGCGAAAAAAGTAACGATGACGGTCAATCCAACAACCGTCTGCTAATAAGTTGTACTTGATATCGGGTCAAGAGGCTGCATTGGGAAAATAAGTAGACGGCTAGGTTGAAATTGGAAAGAGGAGGTGACGAATTCCTGGCAAGATACACATAAGCATATTTCGACATCACTAGAATATATGCTCAATTGCGTTCCTCTGCTCAATTCGACAAGTGATTAAATCAAGTTAAGCATGGCGAAGGTCTCCAAAACAATGCTCGGGGCAACTCTAACGGCTCTGATTACTGGTGCATACGCACAATTTCCACCGAAGCCGGAGGGCGTCACGACAATACAGTCGAGATTTCACAAGGATGTGACAATCTCATATAAAGAAGTGAGTTCGCTCATGATCAATGCGGTTTATAATGCTTCGCTAATTCCTCTTCTTCACCAGCCAGGAATCTGCGAAACTACTCCTGGTGTCAAATCTTATTCGGGTTATGTCCATCTACCACCCAAGTTCCTCTTAGGCGATTGGGAGGATAGTCAAGATTATCCCATCAACACGTGAGTGCAATACCGGTTCCTGGCACACACAGGACATGATCTGATATCTGAAAGCTTCTTCTGGTTTTTCGAAGCTCGGAAAGACCCAGCGAATGCCCCGCTTTCCATCTGGCTCAATGGAGGTATGTGTTCAGTGATGTGGGCTAGACTTAGCAATTACTGACACAGAATTGTACAGGTCCGGGTGGCTCCTCAATGATGGGCTTGCTTCAGGAAAACGGACCCTGCTTTGTTGGCAGCGATTCCAACTCGACATATCTAAATCCGTACTCTTGGAACAACGATGTCAATATGCTTTACATTGATCAACCTGTTCAAGTAGGATTTTCATAGTAAGTGAAAACCCAAATCACTTTTCGCGCGATATCTGGGAAAGACCTTTGGTAATGACGAGCAAGGTCTACCAAAGAACTGGCAGTCATTTCCTTATTTGTAGAGATATTCTGCCTCGGATTCAGAAATATATTAACCATTATATACAACAGTGACGTTCCAACAAATTGCACTTTGGACCTCCGTCCCTTGATGGATTTGGAATATGATTCGTTACCAGTTCCTCTTAAAGGAGAAGTACCGGCTCAGAACAATACATTTTTAGTTGGAACAATGGGTAGTCAGAATATGAAAAGTACAGTCAACTCCACAGCTCACGCTGGTAAGTTCAAGTTCAAGATTCTTGAGATGAAAGACTCCTGCGTCACAGCGCGTTTGATGAATTGCTGCCTATATATTTGGACAAAAGCTAATTCCGAGACAGCACATGCAATCTGGCACTTTGCACAAACTTGGTTTGAGGAATTTCCCTTCTACAAGCCAAATGATGAGAAGATCAGTATTTGGACCGAGAGCTATGGAGGCAAATATGGGCCAGCGTTCGCCTCTTTCTTTGAGCAGCAGAACGACAAAATCGCCAATGGTACGATAACCACTCCAGGTGCCCATCGACTCCAAATCGATACGCTTGGTATAATCAATGGATGTTCCGATTTTAAGGAGGTGGCACACTCATATCCCCTATTTGCTTACAATGTAAGTAATATCTCTATATCAGAAGTGCCTGGGCTGCATGATTGCGTCTTCTATTGTGTGCGCCTCAAGCTTAATTATTTCGACTGCCATAATACTTCAGTCACCACCTTGGGACCCAAGAACGAGGAAAATGTGATATATCTGCGACACCACTTCTCAGGTGTCTCGAGTTTGACTTTAGCAGATCCACGAACTCTGGATACCTAATACTTTACCAAATTGAGCATCTGAGCTAATGATGATAGAATACATACGGCATCGAAGCGATTAACAGAGAAGAATATGAATCTGCTCTGAAATTTTGGGAACAGCCTGGGGGCGGAAAAGAAAAGTTTGAAATGTGTCAAAAGTTGGCCGAAGAAAAAGAGTGAGCTATCTGATTCTATTATTCAATGCCTAGTCCGCATCTCGTAAAGGATACCTGTCGACATTACAAGAAAGATTCTTTTCACCTGCTAAGTGTATTTACAGTCCAAGAAACCTCGGAAACAACAAAGAAGTCAATGCTGCATGTAATGACGCACTCGAGTCGGTGGAAGAGAATTTATTTAAACCCTATTTTAAGCATGATGTACAACTACTCTATCCCATCTATACCTTAGTTCTAATAATTACAGCACGCGTATTATGACATCGCCCATCCAGCAGCCGATCCATTCCCAGAACCCTGGCTTCATGGTTTTCTCAATCAACATTGGGTACAGGCAGCTCTAGGGGTGCCTGTAAACTACACGGCGGCATCTGTGTCGGTTCAGATGGCTTTCAGTAAAGCTGGTGATATAGGTCGCACTCAAGCACTTTCACAAATCGCCAGAGTCTTAGACAAGGGCGTGAAGGTAGCCCTAGTCTATGGAGATCGAGATTTTGCATGTAATTGGCTTTTAGGAGAGACTATTTCTTTGTTAGTAAACTATACGGGAAGTGATGACTTTGCCTCTGCTGGTTATTCGCCTATCTTCTCGGGGAGCAACACGGCTATAGGAGGTTTCGTACGACAGAACGGTAATTTTTCTTTTTCTCGTGTATTTCAAGCCGGGCATGAAGGTATGGGAATTCCACATCGCATCTGTCATAGACGAACCACTAACTTCGACAAAGTTCCTTCGTATCAGCCCGAGGTATCATACGACTTATTCACGCGTGCTCTTTTCAATAAGGACATGTCTACAGGCTTGCTTCCGCTACTCGATAGTTACAAATCGATAGGTCCTGACTCGACATGGCACATCAAAAACGAAATTCCCGAACGCCCAGAGCCTCTCTGCTTCATTTTAAGCCCTGCAACGTGCACCACAGAGCAATACGAGACTGTTCTGGATGGCACAGCCATCATCAAAGATTGGGTTGTTATTGGTGTCAATAGTGGCGAGAAGGTCTCAGGCTTTCAGAGTAATGGAAACACTCAGGATTATCTCGGTAGGGAGGATTTGTAAGATATAGGCCATAATTTCTTATTGATCTTAACTGCCTTTCGAGAATGCGGATAAAGCTGTATATCAAATTCAGACGGGTTAGTTAGTAGTTGTACATCAGAAAAGACGAAACCACTTGCTTCGGGGGTATATTATTTTTGATATGAGCATACACACTACATATATCATACAACCTAGTTTTCCGAGGCTTGACTTCTACAATACAATCTTTCCTCTCGGCGATGGCTTCTCCTCCATGAAGCTAGGGTCTTGCTCCACTTCTGCCGCATTGAGTTCAGACTCGTCTCCAACATCGATCTCATCTCCCTTTTCCAGCAGTTGATCATAAACCTTGACCTCCTCCTCCACCTGCTCCCTACTTACCAGATTCCCATTCATACTTGTATGATGCTCTCCAGCCGACTCCGGCAGGCCCATAGCTAGCCTCTGTTTCTTGAATCTCTCTTTCACAACATCCGTCTGCATGATCCTCCACCTCAGCTTCCACCCACCCATACCCAGCTCCTTGATCCGTCCCTTCTTCTCTCCCAGCAAATACTCATCCAATCCGCCAACCTTATCGACCGTCCTCAAAACCCTTGTGGTGACCCTGATCCTTATAAAATTGCCCAACGCCTCACTATAGAGCCTTTTTGAGTGTACGTTCGGTCTCCAATATCGCCGGGTCTTAATCTCATTTTTCTCGGACACCATGTTACCGAAACGGATCTTTTGGTTGCCGTATAAACCGAAATTGGACTGTTTGTAATATTGAGAGGGGCCATAGGGGTAGACGGGCACGGCGCTGTGCTCAAATGCGAGACGTTTTTTGGTAGATTTTGCGAGACTGCGCGCTGTGCAGGTGAAGGTTCGGAGGTGGGTGAGAGAGGGATGAACCAGAGAGAGGAAAGACATCGTGGCTGATGCAGAAGACGCCAATTGAGTATCGACGTTGCATCAATGATCTTCGGGCTCTTTCGTCTTCGAAGTCTAGGGATTTTGAGTTGCCAATTGGTGGTGTGCTTCGAGGCGGTTACTATAGCTCTATAAACTGTGACCTCGCTAGGAGTCGTGGTCGTGAATTTC
>Ga0247807_10002330_pt1 | contig 10513 bp, 8 predicted proteins | sample UWRJL074202C1_FD_179931 | JGI IMG/M metagenome (GOLD analysis project Ga0247807, IMG submission 179931) | Plant litter microbial communities from Arlington Agricultural Research Station in Wisconsin, United States - UWRJ-L074-202C-1 | ecosystem: Environmental > Terrestrial > Plant litter >...
CCGGCTTCTAATATTTATATCCCCGCGAAAAAGGAAAGTGGCATCCCTAGTTATGGAGGTGATCGGTAGCCGTTGTACAACTAATACCAACATGTGCTGTGTATATTTAAGGAACTGCCAAGTTAGCGCTGCATAGTCATGAAGGGATCATGTTGGTATTGATTTGTGATTTGTCCTGCATAATTCTTCTCCACTGGACTTGACCAGATCAGGTGTCTAATCATCAACTTCTTACTGGCTGTTGATCTGATATACAAAGTTAAATGTATTCCAAATAGCCCCTGAACCCTCGATCTCTTTGTGATTCGATATTGCCACTCACCCAGTCAATACCAAGGTCACTTGGCTACAGTCAGATTTTGGGAAATGGCGTGATATGCGTTATATACAGCTACAGTATCGTGGTTGTTGACTCTCTAGGACTACGGAATCGGATGTTTAACTTAGGGGGTTAATATCAGAAAGTCCAATGCAAACTGTATGCCATGGCACCTTTAAAGACTTTGTCAAGTGAGAACACTGTCCTGTAAAGGCTGATGATTTATGTAAGCATAATGCTATTGGAACCAATATCGAGAAGCACCCTCAGAAGAATTATGTCCGGCGGGGAATACTTACATAGTAAAATTTCTCGTGGTAGCGAGCGAAACTGGTTGTCGAAATAATGTTGCTGACGTAATGCCGATATCTCAGAATTTCAGACAGGGGACATGGTATATGATATAGCGTGTTCACACACGAGAATAGAAAGCCAAGTATGCAACTTGCCACTATCTGGAAGCAATCCAGACAGTAGAGGATGCCAAGAATATTGGATGTCAGCATTAAATCGTCTACGTCTCCGACTTCCACTTAGAAGAGTTGAAGGGCACTACAATGCCATGGACTTAATTGTTCATAAATTCTCCAAAACGCTGCGTGACAAACCTAGGGAAAGCTGCAGCTTTCAATTCTGTTTATAATTCGGAGTATCTATGACGGTGTCCCCTAAATTTTGGTCCTTAATATCCTTTGAACGTGGCCCAAGTATCGTCTTCATTTTTAGAAACGCATCATTGTGATCCCGATCGCGCTGAATCTTGGCAATTTCTGGCCATCTAATGCACAGCCGTGCAGCATACCATCGAATCCCACTCCTGCATATCCCATGCACCGTTTTATCGGAATCGCAAGGGTGTTTATGATGCAGATGGGCGCTTAACCGCGTGGTTGTGACTTTCAGGAACAGGGGCGGGCATCAATAAACGGCTGCAACCTAACCCCAGTGCGTGCGAGATAGAGATGTACAGCATCAATATACACAAACAGAAAACTATTAGATTATGTAGTACAGGAGATGGGTGGAGTTGGGTATCTATGTAAGGAATTCGTGTCAGTCTGTGGGGTCCACGTAGTTATTAATGGTTCAACTATATTTTTTGAATTATCTCTAAGGTGCATGATACTTCATATTTCTAACCATAGGCTCACTCTTGTTTCCGATTAACCAAAACTTCATTTGCACTTCTCCCGTCTTGCTGTTCTTCGCATAAAAGCTCTTTCTCTTCAAGGCTGTGCCTAACTCTACAGCATCTCGCCATATCGCCCTTATAATACAACAAAGGATGTGATTGACAACACAATTCTATTAATTACTATTATCTGAACATAGTTATCTTAATTAAATCATCGTTATATTTATAGGAGACTTCTTGTAGACTGATACCGATAATTTCTATCACATTTCAACGCCAAACTCAGATCCTACCCCAGACATAACTCGAAAGCAAAATGTTACATGTGTATCGAATGAGATCTATCTGAAACGAAAACCTAGAATAATATGGCATCGCTACTTGCTGATTAGTGAAGTTTCTGTTTCCCACAATGTCATTGCTTAAACCTAATTAAGCTTCTCCCTAAGTCTGTTGGTTTGGTGGGTATGCTATACTCACAATGAATCCTTTCTTAGCTTGTTTATAGATATCGAACCTATATTCTCATTGTTTAGGACCTCAATATTTAACCATTGACTAGTCGTAAGCCGAAATAAAAGGTAAACACTTGATTCACATCGTCTGTCATCCATGAACATAGATAAGATTAATTGGCAGAACTCATGATCGGGTGCCCAGTATTCTTCATGGCTCGATCATAAGCCACGTGGTTGTTGCAAAATTTTGCGATTTCTCCTGGAGTGAATTCCTCGAAGGGAAGACCTTTAGGTACACATATAGTCGATTTATTTGACTTCGCAAATGGATCAAACTTGAGTAGGAGAAGCCGGGTAATCATGGCTTCGGATCCGTTCTCAGCAGCAATATGAAGCAAGGTCCATCCCCTTGAATCCTTAAGCTTTCTCAAATGTTGCGGTTGGATTAAACCGACAAGGGTAGCAAAGGTAGACTCATTCCCAAATGCCACAGCACAGGAAATTGGTAACCATTTAAGTGTGTAAGTAATCAACTTTGAATTTGCACGCAAATTCAGTAGTTTTTCAATATCGCTGCCCTGACCAAAGGCTGAAGCACGGTGGAGTACGGTCCAGCCGGCTCCATCCTGGGAGTCCCACTGATCTAAGCCCAGACACACACATATATCAAGGAGCTCAAGGGAATAAGGGTTGATACCCTGAGAGTCATAAATATAGCGAGCAGAACTCCAGCGCCGTCGATTGATATACCGAATGTCAGCCTGAAAATCTAGGAGTAGTCGTACAACATTAATATTTCCGTAGTAAAATGCCGTATTGAGTGCGCTGCTGGAGCTGTCATGAGATAAGATTCGTCATCAAAAGATGTATACTTACGTTTCCCAGCGGCCGTATGTAAGATTCGGGTCAGCTCCAAATTCAAGAAGCAATTTAGTAGCATTAATGCAGTTTGCGCGAATGGCGAACTTTGATCTTTTTTAGCGGAGTTCACTATGTTGAGAGGATGCCCTACATATAATAACGTCTCGTTATCTAAAGTTGTATCATTCGGGTGTGCTTTTCCACTCAATAACAAGTTTCTGAGCTCTGGGACATCATCCCTGATGCAGGCCGCCAAAGTAATGGAGTTTTCTGATATGATATGTTGAATTTTGAGCAGAGGGGCTATGGAGAGATGTGACCACGAAGGCCAATAGGTTTCAACACGGCAATTCAGCGCGGTTGACCAGAAGAGTGGTAATCGAAAGAATATGTTGTATTTACTCTTTCCTTTAGATGTGGTAACAATCATACCAGCCGTTACGCCAAGGAAGCTCCTTAATCGTGAATCCCAAGACTGAACTGTTACATCCAAGCTGTGATTTGGCGGCTCAACAGCGATGTTCAATTCAGGATAGTCCATCTGTCCTTTGACTAAGTCAACTTCCTTCATCAAGGCAAACTCTTGATCGAAGTGTAACAGCGTAGTATGTAATTGGTTGATCAATGCCCTACATTAAATGTTAGTAACTCTTGTAACATCGGACGTCAAGTGATACCTGTGCACGTACGATTGGTTTAATAGAAGTGTCAAAATGGTTGAGATTTCTGTTTCCTTCATCTGTCCTATAAGCTCAGCGACCTTTTCTTTGTTCTTGGCTGCCCATTTGAGCCTGGCTCTCCGACTGTTAAAAGACAGATCACCTGGGAAGTTTTGCCCGATAGCATCAAATGATGACTGTGCTACCGAAGTGTTCTCATGGGACTGATAGGTTATACTCTCGAGATTTGACTGAAACATTTCTAACTGAGCCTTTGCATGCTTTATCTGTTTGTCCGCATCCTTATAATTAGCCCGAATATCACGTGTATACCTTACAGCATGCCCTCCGAACTGTGCTATGCTCAATGCACCGACGGCTGCACTGAAAGGATCACCCATTGCTGCAAAAATAATTCGGGATGATAGTTATTAGATGATTCCTGTACATTTATAAACGTGAAATATCTCCTTGAAAATATCGAGTTCTACATATTAAGTACACTGGTAAGCGCTTAATGAAATAAAGCCCAACAAGATGAAACACCGCGTCACAAGGATAAGTGCGACTATAGGGCGAGAGTTATCTAAGTTGAAACAACATGATGTGTCCGTTCAGCGCTTGTTTGTTAGAGGCGACCGCTTCCTTTGACCGTCGACCTTGCTAATCCCGCCGTCACTCGACTCACCCACTACTGCAACTCCCACAATTAATATGGATCCAATATGTATGAAGAGTGGACATTAATACTCTTTGTGCTGAATCTTGGAAGAAAAATTGATGCTGATAGAAGTGACGCGGAATTCCTGCACACCCTAAGAGGCAAATGGAACTAACATAACTTATATTGGGTGATACGACCCAAAAGCTCAGAAGGACATGGCTTGTAGCGATCCGTGAACAATTCAGAAAGCTTGCACTGGTAACGCCTATGATTCGATATCGCCTTTTTCCATAGAGTGGTAAATCATGTGTCTTAGTACTTATCCCACCCTGTAGAACGGGCACACTCTATCAAAGCATACGCAAAGACTAAGCACTTAAAATTGGCTGGCACGTTTCCTGAGCAGCTTTCTGAGCAAAGTAACTACGGTAGGCAGAGAGAAGTAACATGATTCATATCACGTGCGAATAATCAAGATGGTCCTCCACAAAGCTAGTTAGTGTACGGGGCTCTCTGCGCTAAAATGGTTCAATTACGTAGCCTATAAGCTACATAATCACAATATTCGATTGGATTGCTTTATTCATCTAATTTTTCACTTCAATCTTAACTTGATAGTGCATGTGTGGGGAAGGTAACTTTCATCACTACTGGTTCAGTGCGGGGAAGATTTCAGACAGCAATGGTCTGTCACGTAGTAACAAACATAACCAACACAAGTAAGCACTATGCCTAATTAGACATGCTCAGAAAATAGCACTAGTGCTTGATACTGAGGGGATGCGTGATATAACGTTAAGTATGTTGATCCCTAGATTCCTGTACATTGAAGAGCCCATTGCATGATATAGCGTAAAATCAGCACTAAGAAACGCATCTCAAGTTAGAAATCATGTGGCCCCTCTAACATCAGAGAACTCTGAAAGTATTCTGCGAACAGGTATTATACTCATGTAAAAAGTAATCTTAGATAAGTAGTGGGAACAAATATTAGTATATCAAACCAAACACATTCTCAAATCGCGCTTATTTTTAGCGTCATAATTTGTCAAGGAAAAAAAGTCTTACAGTCCTTATATGAACGTACAGCCTATTTCATGTAACAAATGTCAAATATGAAGTACACTTAGTGTGTAGTATTAGTATATAATACTAGAAGAGTCTGAAGATCACGTCAATAGAGTGTCCGTCCAGCACAACAAAAGTCCGAACTAGTACCTCCAGATAACTTTTTCAACCAGCGTAAGCTAACAATGATCGTATGTGCCAGCGTAGCATTTAAATTAAAAGTGGACTACTTCATGTGGTCTTAAATTTAACGTAACCATTGTAATCAACACTAAAAAGTGATTGGACAGATATGTTTTGTGTTATATGTTATAACATCAAATCAAAGTTATACTGTTAGTACTGTTAGGGGTGAGATTCCAGAACTCGACGCACAAAGTATAAATTGTCTGTGATCTAAGTCTTAGACAACTTCTTTTCTTTCATTCATAACTCCAGCACATAATATCACAATCTTATTGTAGCTAAACTAAGCTCACCGATAACAAAGTGTCAGTTCCTTTAGACTTCCAGAGGTATATCAGATTCTTTGGTTAGTAACACTCTTAGCACCACCATTCTCAACTCCATTTCAATCAAAGCTGCGGCCAATAGTTGCTTTTGTTTCCATCTTTGGGTTAATTGAACTTGAATTTTGCTTTAAGGTAAACACTACAGATTCATTTATATTCTTAATACTAAGGTTCATATACAGTCAAGTACGCCTTGTGTGATATAACCATTTATCAATAATCTGTGACGATTGAAGCTCCTTTGTAATGTCGTCCGATAAATGCGCTGAATGTAATGGGTCTGGGTGTGTTAAGTGTGGAGATGGACCAAGTGGTGGAGGACAAGCGAGATCAGCAACATGAATTCAAACCCTCCATTGTTTGGCTTCATCACACGTTTTATAATCCTGGGATAGTTTGACGGATCAAATCATTATCTATAGCAGAATTTGTGGGTTACGCCATTCTTGAGTTCTATTTAGTATGAATAAGACACGGATTCTTCCTCGATCTTCCATAGTACAAGGTCACTTTTACATCGCGGCAAAATATATCATCTTGTCTATGCATGACTTCAATACTACATTCTTAATTTTTAAAGAAACTAAAACCTGGACTTTTATATCAAAGTTAGGATAAATCCCCAAAACTACCACCAATTCTGATCCAGCAAAATCATTGAACTTAACAGTTTTTGCCTGAAGTTTCTTATAATGCGGAGCCTGACTCTATGAGCAAAATTTACTGCTTAATTTCGAACCATCAAGCCTTTTCATCACAATTAGTAAATGACATTGACCATGTTTTGTGAATCTGAACCTTGTCATGTGACTATGTTTTCTTCGTTTTCGAATTTATTCCCTCGTGAAATGTAAAAGCGCAAATAAAATTGTTAGATGCTAGTATGATAGATTTCTCAATAAAATATAATTCAAATTAAAGGAAGCAAAATCAAAATTATATCCTGACGCGGAGAACAACTACAGCAGAATTCACGTGATTTTCCATTCTTGAAAACCCTTCAACACCACCCCATTATCTTGAGTTGGAAGCATGGATTTCCACACTCTCGGGGCAAGCGTAGCTGCAAATGTTCTGGCAAGAGTAGCATGCTATCCCCTTGATACAATTGCCATCCAGCATGCCTCGTCGACACGCCGCCCAATCTTTTCAGTGCCTCTTCGCACGTACTACCGGGGCGTAGGCGCATCAATCGGCATCACAACCCCGGCTGTCGCGCTCTACTACTGCACATATCGCGCTACTAAGGCATCTTTGATGCCGTATCTTGGTGACAGCACATACAACTACATTGCCGCTGGTATCAGTGCTGAGCTCGCTTCATCGCTTTTGTGGACACCACTAGAAGTTATCAAAGCCCGTCTTCAGATCAGTCGCACAGGCAGAGATGGGAAGCTGCTCTATCAGCTACGAGATATCGCGGCGAAAGAAGGAATCAAAGGCTTCTACAGAGGCTATGCCATGGGACTAGCGATCTATATCCCATACAATGCCATTTCTTGGACGGTATATGAGAATGTGAAGAAGATTCCTGCAGATTTGAGCTATGCTACTCAAGTTGCTGTCAGTGCTGGATCAGCTACTATTTGCGTCCACGGATTGGTCTATCCTTTTGATCTGGTGAAAACACGATACCAGGTGGCCACGAGTGGAACTATTGCTGAAGTGGCTGGGGTCACGGGACGAGGATCAGATAAGAAAGGCATCAGACAAATCCTTAGGAATGTGATGAAGGAAAGTGGGAAGAAAGGGTTTTATGCTGGCTTTTTCCCCAGGCTCCTATGTTCATTCCCAAGCTCGGTGATCACGATGAGTGTGATTGAGTATCTGAAACCTGACGTTCAGTCAAAGGAGTTGTAACTGTTGGATCGAACAATGGGATGATTGATCAATCGTTGGAATTTGGGCTGCTGAAAAACTTATTTCATGAGCAGAACGCATTTGAGCATTCACAATGTTCGAGAAGCGCAAGGGAGAGACAAGTTTTGTACGATATGAAGGACGAGATACCTGGGAAAGATATTTGCAGGTTGTATTTCTAGTACGTGTACCACAGATGTACACCACTTAACGATAAGACCTAGATGAAGGACTATAGGAAAGACACGGGTATAGAGCAACGCAGCGGTTCCCCTGAAGAACCACTTTTAGTTTGTATAGACTAGCATAGAATCATTAGATATAGCAATTGAGCCTGTAGTATTGAGCACAGACCTAAATTGGAAACCACTCCCTCGTCACGGTCTACACACTAGTTTAAAAGGGGTGTAGCTCTAGGTTTTTCTGAGTAACCACAACCAATATTGACGTAAAATCTAGTTGAGTTCTTATGCAGTAGCAGTTCAGATAAATATTTCGTAGGAACTTCTTGAGTGTATATACTTCGACAATATAGCCCGTTCTTGTAGTTTTGTATTTAACTAATATAATGTTGTGGTAAACAGAGACCATAATTATAGCATTTGTGTAGCAGTAAGATCCCAAGAGTCCGGCGAGGGGTCAGCCTTAACCGTCAAAACTTATGTTAGCAGTCGCCTGGTTTCTATCTCTATATACCGAAAAGGTGTTCAACTAATAGGTATGTCGTTACGCCCATAGCATATTAAGTGCCTATGAGCCTATTGTAATGTCACTGAGTGAATTAATTAGGTGAAGGAGTTGATAATTTGCAGCTTAAAACTCAGATAAATGCTTGCTACTAGTAAAAAGCATTTAACGATCTTATAATATTTGAAACTTGTATAAATAATAGCTTGCTTAGGAGAGTAGCGCTCGTGTCTAAGCCTAAAGACGCAGAAAACCCATCCATATATCTATTTATTATTATCAGGGATATTTCATGCATTGGACCTTTGGGATCTCTCCCATCTTGTGTAACTTCTGTAATAGCCAAGCCTCGTATGCAGCCTGAGTATCAAACTTCAAAACGAACCAATAACTTATCTTCCTACCACCAAGCATACTAGTACCGGAATCATCCCCGACCCTCGAATTGTTAGGCACCAACACCCCATCCCAATCATGCAACGATGTACAAGGAACCGGATCACGCCCGTTGACCATGCAAAGCGCAGGCCACGGCCAACTCCTCCTCGACCAATTAATGTTGGACCGGAGAAGCCTCCGTTAGCTACTATGCCGTATGTTCAACATGTTGGCATGGGAATATGTAGTGGGAATTTTAGATTCCTCTCTCGTAAAACTGGTGTTACGCGAGGCTTTTTCATGTGCCGTGTCATCTTTTAGCCTTCAGCCGCCATGTCTACTTTAGCCCGATACATTGGTTCCAGCTTTGCTAACACTTTACTGGCTAAGGACATTTCACAAGATGTTTTTCTTTACCGGAGACGAGATGACTGAGTTGATGAATGAGCAGAGAAATGTGTCACAGGGTTGGCGTGGCGGCCTTAGGATTCGTTCAATTCTCAGAATGACAGCTGTACACGACATGCAGGCTAGATGTGGCTGCATCGACTGCTAGTTGTGGAACAGTCAGGATCAATCCGGTTTCCGATGCTTTTAACGGGGATGTCTCCGGTCATTTCTGCATGTTTTAAGTCGCTTAATAAATGATGAGAGGGGTCTGTGTGTATGGAATGAGGATTTTAAACTCCTTATTCCCATCTCATGTGTTCTCAAACAGACTTGGCTAGGTAATTACGAGATTTTGAAAGCAAAGATGTCGCGTCTAAGTCCTCTTGCAATGAGCGAGACCAAAGCCAACTTCATCAAACACCTCGATCTACCACCACAAGTTTATACGAAAATGGGGGTGAGTATCGTCGAAAAGAACCAGGCGCATAGTTTTTACTCGAAGCAAAGGGGCAAATTTCAGCTCACTAACATGGGGTATACTTAGAAAGAAGTAGATAGAATCTACCACTGGCTCACTTCCGATCCGTATCACTTGAAGGATAACAGTAGCCGGGAGCCACCATACGACTGGAGTGACATTTCTGAACGATCCAAAGACGAAGCGATTGGATATATTGTCGGACAGGCTAGCTATGAAACGAGCGGTTATTGGGCCTTAGCTGAGCCGACTGCAGGCTGTGAAAATTGGATTGCGAAGTGGTTCTTATATCACAAATTCAGGTATCGGGATGGAAGATCACGACAGACAGCGAAGACAGAGAAAAAGAGCAGGTCACATCATAAAGAACCAAAAGACACAGATGCTGGTGGGTCATGGCATGCAGTACAGCACCACGATCCGTATGGTAGCAGTGGATCACAGACACACGGGTCAAGAACTCCTTATTACGACCCGGTTCGAGATGTCCGGGAGGATTGACATTGATTGGTGGATGATAAATGTACAAAATAGAAAGTTTCGCAATCGTTTCTGTTGGAAGGTAGGTTCGAGTTGAATCGAGAAACAACCAAGTTAAAGCTGTAAATAAAACTGGCGATGTATGGGAAATATGACCATGGTTTCGATGATATAACACTGAAAAACTTCATTGTGTGTAATTTCATAGTGCATAATCCTCAATATATGTATATGTTATATTTGAAAGACTACTTGAGTGAACGAAATTATACATTCGGATTTCCAAACCTGTATCTCAAATTTAACAATTTAGATTTTCTCATTAGCATTGCGCCTTACTCAATTTAAACAACTGAAGTGGTGATAATTATGGTGTGCATAGGACGTGATTAAGCATATTACATGTCCAATCGAGATATCTCATCCCTAGACACTTATCGAGAACCCGGCCTTTCAACAATGGCTAAGGTTCCCTTCATACCATTAGACATGCCACAATGTCTCCTCTGAGCACCTGCATTGATCTGCACCATCGGGCAAGCAACCTGTGATACCCTAAATTCA
>Ga0247807_10002332_pt1 | contig 10504 bp, 8 predicted proteins | sample UWRJL074202C1_FD_179931 | JGI IMG/M metagenome (GOLD analysis project Ga0247807, IMG submission 179931) | Plant litter microbial communities from Arlington Agricultural Research Station in Wisconsin, United States - UWRJ-L074-202C-1 | ecosystem: Environmental > Terrestrial > Plant litter >...
CCATGGGCTGCGCGAGCGTGCGCTGGAGCGGGTCAAGCAGCATTGCGCGCGCCTGGATCTGGAACTGCTGGACGGCAACGTCGCCCTGCGCAAGCTCACCTTCGCTCGGGACTCTCAGGGGCGTAAGCGCCTTGCCCGGGTTTACAACTTCGAGTTCACCGTCACGGGCGAGCAGCGTCACCCCGGCACGATCACGATGTTCGGCGCCCACAGCGCCCAGATCGAATTGGCGCCCTACCCGTTCGAGATAAAAACCCCGCCGCCCAGTGCCGAAATTATCCAACTGAGTGAGTGGCGGCAGGAACATAACAAGTGGAAGCAGTGAAAGCGGCACGTTGTGACGCTGAATGTACCGGTCTGTAGGAGTGAGCTTGCTCGCGATAAAGTCGAAACGACTTTCCTGCAATATTGAATCCAGCTTTTTTACGACTGCTTCGCAGCCGATCGCGAGCAAGCTCACTCCTACAGGGCCCATGTTTGTCGCGCGCTGGGCATAGGGCAGAGTGTTTTTGCTAGAGCACGCAGGCCGTCAGTTCCATCTGCAACTGCGCCTCATCCTGCAGCTCGGCAAAAATCAATTCCAGCCGCGAATCCTTGCGCCATTCGCTGGCTTGCCAGGTCATCGCAGCCCCTTCCAGCGCATTACCCGAAACCCAACCCTCTTCGCCGTGGATAACCAGCTTGGCGCGTTGCCAGTCCATGCCTTGCAACCAGTGCTCGATACGCTCCAGTGAGAAGCGCTGACTCGGGTGCCAGCGCCAACCAATGCTCCAACCCTCCTGCTGCGACTGGCTCAGGCAAATCGGCTGGCTTGGATCAGTCCAGACAGCCGGGATATTCCCAAGGCTCTTGGGTAGCGTCAGCTTATCCACAGCTGATTCAGGTGATTGCGCATGCCCCTCACCTCCAGGCAGATCAGCCAAGGGCAGCGCGCCTCGATCAGTCCAGAACAACTGCCTGTCGGCGGGCAAGCCTTTGGCAATCTGCTGACGTTGGTCTGCGTCCAGATGCGCGGATTTGTTCAACACCAGCAACCCGGCCTGGGCCAGAGCCGATTGCTGGCCAGCGGATAGCGGCCGCCCCGCCGCGAGCGCCGTGGCATCCAGCACCATGACACTGGGCTGCACGCTCAGCACGCCGAGCCACGGCGCCTGGTTCAGTTGCTCAATCAGTTGTGCAGGATGCCCAAGCCCCGACGGCTCGATCAACAATCGATGCGGTCTGGCCTTGCGCAACAGACGTCCCAACCCGATCTGAAACGGCGCGCCATTGACGCAGCACAGGCAGCCGCCAGCCACTTCGCCAAGTGCGATACCATCGGCACCGGTGGTCAGCAGCGCCTCATCCAGGCCAATCTGACCGAATTCATTGATCAGGATCGCCCAGCGCTCATCCGCCGGCTTTTGTGCCAGCAGGTGTTTGATGAGGCTGGTCTTGCCTGCCCCCAATGGTCCGCCAATAACGTGGGTGGGAATGTTCTGCAGCATATGGATCGCTTATGAAGGTCGCGTTGAAAACCAGGATCGTATTCTGTCTGCCGCTGTTGCTGGCGATGATTTCAGGCCAGGTGTGGGCCGAGGCGTGTCTGGTGCATAGTCAGGCGGAGCGGCTGGACGTCAAAGTCTGCCAGCAAAACCGCACCATTCCGCCGAAACTGTTTCACGACGGCTTCTGCAAGCCGGAGCTGGCCGGGCAGAAAACCGAAGTAAGCTTTTTGGAGCAATGCCCAACAGGTGCCTTTGGCGTTTGCAGCAATGCACAAGTGGCCAATATGCCCTATCGCGAAGACATTCACTATTACGGCATTGCCAGCGATACGGCGTATCTAAAGCCGTTTTGTGAAGGGCAGAGTCAGGGGAAGTGGCTCAAGCCTTGAAGGCCTGGACCTGGACCATGTGGGAGCGAGCTTGCTCGCGAAAGTGATGTTCGGAACGCCATGATGTGGTGCTTTTACCGGCCTATTCGCGAGCAAGCTCGCTCCCACAGTGATCAGGTTTCAACCAGATAATTGGCTTCGCAATGCCTCACCCCAACCAATCCAGACTCAGCAACAATCGTCTTTCGTCCCGCCTGGGCTGAGGCGAGCGATGGACCAGCCCGTGGCCTTCGTTGCCGATCCAGCGTTCGCCCTTTAGCAGCGCGACGTCGCCGCAGTTGATCTGCTCGATCTTCGTCAAGTCCTGCGGCTCGGCTTGCGGATTGCCCAGCTGGCTGCGATCAATCGCGCCTTCCTTGAGCCATTGACTGCCAATGCCCGCGTAAGTGGTGATCAATCGAACTGGCACATGATCAACATGGAAGCGCGGGCACATGGCCTTGTCCAATACCCGCAACCGCACCCCAATGCACTTGGCGCCCAACAGGCAGGCATAAGCGCTGATCAGCCAGGCAACGTCGGCGATAAATCCCTCATAGCCTTCCAGATCCGCATAGGCCGACGCGAATCCCTGAAGATCAGGCAGTGCGTCTTCATCGCTGATTTCCAAGGTCAGGGATTCAGCCAACGGTTCGTTCAACGCCAGCAACAGCCTGCCAAAGTCTTCAATGTGGGCAGGTAATTGTCGCTGCCAGATTGCCAGGTTCACATCGTCTTCCAACACCTTGCCGAGGATGGCGGGCGTGGCGCCCTGGACCTGACGGACCAGCGGCCGCCACCGAGTGACAGGCGCCAGCATCACGCAGCCTCCTCTTCGTGCCACGGCCCGAACGGGTCCGGCAGCAAGTGCCAGGCGTCGCTCCCGGCGGCCATTTCAGCATCGGTCAGCAGGCAGTTATCCAACTCGGCGGTGAGCTGCGCGAAGTCGATATTCTGCCCAATGAACACCAGTTCCTGACGGCAGTCGCCGGTTTCTACCGACCAATTGCTCTTGATGGCGCTGACGCTTTCATCGTCCTCAGGCCAATGCGCCTTGGGCACGAAACGCCACCAGCGACCGGCGAAACCGTGCCGCATCAAGCCGCCCGCCTGGGACCAGCTGCCAGCGTCCTGATGCTTGCTGGCCAGCCAAAAGAATCCCTTGGAGCGCAGCAGCTTGCCATTGGTCCATTCGCGATCAATAAAGCTGAAGAACCGCTCCGGGTGAAACGGCCGCCGCGCTCGATATGCCGTGGAGGCGATGCCATATTCCTCGGTCTCGGGCACGTGCTCACCGCGCAACTCCTTGAGCCAGCCGGGCGCCAGTGAAGCGCGCTCGAAATCAAACAGGCCGGTGTTGAGGATCTTCGCCAGGGGTACCTCGCCCATTACCATGGGTACGATTTCCGCCTGGGTATTGAGGCGCTGCAAGATAGCGATCAATTCCTCCCGCTCGCTGGAACTAATCAAGTCGATCTTGCTGACGAGGATCACGTCGGCAAACTCGATTTGTTCAATCAGCAAATCGGTGATCGAACGCTCGTCGTCCTCGCCCAATGTTTCGCCACGGCTCGCGAGGCTTTCGGCGGCCTGGTAATCGAGCAGGAAATTCACCCCGTCCACCACCGTCACCATGGTGTCCAGCCGTGCCATATCGGCCAGGCTCTTGCCCGCGTCGTCGCGAAAGGTGAAGGTCTCGGCAACCGGCAAGGGTTCGGAAATGCCAGTGGACTCAATCAGCAGATAATCGAAGCGACCGTCTTGAGCCAGCCGGCTGACCTCCTCCAGCAAATCTTCGCGCAACGTGCAGCAAATGCAGCCATTGCTCATCTCGATCAGTTTTTCTTCAGCCCGATTGAGGCTGACATCACGCTGAACTTCACTGCCATCAATATTGATTTCGCTCATGTCGTTAACGATCACGGCAACCTTGAGATTGTCGCGGTTACGTAAGACGTAGTTGAGCAGTGTGCTTTTGCCCGCGCCGAGAAAGCCGGACAGTACGGTTACAGGAAGACGACTTGGCATCGGAATTCTCATCAGCCTCACGGGCTCGTTGGCAAGGTTCGGGACCTTGTTCATAGGAAGGGTGCGAGCACCTCAAGCAATCACATAGTCATGTTATAGTATAACAATGCGTGATTACTAATGGCTTGATCAGGAATTTTCCATTTATGAAACGAGCAACACTTCCCGATATTGCAGCCCAAGCCTCCCAACAGGCGCAGCCCCTGGATTGGGTCGGCATGTGTGGGATAGCTCTGCCCGTGCTCATTGATGGCCAGCGTGTCCAGGCAAAGGTAGATGCGGGCGTGAGTCTGGATGACGGGGTATCACGGGGTATTCATATGTCGCGCCTTTATCTGGCGCTGGAGTTGCTGGAAACAGAAAATCTCAGGCCTGCCCTGCTTTGCCAGCTATTGCAGCGTTTTCTCGATAGCCATCAGGGTCTTTCGCAGAATGCTTACGTCACTATCCATGGGGACTGTCTGCTGAGACGTCCCGCACTAGTCAGCCCTCTAACGGGCTGGAAAGCCTATCCAATCAGCATCTTGGCAAGCATCAAAAATGGAGTGTTCCACGTGGAACTAAAAATTGACGTGGCCTACTCTTCGACCTGTCCATGTTCGGCAGCTTTGGCCAGACAGCTGATTCAAGCGCAATTCGCCAGCGACTTCGCCGATAACACAGTGGAATATTCAGCTGTTCATGACTGGTTAGGAAGCGCGAACGGGATCGTGGCAACGCCCCACAGCCAACGCAGCACTGCGCATATTCAGGTGCAGCTCGATGAGTTTTCTCAGCGCTTACCCATTACAGAGGTGATTGATCAGACGGAAAAGGCGCTGGGGACGGCCGTTCAAACCGCCGTGAAACGCGCGGATGAACAGGCTTTCGCCCTGGCTAATGGTCAGAATCTGATGTTTTGCGAAGACGCGGCCAGACGTCTGCATCACGCGCTTAGGCAGAACGCGTTGCTGAAAGGCTTCGATGTGAAAGTAGTACATGCGGAAAGTCTTCACGCCCATGATGCCGTGGCTTACAGCAGTTGGCGTGAAGACTTGCAGGAAATCAGGCTCTGATCAGGACGATCAGAGCCGTGGAACATTAAGTGCGGGGCTGAACCGTGCCGCACTGCTGACCCAACCACACCGCGCGGGTATCCATGCTGCCCTTCTGCTGCTGACCCGTCGCATTGAAGGTACCGATCACGTTGGTCGTGAACTCTCTGTCACTCAAGAACTGCGCCTGACCGTTGCCTTGCGCTTTCGGGCAGCTGAAGGTGAACTTCCAGTTCTTGCCGTTACGGTCAGTGATGCGCTGCGTGCAGCCTGACTTTGGATCAGTCAGCGGGATGTCATCGCTTTTCACCTGCGCCTGGGTCAGGCAGAAACGCACTCCTTTGCCACCCAAAGTAATCCCCTGATTCTTAAGATTCTGCTCAACCATAGCGCGCTGCTCTGGCGGCAGGTTGTTGAGCTGCCCGAGGATCATCTGTAAGTCCGGCATTGCCTGCCCGTCCACTTGCATGTTGCTGGAAGTCAGCTCCCACAAGCCGGGTTGCAGCATCTGCGCCTGGGCGAAGGGGGCAACCAGACAGCACATCAATACCAGGGAAGGATTTATCAGAGGCAGCTTCATTTGGAGATCCTTGTTTCAACTGTGACGGGCAAGGGCAACCGAACGCAGTTGCCGACAATGAAGGCTTAGACGACAGAACCTGTCGCCAGTTGCACCACTAATAAAATAGCGACAATCCGGGTCTGCTGTGGTCTGTTAAGCAGGTCAGGAGAGAGGTTACGCATGGATTATCACAGCCCGTATTTCTTCGGCTACGTCATCGGCTTCATTCACCTGCTGGGTATCGGCGCTGCAATCCATGCGCTGTTGACCGTCCGTACAGCACAGGGCGCTATCGCCTGGGCCATGCCGCTGCTGTTCATCCCCTATTTCACCTTGATTCCCTACCTGGTGTTTGGTCGCAGTTCGTTCGACGCTTACATCAAAGCTCGACGCCAGGCCAACGAAGAGATGCGCAGCGCCATCAGCGATATGAACTGGCGGCCCTGGATCGAGGAAGCGGTTGCAGCACGCCGTTCCGATGCCTATGCCTCTCTGCGCGCCATGCCCAAGCTGGGCCACACTCCGGCATTGGCCAACAACGAAGTCAAACTGCTGATCAATGGCGACGAGACCTTCGCGGCGATCTTCAACGCCATCAGAGCAGCAAAAGAGACGGTGCTGGTTCAGTTTTTCATCATTCACGATGACGAACTCGGCCGTCGCATGCAGACGCTGCTGCTGGAAAAAGCAGCTCAAGGCGTTGCTGTCTATGTGCTTTACGACCGAATCGGCAGCCACGCCTTACCGGGTGCTTACAGCGAAAAGCTTCGAGCTGGCGGCGTGCAAATTCAGGCCTTCGCCACCCGAGGCGGTTGGTTGAACCGCTTTCAGATCAACTTCCGCAACCATCGCAAGATCGTCGTGGTGGACGGTACGACAGGCTTCGTTGGCGGGCACAACGTTGGCGACGAATATGTCGGCCTCAAACCGCCACTCGCCCCATGGCGTGACACCCATGTGCAAGTCATCGGTCCAGTAGTGGCATGCCTGCAAGAGTCGTTTGCCGAGGACTGGTTCTGGGCCACACGCAAGCTGCCGCCCTTGAGCTTGCCCGATTCTTTCCCCGAAGACGGCGTGCTCTGCCAACTGCTGACCAGTGGCCCGGCAGATAAACAGGAAACCTGTTCGCTGTTCTTCGTTGAAGCGATCCATGCAGCCACGCAACGGGTGTGGATCACCAGCCCCTACTTCGTGCCGGACGAGGCTGTCTCTGCCGCGTTACACCTCGCCGTATTACGCGGCGTGGACGTGCGCCTGCTACTGCCATCGCGCCCTGATCATTACGTGGTGTATGCCGCCTCCAGCCTGTTCGCGTTCGAAGCGGTCCGCGCTGGCGTGCGAGTGTTTCGCTACGGGCCAGGCTTCATGCATCAAAAAGTGGTGCTGGTGGATGACGAGATCACGGCAATCGGCAGCGCCAATCTAGACAACCGCTCATTTCGCCTCAATTTCGAATTGATGTTGCTGACCGTCGACGGAGACTTCGCCCGGGAAGTAGAACGCATGCTTAACGAAGACTTCGCCCTGGCCCACGAGATTTCAGTTCAGGAAAGCCGCGAGACGCACCATTTGCAACAGCTGGGGATGCGCGTGGCGCGGCTTATCTCACCGATTTTGTAGGGATACCGATGACTATCCCTGTGGGAGCGGTGCTTGCCCGCGATTTGGGCGACGCGGTTCAGCAAAGGAGCCGCATCCAGCCTTATCGCGGGCAAGCACCGCTCCCACAGGTCATCATTTACCGATAAATATCCTCTCGGGTCCACGGCAAATCATGACTGCCATCAGCGCGAGGTTTGACCGCGAGGATCTGATGCAGGTTGATCCAGCCATGGGCAAAGGCATATGCACATCCCGCCAGGTACAAACGCCAGATTCGCAGCGTCTGTTCAGGCACCATCGCCGCGGCCTGTTCCAGATGGGTTTCCAGGCGCGAGCTCCAATGCTCCAGGGTTTTTGCGTAATGCATGCGCAAACTTTCGACATCGACAACTTCCAGCCCGGCTTCGCTGATCTCGGCGCTGATGCGCGACACGTGAGGCAGCTCGCCATTGGGAAAAACGTAGCGACCGATGAACTCACCGGCCCCTCGCCCCACCGGACGTCCGTCGAGGTGCTTGGCGGTGATGCCATGGTTCATGACCAGACCGCCTTCCTTCACCGCGCCAAACAAACGCTGGGTATAAAGCTCAAGATTGGCGTGGCCGACGTGCTCGAACATCCCGACACTGACAACCTTATCGAAGCGACCATCCTGGGGCAGATCCCGGTAGTCGAGCAATTGCAGATCAACCTGATCCTGCAGCCCTTCTGCTTTTACCCGAGCAGTCGCCAACGCCAGCTGCTCCCGGCTTAAGGTGATACCAAACACCTTGACCCCGTATTCACGGGCAGCGAAGCGCGCAAGGCCGCCCCAGCCACAGCCGACATCCAACAGGTACTCGCCAGGCTTGAGGCGCAGCTTGCGGCACAGGTGGTGGAATTTGTTCTGTTGGGCCTGTTCCAGCGTTTCATCGCCAGTCTTGAAGTAGGCGCAGGAGTAGACCATCTCCTTGTCCAGCCACAACTGATAGAAATCGTTGGACAGGTCGTAGTGGTAGGAAATGGAGGCGGCATCGGTGGCTTTGTCGTGCTGGGTACGAACCGGCGTGTCTTCGTCTTCATCGTCCAACAGCGCCTGGCTCAGTTCGTCGCATACCCTCACGACCTCACTGATGGAACCCTCCATCTCCAGCCGGCCCTCAACGAACGCGCTGCCCAGCAAGTCGAGACTCGGATGGGTAAATTCGGAAACCAGATGGGGATCTTTTACAACGATGGTGACGCTGGGTGCAGGACCCAGATCCAGTTCATGCCCGTCCCAGAGTATGAGACGCAACGGCAGGTGAAGTTTTTGCAAGGCCGGTGGAAGTTGCGCGAGCATTTGAGTAACCCCCAATGATCAAGAAACTCGAAAAAGGGTAGTTCAAAACCGGCTCCGTTCTGGAACCAACAGGCTATGGATGCTATAGCGATTGACTATAAATCGACTTCCGGGAACGGCCTTGTGCCCTCTGATACGCCCACTAATGCAGCCTGAGTGAACACCCTCTCATTTGACTGACCCTTAATTTGTAACAGAGTTCTTCAAAGCTCAAGCGCTTTTTTATACTTAGTGCAGGGCTCTAGCACGATGTTTTCGGACCAGCCGGTAGCTACAGGGAACGTGACCCCGCCTTGAACCCCACAATGACGCGGAGCGAACACGAACCCTGTAGGAGCGCGCTTGCCCGCGATTGCGGTGGGTCAGTCAAGAAAAATATTGTCTGACCCGACATCATCGCGGGCAAGCGCGCTCCTACAGAAAAGCATTTAAATTCAGATAGTTAAATCACCTTCACCAACGGCTCATTGAACCGCAGCAACCGGCCCGCATTGCCCAGCACCAGCAGTGTGCTGAGGTTGTGCAGGATGGCGGCGACCATGGCGCCAGCGGCACCCAGCAAGCCGAAGGCGGCGAATGCCACGATGGCCAGCGTCCAGCCCAGGCCGATGATCACGTTGACTTGCAAGGTTCGGCGGCACTGGCGGCTAAGCCGTACACACGTGCCAAGCCGGCGTAGATCGCTGCCTATCAGGACGATGTCAGCCGAAGCCAACGCAATATCAGCGCCGCCCGCCCCCATCGCTACCCCCACGACGCCTGCCTTCAAGGCCAGAGAGTCGTTGATGCCGTCACCCACCACCATCGGCCGGAAGCCACTGGCGATTTCGCCTCTGACCCGGCTCAGCTTGTCTTCGGGTAGCGCCTGGGATTCAACATCGCTGATGCCGACTTTCAAGGCCAGGTTATCGGCGACGGTTTTCCGATCACCGGTCAGCAGCAGTTGCCTGCCCATCCCCAGATTCCGCAGTTCAGCCAGAGCTAACTGCGCCTCGGGCTTGAGCGTGTCGGCCAATAACAACCAGGCCAGAAACTCGCCGTCCAGCGCCAGCCCGGCAATCGGTCCGTCGTGGCTGGGCACCGCTGAAGTCGTAATACCTAATTGCTCAAACAACTCAGGACGGCCCAACGCGGCCTTGCCCAACTCCGTCATCGCGACCACACCCAGGCCTTGGCGCTCATGAATATCGCTAAGGGTCAGCAATTCATCCTTGGCCACCAGCCCTGCCAGCGCGCGGCTCACCGGATGGCTGCTGGCAGAACCAAGGCTGGCGGCCAGCGGCAGGAAATACTGGCGCTGGGCAACCACGGCCTGCACCGACTCCAGCCGCAGGGTGCCGAAGGTCAGGGTGCCGGTCTTGTCCACCACCAGCGAGGTGAGGTCAGCCAGCTCTTCAAGGAACGCCGAGCTGCGAATCAGAATCCCGTGACGAGCCGCAACCGCGATCCCGGCGATGGCCGTAGCCGGAGCGGAAAGCACCAGCGCGCAAGGACATGCGGCGACCAGTACAGCCAACATCGCCTGAGCGTTGTTGGTGATGAACCAGGTCACCGCCGCGATCAGCAGGACCAACACCATGTAACTCCCGGCATAGCGCTCCAACAGGCGAGTGATGGGCGGCTTCGAGCGCTCGGCGCTTTGCATCAGGGCGATGACTTTACCCAGCGTCGACTCATTGCCGATGCGCGTCACTTCAATGCGCAGCAGCCCGTCCAGATTGATCGCGCCACCGAAGACTTCGACGCCTGCCCTCGCCTCCAGCGGTACGGACTCCCCGGTGATGGGTGCGGTGTCGAGGCTGGCCTGACCGGAAATCACCAATCCGTCAGCAGGCACGCGATCACCGGCTCGAACCTCCACCTGATCGCCAGCCACCAACGTCGAATTGTCGACTTCCTGCACGCTGCCATCGGCGGTAATCAACCGTGCGTTGCTGCGGGTCAGCCGGCCCAGCGCCTGAATGGCTTCCTGTGACCCGATCACGCTGCGCTCTTCCAGCACATGGCCGAAGATCATGATGATCGGCAGCAAGGCGGCGGTCATCAGATCCCCGGTGGCCCAGGCGCCCAGCATCGCCAGCGCAATGAGCTGATCGGTGATG
>Ga0247807_10002334_pt1 | contig 10499 bp, 5 predicted proteins | sample UWRJL074202C1_FD_179931 | JGI IMG/M metagenome (GOLD analysis project Ga0247807, IMG submission 179931) | Plant litter microbial communities from Arlington Agricultural Research Station in Wisconsin, United States - UWRJ-L074-202C-1 | ecosystem: Environmental > Terrestrial > Plant litter >...
TTGGTATCACCCCGGAACAATCAGAATTGTTTAATACTTTTTTTACCGAAACAGCTCATCCTACTTATAATAAATACAATGGTGATAAAGTGAGAATGCGGTATTTTGGTCATGCCTGTATAATGGTTGAAACAAAAGACGTTTGCATTTTAGCCGATCCGCTGATTAGTTATTATGGTTATCATTCTGATATTGAACATTTTTCAGATGCAGATTTGCCTGATGTTATCGATTATGTTATTATCACTCACAATCATCAGGATCATATACTTTTTGAAACATTGCTTCCTTTAAGGCATAAAATAAAAAACATCATTGTGCCAATGTCAAAAGGTGGCCGCCTTGAAGATCCGGATCTGAAACTGATGTTCAAGAATATCGGTTTTAATAATGTATTTGAACTGGAAGAAATGCATACGATCAATTTTGCAGATACAGCTATTACTGGTATACCTTTTACAGGTGAGCATAGTGATATGAATATTCTATCCAAATTGTGCCATCTTGTACAGGTAGGCGAATTCAAATTGCTTTTTATGGCTGATTCCCGGATACAGGAACCAAAAATATATCAGCATGTGCAAAAAGTAATTGGCAATGTCGATGTAGTTTTTCTTGGTATGGAATGCGATGGGGCACCTCTTTCGTGGTTATATGGGCCGCTGATTACAAAAAAAGTGCCGCGTGATCAGGATAACAGCCGCAGGCTTTCAGGCTCCGATTGTGATAGAGGAATGCACCTGGTAAATATTTTCAATCCCAAAGAATTATATGTATACGCAATGGGACAGGAACCGTGGATTGAATTTATTACGAGTACAAAATATACAGAAGAATCGAATCCACTCATTGAGTCCAATCAGTTAGTCAAACTTTGTGTTGAAAAAGGTATTGCAGCAGAAAGGCTTTTTGGTGAAAAAGAATTATTTTATGAAAGAGAAATAGTATTTTAAGATACTGAATATCAGTATCTTAATTTAAGTATGATATGTTGTAATTATAATATTTTTTATAACTAAATAAAAATTTAATGAGTTTAGACTTATTCAGGATATCCTTGAAAGATTTCATTTCCTTATCCATCTTTGCCTTTTTAAATAGTGCATTGACATTAGCGATTCTTAAAGTTATTAATGATGGAGTGGCGGGCAGTTCTGATTTTCAATCTTTAAAATCTCTTGCTTTTCCTTTTATTTTTTTTGTAATTATCTCTTATCTGCTAAATATATACTTTAATAAATACGTCAATAACCTGGTATATGATAAAGTTTATAATTGTGAGCTACTGCTAATAAAAAAAATACTTGGGATTCCTTTAGTTAAACTTGAGAAATTAGATAAGGAAAGAATCTTTACTATTCTGGAGGAAATAAGATCTTTCCTTGCTTTCCCCGCTATATTGCTTGGTATTTTGAATTCCATAGCTATTGTTATTATGGGCTTCTTATTTTTGATTACACAGTCCTGGAAAGGCTCTTTAATTGTCATAGCTGTTACAGGACTTTTGATCGCTATTTATTTAATATCTACTAAAAAACTGCTAAAATTATTAAGCATTTTAAGGAATAACAATGAGAGATTTAACTTATTTGTCTCGGATATATTTGGTGCGTTCAAAAATTTTAGAATAGACATCACTAAAAGACAAAATGCAGAGAATAAATTTATTAAAGAAAACAGGAATGAATCTAAAGAACTTGATATCTATTTAGCCAATAGATTCAATGCAGTGAATGTGTTGAATCAATATAGTATTTACTTATTAATAGGATTGGTTATTTTCTTATTGCCCTGGTTAGGTGTTTTGACAAAGTCAGAAATTATTACATTTATTTTTACTTTACTATTTATTTCAGCTCCGGTAAACCGCCTGTTGGTACAACAAAATACATTGATGCGGTTAAAGGTTTCTTTTCTCAGAATCAAAGAATTATTTACAGAGCTATCGACAATAAATGATTTGGACGATTCTAATATGATTGCTGCAGGCGATTTTGGATTGAATTTTCTTAACATTGAGTTTAAAGATATTACTTTTTCTCACGAGACCTTTGAATTGGGCCCGATTAATTTAAGTATTGACAAAGGAGAAGTAATCTTTATTATTGGGGGCAATGGCAGTGGAAAAAGTACTTTTATAAATTTGTTATCAGGTTTATATAAGCCTAAAACAGGAAATATTCTAGTAAATGATATTGTCACTGATGGCTATTCAGTTAGTTATCAAAATAATATTTCAGCTGTATTTACAGACAACTACATTACCCGGTATAACTATGATGACTACGATTTGAAAAGTAATATAGATTATTCCAATTGGTTAGAACTCTTTCAGATGGAGAATATCGTAAAGGATGATTCTGAATCCGCTGCAAGAAGATCTTTTTCAAAAGGGCAGAGTAAACGCATATCATTAATCTTTTCTCTGCTGGAAAAAAAGCCATTACTGATATTAGATGAATGGGCTGCTGATCAGGATCCTGATTTCAGAAAATTTTTTTATGAAAAAATAGTACCCTATTTAAAGAGCCAGGGGAAAACTATTATTGCAATCAGCCATGATGATAAATATTTTTCTGCAGCAGACCGGATCATAAAGTTTGAAGAAGGAAAGATAGTGAATAATACAAAGGTAAGTGATTTAGAAACCAGTAAACTAGTGATCTGATGCAGAAAAAACATTCTTTAACCTTGCCCCAGGAAGATATTTTAAATGAACAATTAATTTATAAGGATCTGCCCATATACAATATAGGTGCTAAAATTAAAATAGAGGGAGACTTATGTTATGAAACCCTCAATAGCGCATATGATCATTTAATCGGAACTAATGATTCCTACCGGACAGTACTATCAGATGATTTGTCCGGCTTTATAATTAAAGATCATTATCCGGTAGTACTTCCTTTTATAGACTTTTCATCTATGGATAATCCGGAACATGAAGCAGAAAATTATATGTCCATGGCATTTAAAGAGACATTTAATCTGCTTGGCGGGACTTATCTTTTTAAGTTCTGTTTTATCAAAGTTTCGAAGAGCACATTTTATTTGTTCTCTGTTTACCACCATTTAATTGTTGATGGCTTTGGTACTTCACTGATGTTTCAGCGTTTCGTGCATATTTACAATGAACTCATTGCAGAAAAACCACTCCCTGAATATAATTTTTCTATAACTTCTTTTGTCGAAAATGATAATAAGTATAAGGTATCAAAAGATTATGAGGAAGACAGTGCTTATTGGATGGAAAGTTTTAAAGACCTTCCAAATAATTTTATTCCCTTATTATCAAAAAAATCCATTGTCAGTTCAAGGAAAAAAATAGTTATTCCCAGAGTGGTTTATAATTTATTAAATGAAAAATCAAGAGAGAATGGAGTAACTTCTTTTCATTTTTTGTTAGGGATTCTTTTTGTTTTGTTGAAGAAGTACTTTCAGGAGTCTGATTTAACAGTTGGTCTTCCTACACTAAACAGGAGCTCTTCTCAATTCAAGAAAACTGTTGGATTGTTTATGGGCATCAATTTACTGAGAGTGCAGCTGGATAGTGAACTGACATTTTCTGAACTATTGAAACAAATAAGGACGAAATTAAGACAGGATTATAAACATCAGCGGTATCCTGTTGGGAAATTAATCCGGGACGCGGGGTGTTTAAAAGAAGTGGATCGTTTGTTAAACGTAACTATCTCATACGAAAAGCAAGATTATTCCTTTAATTTTTTCAATACCAGGACAACTGTTATTCCATTGAGTCATCATGCTGAACGAGTGGCCCTTGCAATATATGTTCGTGAATTCGATTCCAATGAAGATGTTGTTATAGACTTTGATTACAATCATAGTTATATCACGGATACAATGATCAATAGTATTGTTAAAGGCTTTAAAATACTTGTTGACCAGGTTTGCGTAACGCAGAGTACAACATTAAAATCTTTGAGCATCCTGGATGCTCAGACAAGAAATATAGTTGTCCGTGATTTTAATGATACTTTCAGTGTTCTTGATAGCCAGGTTACCGTAGTATCCTTATTTATGAACATGGTAAAGCTGTATCCTGATAAGACCGCTCTTTCTGATGGACCCTCTACACTGACTTATTCAGAAACTGATAGATGTTCAAACAGATTAGCACAAGAAATAATTCATAAATTTCTATACGGAGGAAAATCTCCCGTTGCCATAATTTTAGACAGGTCTGTGGATTTGGTTATTGCAGTACTGGGCGTTTTGAAAACGGGAACTTCTTTTATTCCAATTGATCCTAGCTATCCAAGAGACAGAATCGCTTATATTTTAGAACATGCCAATTGTACTCATGTTATAATTGATGATTATTCAAAAGATATTATTGATGGAGAAGAATATAATATTATAACAGTTAACAGAGATCTTGTTACGCCATTTATAGTCGAAGAAACTCATTTCCCGGTTCAGGAAGATTCAGCTTATATTATCTATACATCGGGAACTACAGGAAATCCGAAAGGAGTGGAGATTGGGCACAGATCACTGGTGAACTTTTTATGTAGTATGCAAGATGAGCCTGGGATAGTCTTAAACGATAAGTTATATGCTGTAACTACCTGCTCTTTTGATATCTTTTATTTGGAAATACTTCTTCCATTAACTGTTGGAGCCGAAATATATATATCAAGAACAGAGGTATTGTCAGATGTAAATTCCATAATATCAGATATTACACGTTTTAAACCTACGATAATTCAGGCTACTCCTAGTTTTTTTCAGAAATTATTGGATTCAGGCTGGAAAGGAGAAGCTGATTTAAAAATCCTTTGCGGAGGCGATACTTTAAATGGAGGTTTAGCAGATTTATTGATGATGAATTGCTCTGAACTATGGAATATGTATGGGCCAACTGAGACAACCATCTGGTCTACAATTAAAAAAGTAGAAAGTTTAAAGGATGTTAAAAGTATTGGAAGGCCAATACGAAATACCGGAATTTATGTTTTAGGTAAAGATGATGAAATTTTACCTGTCGGAGCGGTAGGTGGTGTATTTATAGGCGGGAATGGATTGGCAAAAGGTTATTATAAAAATCAGGATCTAACAAATGAGAAATTTTTCTTTCATGACATCCTGGGAGCAAAAGTTTATGATACTGGAGATTTGGGCAGATGGACTGAAAATGGAGAAATCGAACTATTAGGGAGAAAAGATTTTCAGGTCAAGATTCGTGGGTTCCGTATTGAAATTGCTGAAGTAGAAAATGTAATTTCAGAACTGGAATTTGTTGATCAGGTGGCGGTAGTAGCCCGTGAATCCGATCATTATAAAAGATTGATTGCTTACTGGTCAGGAAGCAATCAAAAAGAGCTGGAAATAAAAAATCATCTCATAAAAAAGCTTCCACGTTATATGGTTCCTGATATTTTTATCTTTCTGGAGGATTTCCCCTTAACTGCCAACGGAAAAATAGACAGGAAAATACTGCTATCTATGCCTTTGGTGATTCAGGAAAGAACTGAATCTCAAACGAAGAGCCTTACCATTACTCAAGCGAATTTGATCAGTATTTTTGAGAATGTATTGGGAGTGCACGGGTTGGACCGTACATCTGATTTTTTTGAATTAGGGGGGAATTCTCTAAATGTGAGTACATTATCCAAACAAATTAACGAAAAGTTTGGAATAAATAGTTCATTAAACAGCATTTATGAATTTTCATCTGTACTGGAATTATCGAAATTTATAGATGAATCAATAAATGAGCCTTATCTTCAAAATAATGAAGATTTGTGGGAACAGCAGTATTTCTTACTTACTAATTCTCAGCGGAACATGTGGTATGAATGTCAAAAGCCAGATAGGGCAACCTGGTATAATATGAATGCAGCTTTTCTGGTAGGTGGATATTTAGATGAGAAGAAACTGATCCAGGCAATCGGAACAATCATTAAAGCTAATGATGTGTTAAATATGAATTTTCGGGTGCATGATGGAGTGCCTGTACAGTATTTTAACCCAAAAGCTGATTTTAAGTTATTGAAATTATCAGGTGAAAGTTTTGACACAGTAGCTCAGGAGTTTTTTAATGAAGAATTTAATCTGGAGCATGATTTATTACTCAAATGCGGAATATTAAAATGGGAAGAAAATAACTTTTTATTTTTTTCTACTCATCATTTGATAATGGATGGTTATTCGCTCGATTTATTTATAAAGCAATTGAGGTATATACTATTAAAAGATGTCACTCTGAATACATTAGCTGGAGATCGCAGGGGATTTAGGGAATATATCTGGTCTGAAAATATCCGTACTGGGAAAGAAGAGGCTAAAGTTCATTGGGATACTGTTTTTCGAAATTTTCAATTCAACCCTGTTTTTGTCCGTTTTCAGGAAAAAAACAGGACTGATGAAGAGAAAAAAGAATTATTTGAATGCATTAATGCCAGGTTTTTAGATCAGTTAAGAGAGATTGCAGGGAAATGGAATATTTCACTTAATTCTGCTTTAACATTTTTAGTAGGTGTCTTTGTGAATAGATTAACGGCCTCCTCTGATTTTATGATCGGAAGTACTTATCATGGAAGGAATACGGATCAGTTTGAAAATAGCCTTGGAATGTTCGTGCATACGCTTCCATTGAGAATTTCAATAGATTCAGACAAAACAGTTGGACAGCATATACAGCAATTCAAACAAATGATATCTAAATCTTATCAGTACTGCGACTACCCGATTTCAGAGACCTACTATAAAAATTATTTGACTTTTGAAGTCCTGGTATCATTCCAGAAAAATAATTTTGAGCTTACACCGACACTTGATTTTGGAGATTTTGAATTGTCATTAATAAAAGATATTCCTTATCGTACAAGCAGTTTCCCTTTCATATTCAATTTTCAGGAATATGATACAGAACTGATATTAAGTATGGTAAGTAATCATCACTATTCAGAACAGTTTAGTTCCTTTATGATTAAATCTTTTATTTCTTTTTTGGAAAATTTCGTTGAAGCAAGCGAAGAAAAAATACATGTATATAATATTTATAACATTTTTCTAGATGATAAGGATGATGTCGAATTCAATTTTTAATGGATAGAATAGAAAAAATAAGAAAAGGCATTGATACTATGATAAGGGGAAATCCTAATATAGAAGGACTTATTTCGTGTGGAAGTTTTGCCAGAGGTGACATTGATGAGTTTTCAGATATTGATTTATATATTTTTACTAAATCAGTAAAGCAGTTTACAGATTCTGCAAATAACCAATGGTGGGAGGCCCTGGGAAATGTCCTGTCAGTACGTATTTTTAAAGATGCAGGTGGAATAGATAAAATAAAATTGATCATTGATGATGGTTTGCTGTATGATTTGACAATTGTAAGCGTAAAGAAATTCAAGTTGCTTTTATCTTATATCAGACTGGAAGAAACAGGTCTGGGAAAAATTATTCCACGATCTGTCTCTAATGCATTCAGAAGCAATATTAATATTTTTTATGGTACTATTAAAAGAGGCTATCAAATACATGCTGATAAAATGCAATTAAAAGAAAGGTTAAATTCTGCCTGTCATTATATGGTGAAAAATAATGAAGATGCTACAGATTTTATAATAACTGAAAAGGAGTTTTATAAACATTATAATATTTTCTGGCAACTCTGCTACGTTGCTTCCATAAAACTAATCAGAGGAGAATTTTATTTAGTTATGCTGGATTTTGATTTTTTTTTGAAGAAAGAACTAATACGTATGATCGAGTGGGAGACCAGGTTGAGAGATAATTCTGTTGATTTTTATTATAATGGACATAAAATTAAAACATGGGGAGGTGAAGCTCTTTACCTGGAATTAATGGATACGCTGCTAAGAGAGAATTTGGTTGAAATGCAAAAATGTATTTTGTCAATGATCAGGCTATATCAAACACATAGCAAAATAGTGATGGAAAAATCTGGTTTTAAACCTAATGAAGAATTTGAGAATTTTGTGATAACATTTATTAAAACCCTTGCCGAATACCGATAGGTTAGACAAAAAAGAATTGCCTGAACAGTAGAATTTACTCTCTGGAAATTGAAATTCGCACAGTTTAGCTACAATAAAAACCACTTATACCAAATTCTTACAGATAGTGAAAAAATGATGGTAAAACAGTATTTTGATAAAAGCTACTCAGAGAATTGATCTGAATTTTGAATCAGAAATCTATTTAGTATTTCTTCCACGACATACACCAGGCCACTGTGGAATTGTGATTCAATAAAAAGATAAATGGCTGTTGTATGCAGGTGATGTCTGTTATTTAAGAATGATCCATCAGTATTAGCGGACGAATTTATCATAAATTAATTAGGTTTTAGATAAAACAATGAAGTATTGTCTGTTATATTTAATTCATATTGTGTCATGCTTAATGCTTTAGAAAATGAATAAAATTCAAATATCGGCAATGCTTCTCCTGTTTCAAATATCAGTTTACGGTCAAAAGCCAAGAGCAAGGGATCTTGGGATTCCTTTTGATGGTATTACCGGCAAATTTAACTCAATAACAGACGTGAAAGGTGTAGAAGTAGGTTATAGTACCATCATCTCCGGACAAGGTAAAAATATACGTGGAAAAGGACCTGTCAGAACCGGAGTAACCGCCATATTGCCAAGAGGCAGAAATAATAATCCAGTTTTTGCGAATTGGTACTCTCTGAATGGAAATGGTGAAATGACAGGTACAACCTGGATAACAGAATCGGGTTTTTTAGAAACACCGATCATGATCACCAATTCAAATAGTGTAGGTATTGTGAGAGATGCTGCACTCAAATGGTTTATAAAAAAAGACTGGTATAAAGAGGATTTTTGGTATACATATCCAGTTGTTGCGGAAACTTACGATGGCTTTTTGAATGATATTTACGGCTTCCATATAAAGGAAGAGCATGTATATGAAGCCTTAAATACTGCTAAATCAGGTTCTATAAAGGAAGGAAATGTTGGAGGTGGAACTGGAATGATGTGCTTAGGTTTTAAAGGTGGAACCGGGACTTCGTCCAGAGTTGTGAAAATCGGTGATTCAACTTATACAGTTGGAGTTTTAGTACAATCCAATTTTGGAGCTAAACAGCATTTTAAAATTTCAGGAGTTCCTGTCGGAAAGGAATTAAAAGATACATTGAATTATAAATTCAAGGGTCCGCCATCATATAAACAAGAAGGTGATGGTTCAATAATTGTCGTAGTAGCAACTGATGCACCATTATTGCCGCATCAATTAAAAAGAATAGCTGCAAGAGTAGCACTTGGTGTAGGTATTGTTGGTGGATATGGAGAAAATGGATCAGGTGATATTTTTATCGCTTTTTCAACAGCAAATCCGACAGCATTTCAAAGAGAGAAGCTTACAAAAATTAATGCGCTGCCTAATGATTTAATAAATCCATTATTCGAAGCAACTGCCCAGTCCGTCGAAGAATCTATTATCAATGCAATGGTTGCAGCCGAAACTATGGAAGGTATTAATGGAAATACGGCATACGGACTTCCGCATAACTTAGTTATTGACATCTTGAAAAAGTACAATAGAATAAAATAGTACTTGGGTATTCAGGCGTTTTTTTCCGTTAATTCCTTTGCTACTCCTTTAATAAACAAGTAATTTACTGTTCCGCCAATTACGCCGCCTATTACAGGTATCAGCCGCTGGCTTGTTTTAGAACCTAAGCCCATGAGGATTTTCTCTGCAACTTCTTCCATAAGGTTCTTACTGATTGCAAGTTTAGTATCCGCCTTAACAGATGAAGCTACAATTTTAAAGAAATCATCAAAACTGATTTTATATTTACCAGTATTGTAATAAGAAATAGCCAGTGTTACCCTGAATTGCTGAGCGATAATGTTAATTACGTCCAGGGGAGTGCCAATCAACATAGTTCCAATGCCACCAACACCAGTGATTAAGCCAGAGCCGGCTGCCAGTAATGCACATTGATTAATGAATCTTTCGATTCCCATGGTGTCCACACCTTTTTTGATATTCAATTGGTCAATCTGATTAAAAACCTGCTTAAAACCACCTTCGGCAAGATTCTTAAAACCTTCCCGCACATCTTTTTTTACACTTTTAAAATTAACTTGTTTCAACGATGGTAATTTCATTTTTCTTGATTTGATAAGTATGTACATACTACTTTCATGCCACATTTCAAGTACTTCCGCTACCAGCATGTTCAGCTCTCCGTCCGTGGTTTTTACCTATTCCATAAAATACACAGATTGAGATAAATTTCAGGCGATTAGTTAATCAATTATCAGCGGGTAAGGTAAACCAGAAAGTACTGCCTTTACCCAGCTCACTTTCTGCACCTATCTGTCCATCATGTCTTTTGATGATTTCTGTGCAGATGTAAAGTCCCAGCCCTAAACCAGTATATTTATTTCCACTGCTTTCTGCACGGTAATAACGGTCAAAAACATAGCGTAATTTCTCTGGTGGTATGCCAGGTCCTTTATCAATAACAG
>Ga0247807_10002335_pt1 | contig 10494 bp, 9 predicted proteins | sample UWRJL074202C1_FD_179931 | JGI IMG/M metagenome (GOLD analysis project Ga0247807, IMG submission 179931) | Plant litter microbial communities from Arlington Agricultural Research Station in Wisconsin, United States - UWRJ-L074-202C-1 | ecosystem: Environmental > Terrestrial > Plant litter >...
AGTCTTACGAAACATTTTATACCTTTTAGATCATTGTGATAATACAATAATAAAATTTCTTTTTTTGACAATTTTTCTATTTTAAAAATCCCTTCATCCCAAACAAATGTAGAGTCATTTTTTATAGACCAAGTTCCTGGGTCACGCATCAAATCACCTTCATTATTGGATATCCTGAAATCTACATTTGATCTCAAGAACCGATCGTAGCTTTTATTTTCATTAAAGCGGAAGCAGTTACCTCCAGTATTATAGCAATAATCGTGGTGTACCCAATATGCATCTTTATCACCAATAAATATCGATTGTATTTTATTTTTTTTACTGCATGATATACACAATACCATCAGCAGTATTATAATTATTTTTTTCATTGTTTAAAGATTTCTTAATGATCAACAGGTTCCATTTTTATATAGCCTGATACTTTACCATCCCATTCCACTCTTAATTTTAGAGATCCTTTTTGAGAAAGAGAAAAGCTTAAAGAAAGAGGTTGTCTTTTACGGAACAACCTCTTTTATTATTATTTAACGTTATCCAGCGAGTCTACTGGTCTTGGTCCTTGCGGTGTCTCCACCCACTTTGTTAACCTTACAAAACATTTTCTGCCTTTTATCTCATAATGATAATACGACAATAAAATTTCCCTTCTTGACAGTTTTTCGATTTTAAAAACCCCTTCATTCCAAACCAATGTAGAGTCATTTTTTATAGACCACGGTTCCGGGTCACGTATCACATCACCATCACTATTGAATAATCTAAAAAAGGGCTTGTCAATGAACATTAGATATACATCAGAAGTACCATTTTTCTTAAATTTATAACAATTGCCCCCTGTATTATAGCAGTAATCCTGATGCTCCCAGTATTCATTTTTACCCGCAATAAATATAGACTCTATTTCGTTTTTTTTGCTGCATGATACACACAATACCATCAGCAGTATTATAATTATTTTTTTCATTGTTTAAAAGATTTTTCTTAATTATCAACAGGTTCCATTTCTATATAGTCTGATACTTTGCCATCCCATTCTACTATTAATTTCAGAGCGCCTTTTTGAGAAAGAGAAAAGATTAAGGAAAGAGGTTGTCTTTTACGGGACAACCTCTTTTTATATTATTTAACATTATCCAGCGAGTCTACTGGTTTTGGCCCTTGCGGGGTATCCACCCACTTTGTTAACCTTACAAAACATTTTCTGCCTTTTATCTCATAATGATAATACGATAATAAAATTTCTCTTCTTGACAGTTTTTCTATTTTATAAACCCCCTCATGCCAAAGCAAGGTAGAGTCATTTTTTACAGACCACGGTTCTGGGTCATTTATCACATCGCCATCATGGTTGAATAATCTAAAAAAGGGCTTTTCAATAGACATCATATATAGATCACAAGTGCCATTTTTCTTAAAATGATAACAATTGCTCCCTGTGGAGCAATAATCATAAGCTTGCCAGTATTCATTTTTACCTGCAATAAATATAGACTCTATTTCGTTTTTTTTGCTGCATGATACACTCAATACCATCAGCAGTATTATAATTATTTTTTTCATTGTTTAAAGATTTTCTTAATGATCAACAGGTTCCATTTTTATATAGTCTGATACTTTACCATCCCAATCCACTCTTAATTTTAGAGATCCTTTTTGAGAATGAGAAAAGCTTAAAGAAAGAGGTTGTCTTTTACGGGACAACCTCTTTTTTTTATCTAATTTTATCCAGTGAGTCTGCCGGTCTTGGCCCTGGTGGGGTCTCTACCCACTTTGACAGTCTTACAAAACATTTTCTTCCTTTTATCTCAGGATAATAGTACGATAATAAAATTTCTCTTCTTGACAGTTTTTCTATTTTATAAACCCCGTCATGCCAAACCAATGTAGAGTCATTTTTTACAGACCACGGTTCCGGGTCATTTATCACGTCACCGTCACTGTTGAATAATCTAAAAAAGGGCCTGTCAACAAACATTAAATAGAGATCAGAAGTGCCATTTTTCTTAAATTGATAACAATTGCCTCCCGAATTATTACAATAATCATGAGCTAGCCAGTACTCATTTTTATCAGAAATAAATATAGATTCTATTTCATTTTTTTTGCTGCATGATACACTCAATATCAGTAACAGCATTATCAATATTTTATTCATCGACTTTTTCAAATGGAATGTAACCTTCCTGTTTGCCTTTGTATTCTACTTGTAACTGTAATCCGCCTTTTTGCATATAATGATCAGAAAACATTACCTTAACGCCTGTACTGTTTTTATTGAATTGTTCCATTTTTTTTACAATAACATCTCGCGTAATGGTTGCATCAGGACTTTTGTCCATATTCAATAAATAGTTACCAAAAGATCCGGCATTCTCTTTCTTAAAATCATCAGTAGTATCTTTATAAGTAGGATCATTAGCTCCTTTTATATATACATCGGCATGAGTCTCTAACTTATTTTTAGGTATAGCATTTGGATGAGCCTTTTTCCAAATATTATCATCTACATGAAATATCTCATGTTTTAAAATACTTTTAAAATTATAAACATCATCCAAATCTTTGTTATAACCACCCTTTGAGTTCAAAAATATGAGCGTTCCGGGCGGTGTGCGTGTAAAAGCATAATTATCAATTGCCGGTTTCTTTCCATCTGTACTGCTAATGACAATGTTTTTATTTACTCCTTCAATGCTTCGTGCCAATGCAGCTGCTATTTCGTTAAGGGCCTTTCTGTCTGCCGCAGAGTTCGGGTTTAGCTGCGATGGTTTTTTGTATGTACCATTTTCTGATTTTATAAATACATTACCCTGAGCATCAACATAACCATAAGCAGACGTATTATTGTCAGGTATATCTACAAAAGCTACTTCGTTTATAACAGGAGCACATCCTTTGCAAGTGTTAGGCCTGCATTGTGTTGTTATGGCCGGGTCATTGTCGTCGCAATCCAGTCCTTTTGTATCAAGAATCCATCCCTCCCCCGGATAAGTTCCAGACACAATTTTACTATGATATCTGTCACCATCCCAGTCCAGATACCAAATTCTTATAGCCGCAGGAGATCCTGATGTAGTCGAATCATTATTATTATTATTGTTGTCACCCGGCGGATATTGATCCTCATTATAAGGATAAAAAGGATCATCATTATCATTATAATAGTTATAAGGATCTAGTAATCCATCGTATATATCTGTGTTGCTATTATCAGAATTATCAACAGGACGCCATCCTACCGTGTACTGATAATCCCAAATGTTTCCTTGATTGTCTATTCTTGTATCTCCTACATAATCTGGATTAACATATTCATAATATTCCCAATCGTTGCTATAATCATTGTCATTATTTACATCATTTGCATAATCCTCGGCGTTATCATAATAACCAATATAACCTCCCTGATCCTCATACGCGCTTATAAAGTCGTTTATGTCATCATTCCAGCCCATATCCTCCCAATCCCAATCTTGCGAGTAACTGCTTTGGCTCATTATCAAACACAAGAATGTAAAAACCAATATAAAATATTTATTTTTCATCTTTCTTATTTTTTAATTAAAATTGTCGTTTTTACTTCTGAGCCATAGGCCAATCGCAAAATATAGAATCCTGAAGGAGCATTTAAGGCCAACGTTTTGGTTTGTTTTCCTGCTGTTAAGTCATTCCACTGCTCACGGTATAGTTCCCTGCCGTTTAGGTAGTAGATACTCATGGTTGCATCGACATTTCTGGCCAAATCAAAACTAAGATTAAAGTGGGTTACCACAGGATTAGGATGTATTATAACAGAAGAAAACAGTTCTTTTGTCTCGCTTGATTTTTCTTGTTTTTTTTCTAAAATAAGGTACATAGGCCTTTCATATTCACGCTCTTTGATGTTGTAAAGCGCCAGGTTACCTACTATAAATAAAGATTCATCAGTTTGCAGCAGCTGCAGTTTTGCTTCTTTGAATGCATAGGTATTAATCGTGTCTTTGTAAAAATGCTCTGTCCTGTCTATTTTAGAATCCTGAAATACAATGGCATTTTCTAATATCTCTGCATTAAAAGCTACAGTATCACCGGCTTCTTCTTTCCATTGGCCTACAAGCTTTGCTGCTTCTTGTGCCAGGTCTATTTGTAAGGGCGTTTTGCTTATGATATTTTGCCCGCTCCAATCGTATCGAAGCAAATACCCGGTGTAATTTCCTGATATATCTGAGGTAATTGCCGCCTGTTTAACTTTTTGAAACGTTTCCGGCGCTTCTGTATCTGTAATGGTTATTACTTCCGGAATAGTTTGAGAGATCGTTTTTATCTGGTGAGGGTTCGCATTTTCAGCCTCCGGTTCGGCTAGTTCTATTTCGGATTTTTTCGATCCCATTTTAGCCGATTTGTTTAACCAGTATTTGGCTTTTTCAGTATCAATTGCAACACCATAACCATTGCGGTAACACAGTCCCAGCATATACATTGCAGGAAGACTTTCTTGCTGAGAACCTATCTCAAATTGTTGTACTGCCTGTGTATAATCCTGCGTGCATCCCAAGCCTTTATAATACATATACCCAACAGAGTATGTCGAGCTTGGATCTCCTTTAGCTGCACCTTCTTTAAAAATAGTTAATGCCAAAGGATAGTTTTGTAAAGTGCCTTTACCTTTCATTACCATACCGCCCCAATCATGATAGGCTCTGTTGTAACCTAAATGGGCCGCTTTTTCAAAATAGCTTAGTGCGGTTGTCTGATCCATTGGATTATCTGCATTTTTAAGCAATATTCCTAAATTGTACCAGGCTTTATAATATCCTGCCGCGGCCGCTTTTTCTAACCAACGGACTCCTTCTTCCTCGTTTACAGGAACACTTATCCCCTTGTTGTATATTAAACCTAAAGCATTCATAGCTTCGGCATTGCCCACATTGGCTAGTTGCTTATAAGCAGCAATTCCTGCTTCGGGATTATACGTTTTACTACCTTGCAGGAGCTGTAGTCTGGCGTCTTGTAAATTCTTCTTAACAGCAGGGCTTTCTTGTGCCTGACACACAGAACCTCCTAATAACAGCAATAAGATTGCTTTTTGGATAACTTTCTTCATATCGATTAAATTGTAAATAATAATAATTTGTTGTTTGATCCTTATTATGATTGTTAAACTCTTGTTGTTTTTTTTACCACGTGAGACCTTGTTTTGTCTTGGCGTTTTGAGATTTTTTTAGATTAATTGTATCAAGCTGTTTTAATAGCTCCGGTTTTTTTTTCTCGATATCACGCTTTGCAAAAATATTTTCCTGAGTATGGTAAACCATTGCCCTGTCTTTGGTTACCAGAAATTGCAACTGATAGACCGCAAATTCTGCTAGTGTTTTATCTTTATCCAAATCTTTTGCTAAGCCCTCTGCCTCTAGTTGTTCCCAGTTTCTTTGTGCTTCTTTTTTTGCTGTTTGTTTGTTTTTCTGGATCAGCCATTTTTTCACTTGTTCCGGTGTTAGGATTTTGGCAATATTTTCATATTCTGAAGGGACTGCTTTGAGGGCTTCATTACTGGATTCTTTGTCTCTGTTTTCTAGTTTAATACGTTCTAATTGGTTGTATTTAAGCAAAAGTGTGTCTGTCTGGCTTTGAGTTAGTTCCAGTTCTTTTTCATATTTTATAATAGAGGAATATTTATTATTTATAAATCCGTCTTCAGCTAATATGTTGGCATGTACTAAAATTGATGGTTCTTCTAATGCCATTTTTTTAGCTAAAAAATCTCTTTTGGTCTTGCCATAACGCTCCGCATCTTTATCTAAAAAAGCATTTTTGGCAATGTGATAATTCAAAATTTTGACATATTCTTTTCTGTCTTTATTATCATCAGCCAGCTGGAGCTTTATTATTTTCCCCCAGTCTTTTTTTGCCTCTTCCTCAGACTGCTCTCTGTAAATTATTTTAAGCATCGATATATACTGCTGTTGTGTTAGAACACGAATTAGTTTTTTATTATAAATTAGAATAGTTTCTTTTTCGGATAATTTTGGAATACCGGCCACAGAATCATTCTCTTTTCGTATTTCGCTTATTTGCCTTGGCTCTAACTTTAAATGGGCTGAAAAAGCCAGAACTGCCAAAAAACGATTATCCTTGTTTATACTATAGCCGTAATAGTCAAGTTCTTCCGGCGATAAAACGGGTTTTAGAAAGGTATTGTCTATAATGTAGTATGATTTTAGCCGGGCAGCGGGATCTCCTTTAGCAAGGCTTATATTAGCCAGACTATCTGCAGTGTATAATTTTTGGGCTATTTTGATCTGTTTCTCTTCGGATAAATTTACTTTTGAATTTAATTCGTCTACTTTACAGACAATATCTGCAGGATAATTTCCGGTTACTTTTGAGCTAATTTGAGCTGCTATGAAACCAGGATGGCATAAAATGCCAATGATTACTATTTTAATCCATTTTATTTTCATGTTTTAAAATTTATTTATGTTATACAATCGATTTAAAAAATTAAAAAAAGGTCTGCTGCTATTGTAAGTTCTTTTTAAAACCATGTTCTTATGCCGTTGTCATCAATGATAAAAGGACGCTCTAGTTTTTTAGAATCGCTGGACAAAAAAAGTAGTAAAGCATTTTTGGGTACTTTAGAAAAAAGCATAGATGTAATTTGTTCTTTTACTTCGCGAGTATCTACAAGTTTCCATCCATTGTTCCAGTAATATAATTTATAGGTCACCCCTATTTTGAATCTGAGATATTTATCTGCTTCTTGTATTAAAACTTCTCTATTTTTCCCCAGATCAGCCAAAAGCACCTTGTTTTCTTTCTCGCCAACTACAACAGGTGCACCTGCATGTACCAGCTTTCCATTGGTATAATATTGAGGAATTATCACTGTTCCTATACAAATATTGGTAAAAGTTGTTTTACCATTTTCTGTTTTTCCCCACCAGAAAGGTTTCCAAACCAGTCCGTTAAAAGTGGTGGCATAAACAATTTTGGACGGGTTTGCTGCATCATACAGCGGGCATGTTACATTGGTGGTTTTCCAGTAGTCTTTAGTAACATCTATATAGTTTTGCTGTTTCAAAACAGCAGTGGGAATCTTACTTTTATCCTCAAAACTGGCCAGTGTTCCATTTTGTTTAGAATAGGTCAGACGCAGTACTTTTGCAGGCTCCCTCTTTAGGTCTTGTTCATAGTCTTTTGCCCCATAATCCCCATTGTAAGAATGCATTTTATCATCAAAAAAAGTATTTGTAAAATGACCTCCCGTAGCGGTTGCCCAATACGGAATTACATTTACGGCTGCGGGAATTCCCTGCGAACGCATAATAAATACTCCAAGATCTGCAATGTCCGGACAAGGTCCCTCTTTTCTTGATAATAATTGCAAAGCACCTAATCTAGGCAAAGGCTCTTTACGCTGCTCTCCCCAAGTATTAGTAAACCATGTGTCGTAATCGTCTTTTACAGAAAACAAAACACTTTTTAACCCTTTTTTTGGGATTTGCTCATTAATCCATTTAAATTTATCGGCATAAACACCCCTCCAATCCTGCAAAGGCTCTTCACTCACGCGATAAGGCAGGATATATTCGCAAAAATCAGCAAATGAAATATTTTGCATTGCCGAAGAACGCCAGGCGGTAAAAGCTTTTTCCAGGTTTTGAATTAAGTAATCTCCTTTTATGGTTTCTATATCCTGATAAATAACGGACTTAGGCTGTAAACCGGGATTTTTTTGTTTAATGGCTTCAAGTGCCTTTTTTGCCTCTCCAAAATCAGGATAATCCAGTTCATTGTAAGCTATTCTTTGCGTCGACGGATTTTCCCAGTAATAATCTGCTGAGGTATGGATATCCATATTGCTGATCAAAAACTGCATGGCTTTTATTTTTAATTCATCCTTTGTTTTGTCTGTATATTGCAGTGCTTTTTCGAGTTCTGGCCTGTTATTCCCCGCCTTTTTTAAAACGGCTTCTACCGCATTCGGAAACTGAGCCTGTAATAGTAAGGGGAATAATAAAAAAATTATCTTTTCGCTATTCCGGATTATTTTCCCAATAAAATAATTAAACATAAATCCTCTTTTTAAATATTAATGATCTCTTGTTACTTTTTGTCTAATGTTTTTTTTTAGACTGTATTTTTTTTAATAAACTCCAAGTTTTTTTTTTATACCTTTCTACTTTTGCTGATGGTATTTTGGGTTCAAGACTCAGAATTTCTTTTGCAGTTATTATAGTATTGAGGGTGTCTTTGTTTTTTAAGTAAGCCCCCATTAGTCTAAAACGATAAGCAAATTTTGAAGGTAAAAACAATACAAGCTGTTTATATTCTGCTATCGCCTCCGGATACTGCTGGAGCTTTTCATAACAAATGCCAGAACCTATGTATAGATCAGGTAGTGAACTCCTTTTTTTTGCCTCAATAAAGCATGCTATTGCTTGTTGATAATTCTTTTCATTAAAATACAACTGAGCATAATTTTTCCAGTAATCGGGATCCTCATCCAGAGTGTGTTCCAGACATGGCATAATTTGTAGTGCTTTTTTAAAGTGCTTTTCTTTTTGAAGTATATCAACTATTTTATTTTTCCTATCTGCCATTGCAGTGACCGAAATAATACACAATACATACAAACTCGTAACAATGGTTGTGGTTCTAAATAGTACTGATAGTGTATTGTTTCTAAACAGATTAGGAAATAAAGTTGATTTTAAAGGTGCTGAAACGTTTGCAATTACCGCTGCATAAATAATTAATAATGCCATAATTGAAACAATCCCAATGGTCGAATTGATCATAGAAACTCCTACGAAAGCCACAACTCCTGCATAACTTACATTGAAATAACGATTCGCGTTTTTAGGTACATTTTTTTTTGTGATCCCAATCACTAATTGTTCTTTTTTAGAAAAAACTAATATTCCGAAAAAACAGCACATTAAAATCAAACCAACGAGCCCTCCCTGAATCAAATGATGAAGCGGCTCATTGTGAGGCATAATTACAGGACCTGCATTTTTAAGCTCCTCATTTGTAGCTCGCCCTTGTTGTATGTAATTAGCCTGATGCAAATTGTATTCTTTCTCAAAATAGCCATAGCCATATCCAAAAAATGGTTTTTGCATAGCCAAATCAGCTGATACTTTCCAAATAAACTTCCTCCCCTCTGAAGATTCTTTTTTTGCATTGTATAAATAGAAACATAATGGAATTACTATTATGATGCTTAAAACAATTAAAGCTCTAACTGTAGTTTTGTTCTTTTTGTTCTTTGCCCAATTCATAAAATTATATTCAAGAGCATAAAAAACAATCGTAGAGATAACCATACCAATAAATGCAGCACGACATTTAAGCAATAACAACGCAATGAGCATTATAAAAAAACAAAACTGAATAGTCCTCTTGTATTTATTATCAAAGAAACTTAGAAAAACAGGAGTGGTTAAAGCCAGAAATATTGCCGTGACATTTGGATTATTATAACTCCCCGTAACAAAAAACAGATCGCTGTGGCTTCTAAAAATCTCCAAATATTGAAGAATACAATAAATTGATTCTAATGAGCTAAATATAATTACGGCATAAAAAAAGGCTTTAAGACTAAATCGTTGTAAACTAAGTAATGAAGTGAGGCTAATTAGTAAAAAATAAAGTGCTAAAATGTAAAAAACAAATAAAGAAGTTGCCTCATTGTTAAGAAACTTAAAAAAGATATATAAAACCCAGATTCCAAAAAAGACAATTGGTTTTTTAAGAAATATCGATGTTCTTTTCTTTAAATAACAAAAAGAGAATATAATTACAATACTAAACGTTACTAAGCAAAAACTGTAATAAGCAAAACTTGTAGGGGCATAAAAAAAATCTGTAGTAATGAGACCCGCAGCTATCGAACTAGCTAACAATAAAACTATTATGGATGATATATTAATTTGCAATTTCAATTTACAAGTAATTATGTAATTAATTACTTATAAAAATATAATTAAAAACAAGTCTTTACGTACGTAATTGAATTTTTATTAAAAGATAATATAATTAACCAAATACCATATCATTAATGATCAAATAGCATTACAAAAACGCATTAAACTAATTTTATTAACAGATTCACTGTTGTTAATTGCAACGTTTTCGTAAGGCTTATTTTTAATAAACATATTAAAAATCACTTTTTGCGACTATATACTATGCTTCTCACAAAGCAATAGCTTCTAGAAAGTTTTTTTTAAAATAGGTATAATACCAGAAAACATGGCGTAGTTTTAAGCCATAACCAGAAACTATTAAAACAAAAAAGCAGAATAAAATTATTCTGCTTTTTTTGTTTTCGATTTGTACATTCTATAAACAAGAACTCCAATTACAACCACGAGTAAATAAGGAATTACCATCAAATAAACGATTCCGTTATTTACAGCCTCCGCTTTTTTCACATTCGAATCTCCTGCAAGTGCAGCGCGACACATCGCACATTGAGCGTTAGCACTAAAAGAAAAGAAA
>Ga0247807_10002336_pt1 | contig 10491 bp, 12 predicted proteins | sample UWRJL074202C1_FD_179931 | JGI IMG/M metagenome (GOLD analysis project Ga0247807, IMG submission 179931) | Plant litter microbial communities from Arlington Agricultural Research Station in Wisconsin, United States - UWRJ-L074-202C-1 | ecosystem: Environmental > Terrestrial > Plant litter >...
ACCTCATAATTGTGAACGACGGGATCAACTACGCACGGGGAGTGCCGTCGCTGACCACCTCGCTCCGCGGGCTGCTCGACGTGGACGTCACGGTGTCCATCATGGAGGAGCCCACTCACAGTGGCATCCATGGGGGAGGGGTGGTTGACGCGATTTCTGCGTTGGCCCGCCTGCTCGCCACACTCCACGGCGACGACGGGAGCGTTGCGGTCGCTGGCCTCGACGCGGTTGGTGTTCACCGGGCAGTTGGGGCGGATGGCGAACCCCTGTTGACCGAGGCACAGTACCGGGAGCGCCTCGGCCTCTACCCTGACGTAGTTGTTGCCGGAGGGGACGCGCTCATCGGTCGTCTCTGGGCGTCCGTGGCCATCTCGGTAATCGGGATCGATGCGCCGAGTATCGCCGAGTCCGCCAATGTGATTGTCCCCAGCGCCCGCGCGCGACTCTCCGTTCGCCTACCACCGGGGATCGGTGCGGATGCCGCCAGTGCTGCACTGCAGGACCACCTTTCTGCGCGGCGTCCGTTTGGTGCCCGCGTCACGATCGACGTTCTCAACGCCGTCGAGCCGTGGGCGAACTCCTCCCACCCCGCGCTGGTGGCGAGCGCACTCAAGCGCGCGTGGGGAGTCGGAATTGTCGAGATGGGTGGCGGCGGAGGGATTCCGGTGGTGAGCGACTTCTCGACGGCGTTTCCCCGCGCCACTATCGCCATCACCGCAATCTGCGACCCGGAGTCGAACGTGCACGGGATCGACGAGAACGTCGACCTCGTCGAGCTGCAGCGGGCAGTCGACGCTGAGGCAGAAGTGTTGCGAGGCGTGCGGCGCTAACTCTGCGGCGCTAACTCAGCGCCGCGGCAACGCGGTCGCCCTGCATGGCGGCGATCATTGCTGCCTCATTGGGGTAGTCCGCCATGTTGACGCGGTCGAGACGGAACGGGGCGGGATCGGCATAGGGTTCGACGCCCATCACCAGCTGCGCGACAAGTTTGCCCATTCCGGGGCCGTGCGTGACACCAGACTCGTTGTCTCCGGTCAACGCCCAGAGGCCGTCGATGCCGGGGACGGCTCCCGCGAAGAGTCCGCCGTCCACCGAGTAGACCGGGATGCCCTGGATGATCTCTGCGGTCTCGAGGTTGGCCAGCGCGGGGAACACTTCGGCGACGGACGCCTGGAATGCGTGCTGCTGGGCAATGAGGGAGGGGGACACCGGGCGGTCGAATCCGAACTCGAGGCCCTCTTCCACCTCGAGCGCCGACACTCGTCGGTAGGCGAAACCGCCACCCCAGGAGAATGCGCCGCGCAGTTCACGAAGCCAGAGACCGAGGTCGAGGCTCTGGATGGTGGGCATCAACGGCGACAGTCCGGCCGGCTCGGACACAAAACGTGTCGCGACAGTGGGAAGCAGTGGCAGTGGGCGCCCCACCGAGTGGAGGAGGGCGGGTGTCCAGGCGCCAGCCGCGATGACTGCGGCCGAAGCATCCACCGTGCCACCCGTCGTCTCGACGCCAGTCACCGCGCCATCAACGATACGGATGCCCGTGGCCTCGGTCTGCCAAGAGATGCGCACCCCTGCGGCTTCGAGGCGGGCGATGATTTCGCGGAGGGCGAGTGACGTTGTCAACTGGATGGCCTCGGGCATAAACACCCCGCCAACAACGGTTGCCGGGTCGATGGCACCAAACGTGTGGTCCGCGACCTCGTCGGCGGTGAGCGCCCGGGTGCCGGGTGTCGCCAGCGGGTGCTCCACAATGCCGGCACTCAGGGTGTTGAGGCGGTCGACGGAGCGAGCGATCGCGATGTTGCCGTTGTTCGCATATTCGACGTCGACGCCCGACTCGTGCAGGCCGCGATAGAAGTCGAGGCCGTACTCCTCGAGGGGAATGGCTCCCTCGCCGATGCGACGGTTGTGGTCGGCTCCGAAGCGCGCCACAAAGCCGGCGCCGGCAGGAGTTGTTCCGCTGAGGGGCGTTCCGGCATCGATGACCACAATGTCGCGTGCTCCGGACTCGAGGAGGTGCAGCGCGGTCGAAGCGCCGAGGATTCCCGCGCCAATGACGCAGATGGGTCCGGATGATGTGGGCATAGTCGATGGTAAACGCCCGTCGACCATGGAGGCTGAGCGAGCGGAGCGGGGCGGGGCGATTATGGCCCGTTGCGCTGCCGTGCGCGTAGCCGCGCGACAAGCTGCAAGCACGCCACACACAGGGCGAGCAAAACGAGTCCGAGGGCGATTTGCGACAGCCCCATGCCAAGAAACACACGCTCGCTCACCTCGCTGAGCGTGAGCATCCCTACAAACAGGCACCCGATGCCACAGATGAAGCTCGCCACCGCACTGATGCGGAAGTAGGTGATCGACTGGGCGACGGAGAGTGAGCGCGACGACATCTCGTCTGACCGTGACCCATCCGCTGTGCCCATGGTCCCAGTGTGCGACCCGAATGGTGTGTCGGATAGAGGGTGCCGTTGAGCGGCGAAATGCGTTAGGGCGTGGTTACAACTCGGGGTGCGGGTGTGTGGTGTCCGGCGAATTGTTGCTCTCGCGGAGCAGCGCCTCAGCGCGCATCCGTCGCGCGATCGTCAGGGACACCAGGGCAAGCACAGCGATGAGGGGGCAGAGGACAACCAGTGTCCATCCCATCTCCACCGCGTTGGCGGTCTCGCTGACTGACAGTCGCCACAGGCCGAAAATGGTGCCACCAACACCGAGGATGAGCCCGGACACACCGTAGTGCCGCCAGTGCGAGACCAGCGCTGCAGAAGCCTCTTCCTCTGACGCCATTCACCCAGTGTGCGCGGTTGCGGGGAGCCGCGATAGGGGTGGCGCCCCGGGAGGAAGAGAGATATGTCAACAAAAACTCAATATCGCGGCGCTTATGCCTCGCCACAAATTACCGGAATACCTGCACGGCCTCTAAAAGGCCCGGCGCCGAAAGTCAAGGTGCAAAAGAAAAGTGGACGCGATGCATCCGGAATCCACATTTGGCCGGAAGTAGTGAGTAAATCCATCCCCCAAGGAGGAACTGATGCACAAGTCCCGTTCTCTCAGCACCATTACCGTCGGCATCGGTGCCGGCGTGTGTCTTGCGCTCGCCGGTGTTGCTCCCGCCCAGGCAGCGGACGGTGACGCCCAACTCTCCGTTTTCCACGGTGTGCCCGGCCTGACCGTTGACGTGTACGTCAACAACGCGCTCACCCTCGACGACTTCACCCCTGGATCACTGGCCGGACCGCTCGACCTTGCGCCGGGCACCTACTCGGTTGCCATCACTGCAGCGGATGCCGCAGATGCCAGCGCTCCCGCCATTGGCCCGGTTGACCTCACCCTCGAGGCTGGCACAAACTACACCGCGGTCGCGCACCTCGCGGAGTCCGGCACTCCGACGGCGACGTTGTTCACCAACGACACCAGCACGGTCGCTGCGGGCGAAGGACGACTGACCGTGCGACACGTTGCGGCGGCACCGGCGGTGGACGTGCTCGCGGGAGGAACTCCGGCGATCAGCAACCTGATCAATCCCAACGAGTCCGTTCTGACGCTCCCCGCAGGTACGATCTCCGCTGCGGTCGCTGCGACAGGAACCACCGCCCCGGTGATCGGCCCGGCCGATCTCGATGTCGCGGAGGGCGCGAACACCATCGTCTACGCCTACGGAAGTCTCACTGATTCCACCCTCGCGCTCGGCGTGCAGAGCATCACGGGTCTGCACTCGGCACCCGGCAGTATTCCTGCGGGTGAGGCTGGTCTCGTTGCGACCAACGCGGTCGATACCCCCAGCGGGATGTCGAGCGGACTGTGGTTTGTGGGCGCCTCCGCGCTGCTTCTCCTCGTGGCCGGAGTGGTGAGCGCGGTCACCCGTTCGCGGCGTGCATCTCTGTCGGGCAACTGACGCTCGACGTACACGTCACGATCACTGAGACCGGGGAGAGCCACCATGAGTAAATTCGGGTTTCTTGTGGTGGCTCTTCTCGCCGCGCTCTGCGGTGCGTTCGGCTGGGCGGTGGTTGCGTCGCCCGCGCCAACGGCACCATCCACGACTGACGCTCTTCGCGTTTCCACCGCAGACAGTTCCTCCGCAGACAGTGTCTCTTCGCCGGTGGCCTCCCCGCAGTTATCGGCACCAGCGCCATCCACGTCTCCCCTTTCCGAAACCCTCGCGGTGGCGGTTCCCGCCGTGCCCGTGGTGGATGCCTCGATGCGCGACTCTCTCCCGGGCGCGGCTGCGCCGTCTCGAATGGTCGTCGCCTCTCTCGGGGTCGATGTGCCGGTTCTCCCGATGGGCCTCGATGACGCGGGAAATATGGCGCTGCCACCTGACCCCGCACATGCGGGTTGGTACGAGTACGGGCCGGCACCGGCAAGCCCGGCGGGAGCGACCGTTATTGCCGCCCATGTTGACTCCCTCACCTACGGAATCGGTCCGTTTGCGGCGTTTGCCGACGCGGCACCGGGAACAGAAATTGTTGTGACCGACACCGCGGGCGCCGTGCGCACCTACGCGGTGTCGTCCGTGGATACCACGGACAAACTGGACGTGGTGTGGGCGAGTGTGTTTGATCGCGCCGGTCCGTCACGGCTCATTGTGGTGACCTGCGGCGGTGAGTTCGACTACAGCACACGGCATTATCTGTCGAACGTCATCGTTGTGGCCACCCCGGTCGGCTGAGGCAGGCCCGTCACTATGATCAGCAGGACATACGTCGGAGTGAGCGGTCCACGCCCAGGCACTGTGCCGCCAGCGCCGACGTCGACCCGGAGGATCGCCGCAGAAGTGACTGACATCGATGATGATGATCACAGGCAGCTCGGTGAGCGTTTTCGCAATGGCGATGAACAGGCGCTCGCCGAGGCGTACGCGCACTGGGGCTCGCTTGTGTACACACTGGCCGTGCGTTCACTCGGTGACTTTGGCGACGCGGAAGACGTAACCCAGAAGGTTTTTATCGCGGCGTGGCGGGGCCGTGAGAGTTTTCAGCCCCACCAGGCTCGCCTGCCCGCCTGGCTTGTAGGTATCTGCCGGCATACACTCGCCGATGCCCATGAAGCGCGGGCGCGGCGCCGACGGGCGACTGAGGCCGTCGCCGCGGACACAGCACTTGTGGCGTTGGCGAGGCAACCCGCGGAGTCCGACGCGGTCGTCGACCGGCTGGTGCTCGGGGAGGAACTCAGTAAGCTCCCCGCCGTACCTCAGCAGGTTATGCGTTTGGCGTTTTACGATAACCTCACACATTTGGAAATTGCGGATGCTCTTGGTCTGCCGCTCGGAACCGTCAAAAGTCATATTCGTCGCAGTCTCGAACGGCTGAGAACACGTCTGTCGGAAACCTGGATCGGAGGGGAACGATGAGCCACCTCGATCCCGACGATCTTGCGGCGATTGCGTTGAGTCCGTCGTCTGCGACGGCAGCGCAGCGTGCTCATCTCGAGATGTGCAAGGACTGCTCCCGCGAGCAACGGGAGCTGGTGCACACAGTGAACATCGGGAAGTCGCTCGACGACTCCGAACTGTTGTCCCCGCCTCCCGCCGCCTGGGCGGGTATCCATGCGGCGCTTGGCCTGTCGGTGCCCGCGGCCGAACCATCTCACGTCGCGTCGTCCCACCGTGCAATGCCGCCGACAGCGACGCCTCCCGTGCAGATCGACGCTCGCGAGCGAGCACGTTCTCTTCCACAGGACATCCCGACAAGCCCCCGGTCTCGACGTCGACTGTGGCCATTGTTAGTGGCTGCGGTGCTTGTTGGGCTCCTCGGCGGGCTCGGCGTTGGAGCGTTGTCCAACCTCTCTGGTGACCGGTTTGCCACTGTGGCGGAGGCCGACCTCGAGCCTCTTCCCGGCCAGCAGGGCGTAGGCAGTGCCCGCGTCGAAGTGAGTTCGAACGGAGAACGCGACATCGTGGTGACGCTGACTGACGCGGCGGTTCCGTCGGCTCCCAGCGACACCACACTGCGAGAAGTGTGGTTGCTCAACGCCGATGCGTCGGGACTGGTGAGCCTGGGTCTTCTCGATGGCTCCAGTGGTCGTTTTGTTCTCCCCGCGGGCGTCGACATCGACGAGTATCCGCTGGTGGACGTGTCGATCGAGCATGCGGATGGCGATCCGGCGCACTCCGGGGATTCGATTGTACGGGGGCAGCTGCGCTCAACCTGACCTGGGGCGCCTTGGTAGGGTCAAGTATCTGACGAGACCTTGAGGAGTTCATCGTGCCCGCATTGCGTAGCAAAAGTGTGTCCCTGTTCGCCATTCTGGGCGTCGCCGGACTGCTCCTCACCGGATGCACTCCTGACGACAGTGACTCCGGGCGCTCGACTTCCGCTCCCGTAGCCGAAGAGCAGACCGTGCAGGAGGCGTGCAACGCGCTTATCGACGGTCTCGGCGAGATGCAGGCGACCCTGACGGAGAACTCCGCGGAACTGCAGAGCGACCCTGCCGCTGCAGCCGAAGCCTACGAGACCGTGGTTGCGCTGTTCCAGGAGAACGCGGCAAACGTCACCAACACCGAGGTGAAGCCCGTCGCCGACCAGATCGAAGCGGTGTTTGTTGACTTCAGAGCCACAATGGAGGCTGCCGCCACGGACCCTGCGAGCGTCGACCCGCAGGCCTACACGGACTACTCCACCGAGCTGACCGAGGCGACCACCGCCCTCGACGATGTGTGCGCCGCGGGCTAACCGTCCAACCGCGGGGCGTCGTTCAGTCGGATAAGCGCTCTATTCGCTCTGGTCGAGAAGCGCTTGGAGAGACGCCCGGTGGGCGCGGTATGCGGCGAGCCCCGTAGGGGTCAGCGACAGGAGTTGCCGCGAACGGCCCTGGCGCACAAAGGCAGTTTCCGCAACGTAACCGGCGTCCGCTAATTGGGACAGATGTTTACTGAGGGCCGACTTCGAGAGGTCGGTGCGCGTCTGAATCTCGCTGAACTCGATACCGTCGGCCTGCGACAGCATGGCGCAGATGCGCAGCCGGTGCGGAGCGTGGATGAGTTCGTCGAAGCGCGCCTCAGGCACGGGGGTACCGGCGCCAGTAGGCGATACCGAACCCGGCGATGAGTACGGCGAGAACACTGCCGCACACAATCCAGACCCACGACCCGATCGTGTCGGCAAGCAGCACCGGTGTAATCGCGAGCGCTGCCGCGATAACAATCGCCACGATCGTCCAGCCCCAGCGGGTGCGAACCCCGCGGTATCCGGGCTGGTTGAGCGTGATGCGTCCCACCAGAACCGCCATCGTGACGGGAACGCCGACGGCCAGCGTGACAATGATCCAGCGGACCGAGGGTGCGGGGTCCTCGACGGAGTTCAGGATAAAGACCGCCACAATCATGACGGCCAGGATCGGGAAATACCACCACGGCACCGGTCGGTTGACGGTCGCTCGCTCTTCAGCGTCGGCGAGCGAGAGGGCGTTGCGTGCTTCGTCTGGAGTAAGGTCCGGCCCCGCATCATGAGTTGCCATGAAGGAAACACTAGCAGTGTTTCCGTCATGGCAACAGGTGATTGTTTTGCGGCACACGCTGGTTGCCGGGCGGTACATACGTCGTCTGGGCGGTGTGCGCGTTGTCCTGGCGGGAGTCGTTGGGATGACTGGCGGGGGAGACGTCGTCCCGGCGGGTGTTGTAACACCCGCCGCGCTCGCCCATCTCTCGCCGCCAGATCAGCGAGGTGTGTAAGTGAAACCAACAACTCTCGCCAGACCGAAGTATCCACCGCCGCCAGCTCGGAAATGTGCGCGATCGCTCGCGTTCCCGTGCGTCCTGTCACAGATCTCCCGCCACGACGAAGGTTCTCTCGCCGGGAGACTTTCTTGCGCCGGGAAGTTCCAGTGGAGGTTAGTGCGCGGTCAGGGCGGTGCGGGTGTCGATCTCCTCAGCAGTGAGATTTCCGGAAGCGTCGTCCCAGCTGAGCAGGGTGAAGTCGTGAGGGCGCTCAGAGCGTGCGAAATGGTCGGGGCGTCCGTGATGTTCGGTGTGGCCGGTATGTCCAGAATTCTCGGCCCGTGCGGGGTGCAGCGCGACGGTCGCGATCTCAGGCTCGCAGTGTGCGGCGGTGACCACCGCGTAGTGCAGTCCCGATGGCACCGCGCTGATCCGATACTCGCCACTGAGTGCGGTGGTGGCCGTTCGCCGGTCGACACCCGTCTCGTTGACGAGAATCACGGTGGCGCCGGCGAGAGGTCGACCCGTGGTGGTGGTGACTGTGCCGAAGAACTCGCCGGTGGCGGGCGTCTCGCCCGGGGCATCCACTCGGTCCATCTGCACGTCGAAGGCAGCAGCAGCACGCGCACGCCGGGCCAGAACGGCAGCGAGAATGAGCAGCCCACCGCCGAGAGCTGCCCAGAGCACCAGGATCGACAGGGGACCACCGAGCCCCGCGCCCCCGAAGTACGCCGTCGACCGGGCCGCCTCGAGGTACTGCGCGAACGGCATAAACGAGTGCAGCCAGCGGATGAAGCCGGGCAGCATGTCGCCGCTGACGGTTCCGCCCGAGGAGGGCACCCCGAGCACCAGCACAAAGGTCATCGCGAGCGGCAGAAAGTAGCGTTTGCCGAAGATGGCCGCGGCCGTGGTGAGCCAGCCGATGGCCTGCGTGAGCATAAAACTGAAGAGGATGAGCCAGCCGTCGGCCGGGATCACGCCGAGAGCGAGCGCGATAACAAATGCGAAGACACTTGTGAATGCGCCCGTGGACGCGATGAGCAGCACCTTTTTGCGCAGGGACCACATGCCGAACTGCAGCAGCACAATCGAGGTGATCAGCCCCACCAGCAGCTGCGGGAAGGCGTAAAAAAAGAGGCCAACCCCGCTGACGTCGCCCGATGCCGGGGGCACGGCGTCGGTGACGGTGGTCGCGCCGGCGCCGAGTGCGGGAGCCACCACCGAGCCGAAGACACTCTCGATGAACTTCGCTTCGCTCGCTCCGCCGGCCGAGGCGATCAGCAGAGGGGATGCCTCGGCGCCGGGGCGAATGCGGCCACGACGGTGTGATCGGTCACGAGGGCAAAGGCGGCGTCGGGGGAGTCCGCGGCCTGGGTGACGAACCCGCCGGGATACTGCGCGTCGAGCACATGCTGCACCGCTGTGGTCTGAGCCGGTGTTCCTACCACTGCGATATCGAGATCGTGTGGTGCGGGATGCGCGAACGCGAACAGCCCCATCAGGGTGAATGCCGCAGCGAAAAAGAAGGGGAACCAGACGAGCGAAAGCACTCGCGACAGGCTCGGTTGGGGAGCGGATGTGTGCACGGGGGTGTCCTCGAGAGTCAGTGTCGCGATCGGTGCCGCTTCAACGCTGAGGTGTCCGGTGCTTCAGGGAAATGATGTGTCAGGTGATTCCATTATGAACCGCTGTCCGCGTCCCGTGGCGCGATGGCCGGGTTGCTCTACTCGGACGGACTGGAGGCGATGAGCGGAAGCGAGATCTCGATCGTGGTGCCCACTCCCGGTGCGCTCGCGGCGGTGATGGAACCATTGTGCGCATCGATGATGAGCTTCGCGGCGGAGAGGCCGAGCCCCACACCTGCAATCAGGTCAGCGCGGATCGACGGTGCGCGGTAGAAGCGTTCAAACATCCGTTTTTGATCGTCGTCGCTGATGCCGATTCCGGTGTCGGCGATCCGGATGATCGCGAACTCGTCGTCTGAGTCGAAGCTCAACTCGATGGTGCCGCCCGGCCGGTTGAACTTGAGCGCGTTGGACAGAACCTTGTCGAGCACGTCGCTGATCTGGTTCGCGTCGATCTCGGCGATCACGGGTTGGCTGTCGTCCACAATCAGTTCGATGTCGAGTCGCGTCGCATGCTGTTGCAGCGCCTGTAGGGATTTAGAGGCGAGCGCGACAACGTCGAAGGGACGTTTGTCGGCGGGAGCGTCTCCGTGGGCGGTAATCAACAGGTCGTTGATAAGTTTCAGCAGGCGATCGGTGTTGCGTTGGACCACGTCGAACTCCTGGGCGATTCCGGCCTCTTTGAGGTCGAGGGAGTCCTCGATGATCTCGAGGTATCCGACCATCGAGGTCAGCGGGGTGCGCAACTCGTGGCTGACGGTCTCGAGGAACTCGTCGCGGGTCCGCGCCAGCGGGGTCACGTCGTGGGAGGCGACAACGGTTCCGATGAGTTCGCCCGAAGCCCGCTTGACGTATTGCGAGGTGGACATAATTGCGCGCTGCGCATCGCCGGTGCCCACCCAGTACGCGCGTCGTGTGACGAGCTGGCCACGCGCAGCCCGCGCAAGAACCTGGTCGAACCGGGGGATCAGCGTGACACGGTCGTCGCCGAATTCGTGGGGGTCGAGTTCTCCCGAACGGGCAAGCGTCGCCAACGTGCGGGCGGTGTCGTTGGTGAGAAGGATGTGCCCGTCCGGCGCGTAGAGGGTGATGGCGGCGTCAACCGTGTCCACCACGGCAAGTGTGGTGGAGGCGGCGTCGATTCCTTGCTCGATGGAGACCCGGAGTGCTTCGGCGCCCTCGATGGCGTTGGCGACAGAGACCCGCAGTGCT
>Ga0247807_10002337_pt1 | contig 10489 bp, 10 predicted proteins | sample UWRJL074202C1_FD_179931 | JGI IMG/M metagenome (GOLD analysis project Ga0247807, IMG submission 179931) | Plant litter microbial communities from Arlington Agricultural Research Station in Wisconsin, United States - UWRJ-L074-202C-1 | ecosystem: Environmental > Terrestrial > Plant litter >...
TGATGCCCAGAATGAGGATGCAGAGATGGGCGATATCCCAACAGGAGAAGCACATGTGTATGTATTTCTATCCATGGAACTTTCACCGGATTCCCATTGCCTCAAACTTTCCCCGTGACTACGTAAAAGTACTAATTCCAAAAACAGACCTACAGGTCCCAAGTCAATGCGAAATAGTGGCGCGAATTCAAATCCTAGGGACAAGCGCTTCATGAATCATCTCACGAAAGCCATGGCCAGAACACCCGACAGTGCTCTCCACAGAGTTCGACCACAATCCGGCAACGAGAGGATTAACACTCATCGAGCCACACCTCCAACTGGACCACGACAACAAACTTTGATCAAAGGTGCAGCAGGACGGGCAAATGGTCGGAATATGCCTCAGCAAAATCAAACTGCTCAGAATATGATGAATATGACTCCTCAACAACAATTCCAGTTATACGCAATGCTCGAGCAGCAAACACAGTATTATGCGAACCTATTGAACCCTCAACAGCAACAGCAGCTCCAACAACAGATGGCCAATTCGGGAGTGGCCTTCGGGGCAAATCCAATGGCAAATAACAACAGACAACCACAAGGAAAGTCCCTCTTTGATCGGGTGCAACAGCCACATCGCCAAAATGGTTACCACGACAAGAACCAAGGAAAGTTTAATAAGGATCAAGCACACCGTGGAGGGGAATCATCAACGGTAGACTCTCAAATGTCAGACTCTAAAATGGATGCTTCTCCAGATTCGACTTGTCGTTGGAACCTCTCTTGCACCAACAAGGATTGCAAATTTGCACACCAGTCTCCAGCAGCTCCACCCGGGACTGCCATTGATCCAGCTGATCACTGCCCATTCGGGGCCGCCTGCAAAAACAAGAAGTGTACAGGTCGTCATCCATCACCAGCGCAGAAGCTTGCACATCAAGTTGAGCAAGACTGCATGTTCTATCCAAACTGTACCAAGGGAGAGAGCTGCCCATATCGCCATCCCACAATGCCTTTGTGCCGTAATGGAGCAGACTGTCTGGTGGAGGGATGTAAGTTTGTCCATCTCAAGACTATGTGTAAATGGAACCCTTGCTTGAACCCCACCTGTACGTTCAAGCATGAGGAAGGTCAGAAGCGGGGGAAGTTTGAGGACAAGGTCTGGGTCGCAAAGGAGCATGTTAGCGAGAGAAAATTTGTGAATGATGAAGAGAAGCCAGAAGAACTTGTCCTTCCGGGATCAGCACCTGATGCTACGATGGATATTAATCATCCGGGGGGTGAAGGTTTGATTGCATAGAGTTTATGCTTTATGAAGGTTTCTTGGGATGGAAAATTGTATATTACCTGTGGAAGAGTCTACAGCGGGTCGCGATGTCTTTTGGAATTGGCGGGAGGCGTTAAGGGAGGCATTCAGGAACTATGAAACTCAGGGGGCCTTTAATGTACTAAGCAGAGAATAGAGCTTCAACTTTTTCTGGCGCCTAGAGCAAAGACTCAGGTAGCTAGTAAATTGCCAACAATGTGTGTTTCCACAAGCTCGAAGTGTGAAAGTTTTTTCTTAAGTTTTATTTCATACATCAGACTCCATTCTTAAGAAATGATTCATGAATTAAGTGTCTGGTGCGGTCAGGGTTTTGGGAATTTTAAGCAAGATACATAGCAAGTAGTGATTTATAGCTTATGAATACTCTTGGAGTGAATAAATACATATATATTATTGACATAAAAGTTCACCTTAAGATTTATCTGATATTAGCAATTCGTCTCGAGAGTATCTTATCTCATAGCTAGCTTTACAAATCGAAGTTTCTTCTTTGAGTTCAAGATTCAAGAGTCCTTCAATATGCCTCTGGCTATTTGAACGAGTTGTAAACACCAACTCAGCCATCCGAGCCAAAATAGAAAGATAGTACAGGGTTGGTTTGTGCCTGAACTGCCATATAAATCACGCATTCACCGTATCTTTAGCTGTTAGATAAAGATATGCTCTCTCAATTCCGACTTTAGCCTAGCGTATCCCTTGCAGCCACTCTGTTAGTAGACATATACACCTTCAGCATGTGTGTGTAGAGATTCCAAGCCAACGACTCCTGATGAATTGGGTATATTGTACCGATACAACCTACAGTAGATCCTATAACAGGAGCTAGTGGTTTCGATTCCAGTACATTTGCCATGCCGCTAGCATTTTGACCTATGCTGAATTCGGAAAATTAAAAGGGGTCAAATGGAGCATCCAACCCCAGGCTCGAAATGTGAATAAACCAACCAAATTCCAACAGAACAGAGCCTCAGTACGGGCGAAGTGGAGAATTTTCCGTCTCAATTGAACGCTAGTGCTGCTGCGCCTACAAAGAAAATACTGGTAAAGTTTACAGTAACAGCCTAGCTACGGCCGTGGTTTTTTGTAAGAACATCCTTGGACGTATCTTCCCTATGTGCTGTTTCACAGGTGCTATTTGAGGTACACATCGGATGCGTATTAAAAACCATTATATGGTCACTGGTACAAATGCTAAGCGAGCTCCGTAGACCTTGCATATATCAAAACTGCACACTTATATCAGCAACACAAGCCAAGATTATCATGTCGCTTGACCAACCAAATCAGCTGCTTTTATTATCCAACGCCTATACGAATTTTGCTGGGGTCTATCTTCGCATGTATACTTGGCGTGTTTGCAGGTAACACTTAAGGAGGCTGGTCCCCTATTCTCACCCTCGAACCTATCAACTTGAACACGCATGTCTTTCACCACCACCGCATCGTCTATTCAGGCGACCGCGACTGCGCTCCTCGCGCTTACTACACCATTCATACAACCTCCTGGATGCGAGCGAGATTTGACTCAGACTCGCAAGTCCCCCAGTATTGAATACATTCAAACTTATACAGTTCTTAATTCCACGCGCACGTATACAAAGAATACCTATATACCAGTCTTGGAGCCCGTGGCATCATGTGTCCCATCCGGGTGGGACAAGATAGTTCCGCAAAGCCGCTATCACTTCAGCCCGGCTGTTTGCCCTAGTGCCTGGATCTACTATGATATGGCTGCGGTGACCAGTGATGGTTCCTCGGCTACGACAGCATTTTGCTGTGCCAGGTCAATATTTTTCATCTACATACTCCTGTTGAGTAGAGCATTGAAAAAATTCATGATACTAATGACCGTGCTTCAGTGGATATATGTTAGAACGCAGTAGCTATTTAAATACTGGTCCAGATCAATGTATACGCACTACATACATGACTGAAACTGAAATAACAACAGGCCAGGACCAGACAGGTATAAAAACCATTCAGGTCCCTGAAGAAACACGTGTTTTTGTGCAAGAGGCCTGGCTTGTGACGTGGGACGCATCGGACAGGTCGACCTTGACTCCTATGCTGCCAGATCTGACCAATTTCATGTCAGTTCCAACATGGACACCCGGCGAGATCATTCCTAAGGGTAAATACGACCCGCATCGGCAAGAGGCAGGCTCGTTTATCGCCACAAGTCTGTATATGTTCATTTGCATTGGTATACCACTATTGTCTGTAGCATTTATAAGCCCTTGTGTCTGGTGCTGTGTGAGTAGCCGTAGGAAAAATCGCCGGCAACAGAAATTGGCCACGGCTGGGGAAACAGTTACGCAACAAGCCAACTCATGTAATGAACTTAAATGATGTTAAAGCGTAGTAAGTGTAATATAAGATGAAATTAATGATTCAAATTAGTTTCTTTCAAACGCGTATAGTATCACGAAAATCTTTGTTAGACAAGATACAGATTCACTCAACTCTAAGTTGGGACGAATGTAGAAGTTTTATTGAAGAGGCTTCGCAATGACACTGTTTACTAGATAGTCTGTAGATTAATGGATTCATATAATATCGAAAGTTTGTTCCACTGACAGGTAATAACACAACCTGTTCAAGTTCAAACAAAACCAGCCCAACATGGTGAGCGGGTTTGTTTTATGTTGCTCTGAGCTAGATTTAGTCGCTGAACCTGAGAAAAGCCTTCAGAATATTCCTGTTGCTCAAGATTTCATGGTATACCGGACGTGAATAAAATATATGTCAGAATGTTGAACAATAGAGAGCATAGAGAGCATATATATAAATATAAGTGCGTGTGTGAAGACGTGCAAATTTCTATTTTACTTCTTATTTCTCGATACTATTGTTGATTAGGCAGAGCAGCATACAAAATAGTATTATATCTTCCGCCTCTAAATCTGGTATCAGTAGATTGAAGCGAGCTTAAGCGAGCCTTAATAACGAAATCTCCTGAAATCCGCAACTCTCTTACCGTCTTGTAGGATACGTGCATAGCGACATATCGCATGTTATTGACCAAAGTTAATGAATAAAGTATACCTTAGCTTCGCAGAATTTTACCTAACTGTAGCCATATTTCCGGTTAAATCACGTCTGGAGTTATTCAGACTCACATCACGATTTATACACGTATTGAATACAAGTACCTGTTAGGCTATTATAGATTATCACCGAGGAGAGAGTCGGGTTTATGAGACAACTTCATAGGTGGTTTGGTTCGTGCTAGGTTTCGGCAAATTACCCCTTGTAAATGGGAGAGGCTAGTGAACATGCACTAGACATTGTTCAGCCTCGTCATCAACTTCAATGGAATCTACGCTGGAATAGCTTTGATGCATTTCACAACCAGCACGTCAATTTTCTTGACTTGGTAATGCCTCCTCACTTGCCAGAACATGCTCTGGTTACACTCCTTAGGCAATGTTTCATCACGCCGCGCTGCCAAACCCCAGGACGCCAGTCTCTGAACTCCATTCTTTGCCGCTCCAGGGCATTACACACAACTCCCTCACGGCAGCAGCCACGGAGTGGACAACTGACTAAGTTTAAGGAGTCGGCTACTACATACAATGAGAAGTCAATTGGTGCGAATGGGAATGACACTGCTCCTGAAATTGCTGTTTTAGGAGGGGGTATAACGGGACTTGCGGCTGCACATTACCTTACACGAGAGCTTCCTCGGGCCAAAATAACAATTTATGAGGGAAGCGATAGACTCGGGGGTTGGATGAAGAGTCAGCGTATTGATGTTGGGACTGGAGATGTCGTCTTTGAGCAAGGTCCTCGGACTTTGCGACCAAACCCGCCGGCAGGACTTGTGACTTTGGATATTGTACGTTGATTGATGATATCCAACTGGAAATCCAAATTCTAATCGATATTCCGAATGTGTAGATAAATAATCTCGGTCTTGATTCAGAGCTACTCATCACGTCAAAAGACTCTGTCGCAGCTCGGAATCGATTTATCTATTATCCAGACCATCTCGTTCGGATGCCTGGTCCAGGACAGGACCTTTATTCTATGGGTTGGTCTCTTATGACAGAACCAGCCTTCAAAGGATTAATACCAGGCATGCTCTTCGAATACTCTAGACCGAAACGGCCCGACACACTTGATGACGAATCAATCGCATCCTTCCTCGCCAGACGAAATGGCAGTCCAGCTGTGGGAGAAAATATTGCATCGGCTATGTTCCATGGCATATACGCCGGAGATATCCATAAGTTGAGTGCAAAAAGTCTTCTCACACGAATTTGGAACTACGAAAGTCAATATGGCAGCATAATTAAAGGTGTGATTGGCGCGGCGCGTAAAAACGAATTGTATTCGTCAGCTAGAGATGTTCAACTGCATAACGAGATGATGGAAAGGTTGAGCGGGAGCAGTCTCCTTGAACATATGAAGTCAGCGAGTGTCTATACACTCAAATCCGGGCTTGAAGGACTTTCGGATTCGGTGGCTGCCAGTTTTCTAGACAATTCCAATGTGACATTCAAAATGGGCTCAAAGGTGGAAAACTTAAAGATGGAACAAAACTCAGATGTAAAGCATGATGAATTGAAAGTATGTTGAAGCGTTCTAGGCCGTTAGTCTCCATTCGCTAATTTTTACAGGTCAATGTCACTGGAGACGGTGAGACGATCGGCTACAATCATGTCATTTCTACACTGCCAGCAGCTAAAATGGATGCAATCTGTGGTGGAAAGCTCCCCACTCTAGGCGGAATCCGCTCTGTGACAGTAATGGTGGTTAACCTCTTTTTCTCCGACTCAAATCTGCTTCCTGAAGCGGTAAGTACCTAACCCAATCTCAATTAGTACTTCCTGACAATAGACCAGGGTTTCGGCTACTTGATTCCTCGTTCTATCTCGTACGACCAGAACCCGGAATGTGCACTAGGAGTCGTCTTTGACTCCTACTCCTCTGTCGGTCAAGACTCGGTATCTGGTACTAAAGTGACTGTCATGCTCGGGGGACATTGGTGGGATTCATTCCGAAACGACGAGTATCCCACCGAAGATGAAGGTGCCGCCATGGCGCTCGCGATCTTACAACGACATCTGAAGATTGACGCTGTGCCCGAGAAGGTATTAGTCGGTTTGCAGAGAGACTGCATTCCGCAGTACGAAGTGGGCCACGAGGAGAAGCTAAAAGCGGCGGATAGAGTTTTACAATCGGACTTTAATGGAAGATTGAGCGTGGCAGGGAGCAGTTATTTAGGAGTCGGGGTTAATGATTGCGTGAGAGGCGCCTATGAACTTGTGAGGGGTTTAGCAGGGACGGGAATGCTGAGAGAGACGGGGTTGGGTCACCTGAGTAAGAACAAATAGTGGAAAAGTTGCTGGAATTGAAAATAGAGCTTTCCTAGGTTGATCAAAGCCGTTATATGAGTGTATGTTTGAAATGTATCTAAGAATTTGTGACATTTACGCTGGTTCTTTGATATCTTGATCTGATTAGATATTCCATCAAAGCGTTTGGACGCCTGGGCCCCTGTCACGAAAATGGTATTCTGGTCTATCATACCCCTTAATCCTCAAGACAACTTATTGTTAGAACCAAAGACGGACAGGGTAGTAACGAAATAGCTACGTGATTGAGTTAGGAGGCATGTCGAAGAGATTCGTACTATCTACTAAAGTTTGTCTTCACTCATTTAAAGGGTAATATTTTACTTATTTTTTCATTCAATTCAATTATGTTTGAGACGCTATATAAATTAAGTGCTAGTAAAGCCAAACAGTAACAATCTAATCGAGTAGAGCTATGACAGTTTCAAAAAGCCAACCCTATCAGTTTACTGGAGACATAGCTATCTCGTCAATTGCAATGGCAACAGGCCCTGGACCCTGGTTGCACTGGAGTGAGAGCGACATTGTGAGCTGATTCGCCCCAATAGGACAATTAATAGTAAACGCAGTCCACTCAGTCGGTATCTCACCCACTGGTATTTGCCGTATTTGGTTGTCTGCTGATGAAAAACTACTGGGCTTCTGACAAGTTATATAGTAATAGCAATTAGCAGGATTGCCCGATACCAACTTCGCATAGGTCTGAATCTTATAGTTCGTCTTCGTGTCTATGGTATTAAACCTTTGTCCAATGCGAGCATAACTGGACGCTGCAGATACGGTAAATTTGGCACCATATGCACCGCATTGAGCATCGGTAGTGATTGAGTTGAGGAATAGACTATTGCCGCCTGGATTCCATCCGTTGAAGCTGCCGTCATTAAATCCTGGATTGGTGAGAATATTGCCAGTGGGTACTGCAGGGACGCAGGCCGTTGTCGTGGATGTGACAAGAGTTGTCGTGGTTTGGCTGTTTGTAGATGTGACTGTCTCGGAGTCTACCACACTTGAGATGATTGTAGTTGTCACTATTTGATCATTTGGATTTTCCAAAGCTGGTATGTACAGGTAGAGACTCACATGAAACTGTTTCTGTGTTTGTAAAAGCAACATTTTGGGTCGCAGTGGCCACTCCTAGGAAATATTAGCCTTAAACCTTGTGAAGAGCTTGTCTCTCTTACCAGTTATTGTGATCACTTTTGTAGATGTGGGTGTTGGGAGGGTGACCTGTTGGTACGTTAAAACTTAGACTCCTATATCTTCGAATTCTATTCTCTAGAATTACATACGGTAGTCTTGGTGATCCCAAAGCAGGAACAGGCGCTGCTATACCTAGCTACGCCACTGCAGGCGCTGGCATACGTAGGAACTTTGGTAGGGGATACAGTGATTGGTGTTGAAACAAGATTTGCCGGATCAATAGTGCGTCTACGGGGTGGAGCTCTGGGTGGCTCGGTTGGTATTAACGTTATGGTCGAAACAACAGTCGACAGAACTGTGGAAACAACGTCAGAAATGACAGTCTCCGTCGCCGTGGTATATGTCGTGAGCACCCGGTCCGTAAATGGAAATACGGTGGTAGTTTCGGACACAAGCAATGTTGTGATCGTCAGGGTTGTTGTTGACGGATAAACGGTAGTGTAACCTGTGCTGGTCACTGTTGGAGGGTAGACTGTAGCTTGAAAGAAGCTCGAGCAGTCTTGTTTTGCTGTTGCCTGAAATAAAGGACCTTTTTGAGTTCCGGTGACCGCCCTCGCGCAGTTATCTGCCGCACAAGCAGCGGCGGCGTTCGTAAGAACGATACCCTGCCCTAGAAACACAAGGGTTTTGAGGAGATACATGTTGACTAGTTGAATGTTGAGTTGTTGAATAGAAACACCAGCTCTGATTCAAGAGGGTAGCGAAGTTATTTATGAACTTCAAGAATAACGAATCTACAGCTAAGATCAAGCTAGCACAGTCGTTTAGAGTGACTACATGGTCTCTAAACTTGCTCTAGACTGACAAAATTAACGAGTCTGGACAGCTCTATAGTAGAAGCTAACCAACTACAAACTCGTACCGACCATGGTGGAGCAGTTCTATAGAATACATTGAGCTGAAACCTGAAGAAAACTAATTGTAGTATAGCCTCTCCCCACGCCCTAATGTACCTGCCAGCAATTTGGACCCTATGTTTACACGTGGTCGGGTCCCCTTTTACACCTCGCTTATTCGCTAATTTGGTGCCGCATCACAGGGATATTGTACCTAAGATCTAAAATAGGGAAGCTGAATAATAAGCGAAAGCCTAGAACAGTAAGTTGAGATTTTCAAGGACTGTCGTATAGTCATAAATTAAAGTATGAAATACAACAGCGTGGTGCTAAACTTATGTTGGAGAGTATCGGCATAATGACTACAGAATAGTAACCCGTTTCTTGTAAAGTTTCCATCTCATTACCCAGCTATATTTCTTAAAATAATATCCTGACTTGGAATATAGATTGTCATCACTATGTTGTGTCGGAATATGAGTCCCCAGCCATTTGCCAGTTTCTAGTACAAAACTTAGCAAGTGGCGATGCGGTCAGATAGTTAGGCATACCTCGTCGTATATTGAAGTTCGATAGTTTCATTCTCATTGCAAGGAATACTAGCTGCAGCTCGACCTTAACTTTTATGGGTCCGAGCATTAGTCTCTGGGCGGATGGCCTTAAAGGGAATATATGCAAAGAAATCGATATCGACGTTTGCTTCTTTGAGCTACGTGCTAACTGTAAGACACGGTCACTCTACATTGATTAAGATACACTTAATCTGCGGTTCAGTCATCGTACTATGAGGGATTTCATTTACTAAATTCTGTGATCTTAGGATTGGTAATATCTTCAAGATTATGATATTCATATGTAAATGGCTTTTTAAGTTGATCTTACAACATAGCTGTTATCACGTTGAATCTGTCCTGCTACATAAATGAGATATTTACAATAAGTTAGACACACACTAAGCTTTCCCCATGTTTACTGAACCCCGCAGAACATCGCGCGCTCCGATTGAAGTGGATTGTCCATCACTCTAGCGCATGCTATGCTCGACAAGGGTCGAAATATTGAGGCTTATTATGGAATGCAAAAGATCCTCTCAGCTCCGTCAATGCTAGTTTGCTGGCTCATTGGAGAAGCTTTGTCGGACCAGACTTCATTCGGAGTGTATTGGCCCGACAAAGCTTTTCCAATGAGCCAGACCAGCATAGAAAAACTCTTAGTTCAGTTGCACCAAAACACGGAGGTTGATCAGAAAAGACTGTACTAGAGAATCCCGATTGAAAAGATCAGCGCTGCACGATCGAGACTAATTGGAAAGGCCGTTCCTAAAGCTTCAAGACGCCAGATATGGGTTTCGGGCAAACCTATTGGCATATCACCTCGAAATGGATGTTAGAACTCGTTAAAAAGGCTCCATCTTACGACCTGCTTATGTCCCGCCAAGCAGCTTTTGATCTCAGCAAATAGTGTAGACATTGTTTAAATACTTGGAAATTTTCGTATCATTACAAAATTAGAAAGGGAAGATATGAAATAGCTAGCTAAGAACGCGAAATGGTTCTATCGATAATAAAACCCAATCACTTATGAATAGCCCAGAGAATTGGCTCGTTCCGAAGGACGTCCGGAGCTCTGGATATATGAAGCGGTGTGATACCAATATTCTAACGCTACTTTACAATCATTATAAATGGAGGTAAATTAACATGTCTATCAGTATGTCAAAGTAGAATAAAATAGATATATGGCTCATAAATTTAGTTTGTAACACAGTGATAACAAAGAAG
>Ga0247807_10002338_pt1 | contig 10486 bp, 5 predicted proteins | sample UWRJL074202C1_FD_179931 | JGI IMG/M metagenome (GOLD analysis project Ga0247807, IMG submission 179931) | Plant litter microbial communities from Arlington Agricultural Research Station in Wisconsin, United States - UWRJ-L074-202C-1 | ecosystem: Environmental > Terrestrial > Plant litter >...
CACAGGAGAGAAGGAGAGAGCAGCGCCAAGCAGGTAAGGAAGGAATTTTCTCATTGAAGATGAACCTTGCAGTGAACAGACCCCGGGATTATGTGGCAAAGCCATCGACATTGCGCGCCTATCGAACCCGCGCAGATGCATCACTTGCGACAATCCCCCGCGCGTGATTGCAGGGCTTCTGATATGAAAGTTAACCTGGCTTTACAGTTAGTTGTTGCAGGAATAATACAGTAGTCAGTTATTTCACTCATTGAGTCTTTTCTTTTGGCCAACTATTTTAGATAACGTCAGGTAAAACATACCATCCATCGCCAAATTGCTCGTTGTGCTGTTTTGGATGCCACACTGCGTAACACAAGGCTGAACGTCCCCTTTGCTCAGGTAACCTTCAAATGATCAATGATCATTCGACCGGAACCTCTAGCAGTATTCATGGTAGTTCGCGTGTAAATACGCTGGTAAATGAAAGTCACGAGCGTTCTATAAAACAAGATTTCTCCGAATCGGCATTGGAAGCGGTAGCTATCTCGCCTGCTATCCAAGCGGGTAAGTGCTGCGATACAACATTGCCAGGAAAATTTTCCGTACTGGTGTTGATGTGCACCTACAACGGTCAGAGCTTTCTGGAAAAACAGTTAGAGTCGATAAAGTCCCAGACATTTACTGATTGGCATGTTGCTGTCTCGGACGACGGTTCGCAGGATGCAACCTGGAATATCGCCAATCGTTACCGCTATTTATGGGGTGAAGACAAGGTCAGTTTGTGGCGCGGGCCGGGGCGGGGCTTTGCCCGAAATTTCATCGCCAACGTTTGCAACAAAGCCCTTGCAGCGCAGTTCTATGCCTGGTGCGACCAGGATGATGTCTGGGAGCAGGACAAATTGCAGGCGGCGGTGCGCTGGTTGCAGAGCGTCCCGGCGCAAGTGCCCGCTCTGTATTTTGGGCGCACCGAGTTAATGAGCCAGCACGGCGAAGCTTTGGGCTATTCGCCTTTGTTCCGTCGGCCTCCGTCGTTTGCCAATGCGCTGGTTCAGAACATCGGCGGTGGTAACACCATGGTGTTGAACCATGCCGCACGGGTTCTGTTGGGCGAAGCCGGGGAGCAGCGGGATGTGGTGTCCCATGACTGGTGGGCCTATTTGCTGGTCAGCGGGGTGGGCGGTAACGTTTTTTACGACCCCGCTCCTTATGTGCACTACCGACAACATGGGGGCAATCTCGTCGGCTCCAACTGTGGCTGGGCTGCCCGGATCACGCGGATGCGCATGTTGTTTCAAGGTCGCTTCAGGCATTGGAATGCAGTCAATATCGCGGGTCTGGAAACGATCCGCCATCGTCTTACTCCCGAAAACCTACTGATCTTCGATGAGTTCAAGACGTTGCGCTCCCGACGTTTGTTCGGCCGGTTGCTAAGCCTCAGGCGCTCAGGTGTTTATCGCCAGACCCTGCTGGGTAACCTTGGGTTGCTCCTTGCTGCGGCGATCAACGGTGTTTGAACGTCACGACCGTAATGCCCTGTTTATCGCTGACTCAATCGGAGGTGCATCATCGACGTGAATGCTCAACGTGTTCTTGGGGCTGGACCCCTGAGTCTGATTCATAGCCTTTGGTACTATCGGCAGCTCATAGTTGCCATGACCAAGCGAGAAGTCGTAGGGCGCTATCGCGGTTCAATCATGGGCCTGGCATGGTCTTTTTTTAATCCTGTCTTGATGCTTGCTGTTTATACCTTTGTTTTTTCTGAAGTCTTCCAGTCACGTTGGCCAGGGCAGGATGGCGGCAAGGGTGGATTTGCCATTCTCTTATTCGTCGGCATGATTGTTCACGGCTTGTTTTCCGAATGCGCCAATCGCTCCGCATCACTGATTATTACCAATGGCAATTACGTCAAAAAAGTAATATTTCCGCTCGAAATTCTGACTGTCATTACGCTCGGTTCTGCGCTGTTCCATACCTGCATTAGTTTGATTGTGTTGTTAGGTGCGCAGTTTCTACTGACCCACCAATTGCACCTGTCTGCGCTGTTATTTCCGCTCATATTGATGCCGCTGTTGATTGCAACTCTTGGTATCAGCTGGTGGCTTGCGGCATTGGGCGTATACCTGCGTGATGTGGGGCAGGTCATCGGTGTGCTGACCACGGTGTTGTTGTTCCTGTCGCCCGTGCTGTATCCGGTCGCGGCGCTACCAGAGATTTATCAACCCTGGCTCAAGCTCAACCCCCTGACCTACATCATTGAAGAGAGCCGCAATGTGTTGCTGTTCGGCCTACTCCCGCAATGGGGCAGCCTGGCGTTGGCCATGCTGATCGGTCTTGTGATTGCGGCAGCCGGATTCTGGTTCTTCCAACGAACACGCAAGGGGTTTGCCGATGTCATCTGAGGACAATGCCATCAGCGTGCGCGACATCTCAAAGTGCTTCTACACCTATGACAAGCCTTTTGATCGACTCAAACATTCATTGGTCCCTAGGCTGCAGCGCAGCTTGGGGGCGCCGTTGAGTACTTATGGCAAAGAATTCTGGGCCTTGCGCAACGTTGATTTTGACGTTCGGCGCGGTGAAACCGTTGGCATCGTGGGGCGCAACGGTTCCGGTAAATCCACTTTGCTACAGATTATCTGCGGCACCCTCACGCCAAGCGCTGGCCAAGTGCATACCCATGGCCGGGTAGCCGCCTTGCTTGAGTTGGGGTCTGGCTTCAACCCGGAATTTACTGGGCGAGAGAACGTTTACCTCAATGCGGCGCTGCTGGGGTTGAGCCGTGATGAAGTGGATCAGCGTTTCGATGCCATTGCAGGCTTTGCCGACATTGGCGAGTTCATTGATCAGCCGGTCAAAGCCTATTCCAGTGGCATGGCGGTGCGTCTTGCGTTCGCCGTTCAGGCCCAGGTTGATCCCGACATTTTGATTGTCGATGAAGCCCTTTCGGTCGGCGACGCCCGGTTCCAGGCCAAGTGTTTCGAGCGGCTGCGACAGCTTAAAAGCAATGGCACAAGCATTTTGTTGGTGACCCATGCCAGCGAGCAGGTGGTGACTCACTGCAACCGTGCCGTGCTGCTGGAGCAAGGCCGGGTAGAAATGATCGGGCCTTCAAGGACGGTTATCAATCGCTACCTGGACATCCTGTTTGGCCGAGGCAAGCCGGAATCCAATTCAGGTATGGAGCAGCCATCCACGCTGGATGCCAGCGCTTCGACTACAGCCTCCAACCGTCGGGAAAGCGCGACTCTGGTGTTCGAGCGCGATGTTTACGCGACCCGCAGTGGCTTCAACGCTCATGAGTACCGCTGGGGAGATGGCGCGGCAGCGGTGCAGGATTTTCATCTTTCGGCCAACGGTTGTGAGTTTCCGGCGTTGGTTGCGCCGGGTGACGAGATCGTTCTGCATCTGGCCATCCACTTTCATCGATTGGTGGTCAATCCGATTCTTGGCTTCACGATCAAGACCAAGGAGGGCGTGACGGTCTACGGGACCAACTCCTGGTTGCTCGATTGCTCGGCCGCGCAAGCTTTGGGCACTGCCGGCTCAAATGCTCAGGCGTGTCTCAAATTCATCAATCGGCTGGCCACCGGTGACTACTTCCTTTCCGTCGGCGTTGCCTCAAGGGATGGCGAAAACATCATTCCCCATGATCGCCGTTACGACTCGATCCACTTTGTCGTGTCGCCGACTCCACAGCTGCTTGGCCTCATAGATCTGGCCCTCACCATGGATATCCAGCAGGTGCTTAACGATGATCGAGCTTCAACAGAAGGGCTATCGCTTCAACTCTGAAACCCGCATCTGGATGCGCGATGATTATCTGGGCCTGGCCTACAACGATGGCGATGAAAGCGAGCAGCGGGTGGCACGGATCATCCGCGAAGCTCAAGATTTGTCAGTGTTGTCTACCGAGTTGACCCACCAGTGCATTGACTGGGCGTCGATCTACCATCTTGAAAGTGCGCGGGCAAACATCCTGCGTCCTTTTGAATGTTTTCTTTTTGGACGCATTCTGGAGATTGGCGCCGGGTGCGGTGCAATCAGCCGGTATTTAGGGGAGTGCGGCGGTACCGTCCTGAGCCTTGAAGGCAGTGTCCGACGCGCGCAAATCACCGCCAGCCGAACCCGGGACCTGGATAACGTCACGGTGCTTGCCGAGCGCTTTGATGATTTTCAGACCGTCCAGCGCTTCGATGTCGTGACGCTTATCGGTGTTCTGGAATACGCCACCGCATTTAGCGACGATCCAAACCCCGCGCTGCACATGCTCAAGCGTGCCTACGATCTGCTGTTACCTGACGGCAAGCTGTTTATTGCCATCGAAAATCAGTTGGGGCTCAAGTACTTCGCCGGTGCGCCCGAGGATCATGTCGGGGTGCCGATGTATGGCATAGAAGGGCGATACAGCAAAGGTCAGGCGCAGACATTCGGCCGCAATAAATTAAAGGGGCTCATCGAGCAGGCGGGGTTTCATCATTCCGAGTTTCTGTATCCGGCACCAGATTACAAACTGCCCCAATCGATCACCACTGAGCTGGGGTTTGCGTCGTCGTCATTCGATGCCGCAGCGCTGGCCTGGCAGGGCGCTAAAAAAGACCTGCAGTTACCCAAGGCAACCACCTTCAGCCTGGAGCGCGCTTGGCCGGTCGTTATCGATAATGGCCTGGGACCTGAGTTGGCCAATTCGTTTCTGGTGGCCGCTTCGCGTTCGGCTGAACCTGCAGTGGCGCGGGATGTTCTGGCCTACCACTACAACACCAGTCGCATCCCGGCGTTCTGCAAGCTGTCGCGGTTTATCCAGACCCCGACAGGTGGCATCGAAGTCCGCCACGAACGGCTACGACCCGGCGCAACATCAGCCCATGAAAACGGTTTTCGGCACATTCTCTCTGATGTTGATAACTACGTCAGCGGCAAGCCCCTGAGTATTGGTTTCCTGAAAATCGCCACTAGCCCCGACTGGGTGATTCGGGATTTCGGAGAGTTCATCCGGCAGTATCTGCAGGCCTTGAGCGATCTGCTTGGGGATTTTGGCGCAGAGTTTTCCCTGGCGCGCGTCGATGAAAAACTTCCCGGGCTGTTTATCGATGCCGTACCCCAGAACATCCTGATCAGGCCTGACGGTACGCCTTCACTTATCGATATTGAGTGGAATATGGCCGATGGGGTGGAGCTCGGGCATTTGTTGGTGCGCGGGCTGCTACCGCTAATAGCCGCCGCCAAACCGTTCTACCCCAGCATCATGCCGCCCAGCCAAATGCAGTTTGTACTCGAAACGGTAAGAGCAGCCGGACTGGAGATCAGCGACGATGACGTTAATCGCTACGTTGCCCGCGAAGCGCAGTTTCAATCAAGTGTCAGTGGGCGTCCTGTCAGTCACTTTCTTGACTGGAAGCCCGACGAGCCCATCAATCAGAAAGTGACGATCGTTCAGCCGCCCCTGCGCGCCAAACTCTATTACAGCAACGGTGATGGGCAGTTCAAAGAGGACGCCAGCATCGCTGTGGAACTGACGCCCGGTCACCAGCAACTGCATTTTCCGTTCGCCAGCATGCCCACTCGACCTCGGCGGCTCAGGTTTGACCCGGTAGATCGGAAAGTGTCGTTCGCTGTGGATAACCTGAGGCTCCTTGATGGCGAGCAGGAAGTGTGGAAGTGGGATCGTCAGACCGACAGCCTGGTGTCCAGCTCCGGCCTGATGAAGGTCGAGAAGTCGGGCACACCGGTTTTTTTCCTGAGCCTGGATGACGACCCCTACCTTGAGCTGCCGGTGGACCTGTCTTCCATAGACAGCATCGCCGGGCTGAGCCTGAGCCTTGATCTGGTGCTGTATACCGATGAAGTCATGGCAAGGCTGGTGAGTGTCGAGCTCAACACCGTCAATCAATACCAGCAGGTTTTCCAGGAATCACTCGCACCGTTGGCCGCGCAGATCATGGCCTTGAGCACCAGTGTCGCCGAGCTGGATCAGGTCGCCCACTCGCTGGTGCACAGCGTGATTGAGTCCGAGCACGAGACCATCGGGCTGGTTGAGCGCCTGCTGGTGGATCATCGGCAGGTTTTGACTGCGCAAATGGGCGAGCTGGACAAGGTCACCCATAGCCTTGCCGACAGCGTTATCGAGACCGAGCATGAAACCATCGAGACCGTGCAGCGACTGTTAAGTAACCACAGTGACGTTGCCAACGACCGGGATGCACAGATCCAGCAGCTGCAACAGGCGCTCCACTGCCAGCAAGTCGAAAAAGATACCCACATCCATCATCTGAACCTGAGGATTGGCGTGCTGGAGTCGTCATACAGCCGTAGGCTGACCGCGCCAGTACGCAAGTCGATCATTGCGGCCGGCCGCGTCAAGCGCGTCTCAAAGTTGCTGCCGGCGATGATCCGTCGGGGAGGCGGGCTGAACGCGACGTTTCGACGCTCTGTAGGCGTGTTGCGCGAGCAGGGCATACGAGGGTTGATTGCCAGGGTGCGCTGGTTCAGTGGCATCGATCAAAATCCTGCGCAAGTGACTCCAGCACTCCAGCCTCTTGAGCGTCATGACTATGCCGCCTGGATCGAGCGCTTCGACACTCTGGACGCCGATGCTCGCTGGGAGATAACCGAGCACATCCGCACCTGGGAAAACCAGCCACTGATTTCCATCATCATGCCGGTGTTCAACCCGCCACTGGAATATCTCCGCGCTGCGGTCGACAGCGTTCGTTATCAGCTGTATCCGCATTGGGAGCTCTGCATTGCGGATGACGCATCTACAAAGCGGGAGGTGCGTGAGTATCTTGAACAGCTTGAACTCAACGATCCGCAAATCAAGGTAGTGTTTCGTGAGGTCAATGGCCATATCTGCGCTGCCAGTAACTCGGCCATCGCCATCGCCAGCGGCGAGTATCTCGCGCTGATGGACAACGATGATCTAATTGCCGAACACGCCCTGTACTGGGTAGCGAGGGCCATCCTCGAGCATCCCGACGCCAGCCTGATCTACTCCGACGAAGACAAGATTGATACTCAGGGCAGGCGTAACGAGCCTTACTTCAAGCCGGACTGGAACGAGTTTCTGTTTCGTTCGCAGAACATGATTTCCCATCTGGGCGTCTATCGGCGGGATCTGGTGTTGCAGGTTGGTGGCTTTCGCGAAGGCTTTGAAGGTTCGCAAGATTACGACCTGGCGTTGCGTTGTGTTGAACACATCGAGCCGACGCAGATTATCCACATCCCGCGGGTGCTCTATCACTGGCGCGCCCATCCGGGCAGTACTGCTGTGGCGGGAAGTGAAAAGCCCTATGCGGCACTGGCCGGCGCCAAGGCCCTTGATGAGCACCTGATCCGCCAAGGCATAGATGCTTACGCAGAGCTGCTGCCTATCCTCATGTATCGAGTGCATTACAGACTTCCAGAGCGCCAGCCTTTGGTAAGTTTGATCATCCCTACCCGCAACTCCCACCTGTTGGTAAAGCAGTGCATCGATAGTATCCGCGCACTGACCACTTACGAGAACTACGAAATCATTCTTGTTGATAACGGTTCGGACGAGGCCGAGTCGTTGGCCTACTTCGCTCAATTAGCAAGCGAACACAATGTTTTGGTATTGCGAGATGACGGTCCATTCAACTATTCAGCATTGAATAACCGTGCAGTAAAGCAGGCGCGCGGCGAGTTGGTAGGGTTGATCAATAATGATATTGAAATTATTACCCCGCAGTGGTTGGAGGAAATGGTTTCTATTGCGCTGCAGCCTGGTGTAGGCGCTGTTGGGGGATGCCTGTGGTTCGATGATGGTCGATTGCAGCATGGCGGGGTCATCCTTGGGGTGGGCGGCATCGCCAACCACGCCCATAAATTTTTACCCAAGGGCGAGCACGGATATTTCGGCCGCGCGGTATTGATACAGTCCTATTCTGCCGTCACTGCAGCGTGTCTGATCATTAGCAAGTCTGTCTATGAAGAAGTCGGTGGACTGGATGAAGTCAATCTGACGATAGCGTTCAATGACGTGGATTTCTGTCTGCGTGTTCAAGAGGCGGGTTATACCAATGTCTGGACGCCTTTCGCGCAGATGTATCACTACGAATCCGCGACGCGCGGGGCGGAAGACACTCCTGCGAAGCAAGCGCGGTTCAATCAGGAAGTTCACTACATGGAGAAACGCTGGCCAGACCTCGCCAGCGACCCCGCGTATAACCCTAACCTGACACTGACGCATACTGATTTCAGTCTGGCGTGGCCGCCGAGGATAGAGAACGGACCGCAGGGAGCATGAGATGTCAAAGTTGAAAAGTCTCCTCTTGTATAAAGGCCATTACCTAGTTTTGGTGGTAGTACTCTTTGTGGGTATAGCGTTGTGCATACTCATCCCCCCTTTGCAATCACCGGATGAGTTTGATCACCTTAAGCGAGCTTACTTGTGGGGGCATGGCAAAGTGTTGTTGGATGGGCCCGTGGGAAACTCGTCTGGGGGGATGGTTGATACAGGCTTGAAAGAGTACATGAGTATTTATGCCACGCTTCCTTTTCACAGAGATGTCAAATTAACCCCGGCCATGCGGTATGGTGCTGAAGGGGTGATGTGGTCTCATCAAAAGGTATTTGATTCTGCCGCAGGGGCCGTCGCTTACTTTCCAATCATATATACACCACAAGCGCTGGCGTTGAGAGTTGGAGAATGGCTGGGGTTAAGCATAGACATGTCCTATCGAGGGGCGCGGTATCTGAATTTGATTGTCATTATGTTGATTTTAATATGGGCATTTTCCTATAGCCCGCCTAGCTACTTGGCAATCTCTTGCATGCTGCTGCCGATGCAACTGTTCCAGCTGGCAGCGACGAGTATCGATGGACTGGCGATGGCACTATGCATCTTCGCGGTTTCCGTTTTCATGCGGATCGCGAAAGATAGCGGATCCCGTCCTTCCCGGGACTATTATCTGTTGCTTCTGGCTTCCACTCTCCTGATAACCAGTCGCCCTTATTTACTACCACTGCTGGGTTTGTCCCTGGTGGTTTTTTCTATAAGACCGAGTAGGGTTCTGGCGCTCGCCATTGGTTGTCAGGCGGTGTTTGTCATCGGCTGGTTCATGCTCGTGCTCCTGTACACAGCGGATATTCGCGTGTCCACTGAACTCGGAACAGTAGAAAAGTTGAATTATTATTTCTCGCATCCCGGAGTTCTTATGGGAGTGATGTGGGCCACCATGAGCGATGCCAGTCTCCTGCAGTTTTACGGCTTTTCTTTTATCGGGATTTTGGGTTGGCTGGATACGTCTCTTCATGAAGCTGCTTATATTGTATTAGGGCTATTTTTAATGCTGATTGCTGTTCTCAATACCGGAACCCTCAGAAAAGATAGTCAGGCGCGTTGGGCACTGCTCATCACCGCGCTATGCTCGGTAGCATTAGTATTTATGTTGTTGCTGTTAACGTGGACAGCTCTTCCCGCAGTCAGGGTCGAAGGCGTTCAAGGGAGATATTTGGTTATTCCATTCATATTGATGGCCTACGCCCTCAATGGTGTAGGTCCCGAATTCCATGCTCGAAGGATATGGTTGAATATTGCGCTGCTGATGACGATAGGGGGGTATTCAGAAATGGTTACAATAGAGGCCCTGTTGGACCGTTACTATGGATTGTGACTCTGAGTGCTGAACACAATATCAATGTGGCTGACATTTTAGCTATCGCCGAGATTAACAGAGATGAAGCTATTCAGTATCAGTGCGCGAAAGATATCGAGGGTGTTCATTATTATGTTGGCGGTGTTCAGTTCTCTGAATTTGACGGCGCTCGAGAAAACTCCTGAGTTATCGCCAGGTGATGGCTATATTGATTCAGTTACCCTTGAAGGGGGTAAAGTACATGCGCAGGGCTGGGTCGCTATTGATAGGGATGCTAAGCCAGTCACAATATTAAATATATTTCTGAATGAAATACTTGTATATGAAGGTGATTTCGAGCATTGGTCCCGGCCCGACGTAGCGAAAATAATGAACCGTCCACAATGGTCGAGTTCAGGATGGCGTGTTTCTTTCGAACTTCCTGAAAGTTTGGCCCAAGGTACTTATGAGGTAGCGGCAATCGCGCAAACGAGCAGCGGAGATCAGATCAGGCTGAAGCCGTCGAAAGCGGCCGAGAAACTGCCGGTAATGCAGTCAACCAAGGACGGGGGCGGCTTCATCCGCGGGATGAAGCTAGTCATTGGGCTCTCCATCCTTTTTTTAGCCGTATGCTTTGTGAAAGCCAAGTCGATAACTGACTGGCTTCAAGACAAGCTTAACGTCAAAGTATCGGAGCCCTTATTATTCGGTGCTTCTGTTTTGATGGTTTCTCTGGTCTTTGTCGGCCTCGGGCTTACAGGTTCGTCATTGAGCCTCGGCCGGGCTAGTGCACCTTTCATCAAACTTGACAGTGCCCGTGTTATTGCCCGCGACCAAGCAGTTCGCAGCGATGAATGGCTGGTACTCACGCCTCTCGCTATTGCCCAATACAACCATAATCCCTGGTTCCC
>Ga0247807_10002339_pt1 | contig 10483 bp, 12 predicted proteins | sample UWRJL074202C1_FD_179931 | JGI IMG/M metagenome (GOLD analysis project Ga0247807, IMG submission 179931) | Plant litter microbial communities from Arlington Agricultural Research Station in Wisconsin, United States - UWRJ-L074-202C-1 | ecosystem: Environmental > Terrestrial > Plant litter >...
TAGAATAGTCTACTTGGGCTTTGCTGTATCAAAGCCCAGCATAATTTCAAAGTCAACCTGTCTCGCTTTACGAAATCTTGATCTACACGCTCGCCTTCTCATTCAACGGAACAATAAGAAAAAACACGACTCCAACTTCTCCATCATCTTCACAAAAGGATTCAATCACTATCCACAAACACAGAACCACAAAACCTCCTTCCAATCACTCAACCTCATCAACCCATCTACTACCATGTGCTGGATGTACGTCTACCTCCACTTCCTCTGCCCCTGCGAACGCGTGCTCACCAACGCCGTCTGGCCCAGCTTTCTCCCCTCCGGCGACCTCGCCTGCGACTGGGAGTGCGGCGGGATCCCGAGAAAAGTCACCGCGAACAGCGGGTTCTGGGGCGCGTACTGCTCCAAGGCATGTCGCGAGCGCTATTGACGCGGCGAGTACCGTGCCGTGCTTGGCGATCGCAACTTTTGCGCCGGCTGGGAGGGCTTTGTCTTGCGCGAGGTCGAGGGTGTGGATGGCGATGCGTTGTTGGAGGAGATTTGGGGATCGCCTGGCGGGTTGGTGCATCGGGGGTGGGAGGGATGAGCTGGGTGTTTGAAAAAGAGGTGGGAGTGTCTTTTGAGGGGAGAGGAAGAGGAAGAGCTGAGCGATTTGGTGAGAGAATTGGTTGCACTGTTATTCAATGGTACTGTTGCTCGAGCTTGTCTAGCATGGAGTTGAGGTGTTTTGCATTTTAGACTGGTTAGCTTTCTCAGCTTGTCAAATAGCAGATGCTTTGAGAGCACGTCCAAATATATACCAGACTCAACTGATGTAGAGCTGAGCTGAGAAGAAATAAACTAACTAATACCAGTGGTGTCCAAAACCTTACTGAAAAGGAAGCTGCTTGATATTATATTACGCGTTTGGAGTATTTACTCAACTCATCTAGGCCTCGTATTAGTAGGTAAAGCCCGAGAAACAAACACAACCAATACAGCAGCACAAGCTGCAGTCGCCAGGATCATGTCTGTTATTTTCCCCTCCGTTAAATTTGCCGAACTAGCCGCGAATGTGGTCGTAAAGAGCGTCATCAGTCCCAACTTTGTCTTTTGGTCTGACACAAGATACAGAACCACAATTACTCCATTGATTACAAGCGAGGCTGCGATTACCGTAATCAACGTTACAATTCGAGAAACGTGAGTTGACGAGTAATATTTCATATCGGCAGATTTCTCGTTTCGTTTGCCCTGGTTCACGCTCACGTTAGAAGATAACCTCAGTCATACTGGATCGGTTGACAATGAGTGACGTGAGTGTTTACTGGCAAGATTTTCACTCTTACACCTTGCAGAGACTTTGTTAGGAATTCTTGATCGAGCGAGGGGCTCAGAGCAATAAGTTTGTCTGGTTGTTCAAGCATATCGTGATTATGTTAGCTACTTTGCTCCTAGTCTTAACATTGGCTTAAATATCTAGTGGCGTATTTTTCTAGCTTTAAACCCTTCTCTTATAATCCTTTATATAATCCAATTTGTTTTTTATTCAAAGAGTATTACAATTATAATCGTTTAGCTATACTCTTCAGAAATATCTTAATCATTGCTTCTTTAAAGCTTAAAACCCATTGAAATATCTAACGCCTCTCTATGATAAGCATCAGCTAAGCTGGCTTCTCCTCTGCTTCAGCATGAGAAACTTCTTAAGTTATTTTCTTCTTTAAAACCTCCTTTAATTAACAGGTGGAAGTATAAAACGATTAAGCTTTATCAAAATCTTAAAGTGCTTTTTGTTCCTAATAAACCTGTTAATATGAAGTCTTGATAGTGGATCTTTCATATATATCTCTTAATGGGACAGTAAAGTAGAATTGGTTTATCCACAGTGAAAGTGGCGTCACCGCCTTGACTTTACAAGTCTATCTGTTAGTCTCCTGTCACACTGGTTCATTCAGATAAACAAATGGTAAGCAACACGGACACGGACACGGCAACGGAAACCCAAATTTGTAAAGGCTTCCAGCAATGAAACACAGTGTGAGAATGAATTAAATTCATTTAATTCTGCTATAATTGATAGTTAAAATAGTATTGAGTCCCCTTCTTTGATGTAAGAAACTATTGTTCGGACATCATCAGAGCTTATTCAATTGTTAAGTAGTCTCTATTAACCACCTTGATATATAGACCCACTATCCCCACTATTTCAACGTTTGTCAAAAAGGTGGCGGTGGAGCAGGGGTATTTAAAAACGGCTACTCTGAAATTACCAATGAGTTTATAAGGAATACGGGGAACACGGTCTTGCTCAATCATGGTTTGTGGTACCTCGTATTGGCGGCTTTCCTATACGTGCCTTAGGATGAGTCTTCCTCATCTCCCTAAAATAATCTAGTAATAATTTAAAAAGCGCGTCGCTTTCCAGAACTGATCAACACCTCACTTCTTTTAAATATTCAATGAAGTTGTTCGACAGATTCCTGAGGTAGTATAGGTAGGTAACTAAGCTGCTCCGTTGTACCTGTCGGCCTTGAGCAGGGCATAAAATACACTCATTATTAACTTGTAGACAGGTTCAATTCCGGAAACAAACTATCAAACCCCCAATTCCAACTCATCTTTCGTAACCCTACTGAAAGGCCTTAAAATTATTGGATACGCAGTTTTCAAGCAATCGGAGAGAATTATCACACCAGTGTTAGTCTCATTTGGCGATCAAGAATCATCGCCGATTCACAAGAATTTCGCTCGAAAACTTCCAAAAACAGCTCTCAACTGTATTATGGTTGTTACAGCTCTTGTTACTGGAGGCAGTGGCTTCGTGGCAGCCCAGCTTGTCAACCTACTGCTTGAAAGTAAGCAAAATGTTCATACCACGGTACGAAGCCTCGCAAATGAGTCTAAGTGTCGATGTTTGCTAGAGATGCAGAAAAGGTATCCAGGTCAACTAAAACTGTTTGAATGTGACCTCCTTATCCCAGGATCGTTTGATGCTGCTATGGAAGGGTGTACTGTTGTTCATCACGTCGCCTCACCATTTCTGCTACCTGAGAAAATCAAAGATGGCCAATCGCAACTCGTGAAACCAGCGCTGGATGGAACACGCAATGTCCTTGCAAGTGTTAACAAAACCGAGAGTGTTTCACGCGTAGTCATGACCTCCACGATCGGTGCAATTTTTGGAGATTATATTGATGTTCATAAAATGAAGGATCAGACGTTATCAGAGGATTACTTCAACACCACGAGTTCAGTCATCAATAATCCTTATCACTACTCGAAAGTCATTGCGGAGAAAGAAGCCTGGGAAACCAACAAACGTCAAAACCGATGGAGCCTAGTGTGCATCAATCCGGGTATGGTATTGGGACCTTCTCTCACCGGAAATTCCGATTCTGGTAGCTTATTTCTGCTCGACGAGATGTTAAAGGGCTATTTCTTTTACGGCATGGCGAATCTTAGCTTGGCAACAGTCGATGTCCGCGAAGTTGCCCAGGCGCACTTGGCCGCAGCGGAGAAAGAGGAGGCTCATGGACGTTATATCCTGTGCGATGTTGAAATGTCGTCTTTTGTCAATATCTCTAGGATACTTCGAAAGGTCCACAGCCGGCCTTACCTCTTGCCCAGAAATCAAGTGCCAGATTTCCTCGTTAGAACCATCGGTCCTTTATTCGGCCTATCGCAGGAATATATGCGCGCTCATCTCGGTATCCGCTTCAAGATTGATAATTACCGTAGCATCAAAGAGCTTGGTATCAAGTATCGGCCCATTGAAGAAACCCTTCGAGACCATTATAACTCATGGGTTGAGCAAAGAAAGAAATAAGCTATTGCTGAAGGAGAATTTGGTGATATTTAAGCCGAAAATATATGTAAAGACCACATTTTTATGCGCTAAAGATCTGTGCTGCCTTTCTTCTCCTGGTTTGATCTTCTATATGGGCTGAAATCATGTCGCATTTTGTATATGCTAACTAGAATGTTAGACTTGTTGGGTGATATCGTTACAGAATTGGCACATCATGGTTAGTTCAAATAGTCAACATTAAAATACGGTGAAAGATGGAATACGGCAAGAGTAGGACATTAAAACTGCATTTGGCCAACGTGATCCAAACTTAAATCTTCGTGCAGCAGGGAATCAATTCTTGAGTTACTCACAATATACACAAAAATCACGTGTTTGCTTATTAAAACAGGAATAAATTAAAAGACACGTGCTATTTGTAAGTATGGTTTTAATGCAATAGGTGGTTTGCCGTAAATGAAATACTATTTTCCTCAATACCTTGAATGAATCCCTTGAATGCTCGCTATCTACCACCACAATCTCTCAGCATGCCAAGCCCTGGTTTTCAATGGTGCCAATATGCCTGAAAATAGTGGGGATGGTGCCTAAGAAACTCTTGCTAGAACTAATTGAGCGTTTCTTAAGGGGCATATTTAACTTTCAGCAATGACTATTTCCATTCTTCAATCTCCTCTTTTCTCCCCGCCAACTTTGCACATTATCCTTTCATCTTCGATGCTATTGATGCTATATAGGATCTCACGGTTAGCGAAGTACTATAAACCCAGTGAGTGAAGAAAGCCTTAATACCATAAAACTTCCTCACCAATAATAGTCCTTTATTGAGAAGGTTGAGGGACTCAAAGTCTAGAGATCAGTGAAAAGCTAACTCCCATTGATAGATACTTAGATCGGGAGATCAATTTGAACAGTATGGATAACATCAATATACTTCCCAAGGAAGTTCTTCACGAGATTACATCATATCTCGAAACTGATATCCAAGACGTGCGGAATTTGGCATCTGTTTCAAAGTGTCTTTCGCTTGTCGCCTCTGCTGCTTTATACAGGCATATCGACTTTAATCACGGGAACGATTATGAGTTTCTGGAGGTTAGTAAGAAACGTCAGCTTCGATTGCTCAAATCTATTGCAGAGTAAGTATGAACCTTGGAATAAAAATGGGAAGTCTAATTATTTCTTGCAGCAATCCAAAATTAGGTGCCTTGGTGAAGACATTTAATAGTTACTGGAATTTGGGAGGTTACCACTCTTATCGTGATAACCGAGACGCAAATTCAATCGACGAAGAGAACGCCATTGCCTTAAGTGCCGCGAAGAACATGGTAAATCTGTCTCGAGCAGAGCTTTCTCACAACCATTTTGGGAGTCAAATACTTGATAATCTCCAAAATTATCCCAACCTTGTGGATTTGCGTGTCTGTGGGTTCCGACCACAAGATCATATGTGGGGACAGGCACCTGTCTCCCTTAAGAAGATAAATTGGAATATGCCACGCGAATCGATGAATCATAGGGAACTAGGGCCAGAATCTTATAACGCATGGGATTCAGCTCAGCTTTTGATAGATGTTGCCGCCACGACATGCCCTGGTCTTGAATCTCTCGGCATAATCATTACTCATAGGGAGGACGGGGCTCCGGGAACATCGCCTCCCTCAACTAATGCAGCTCAACAATACCAATCAATAATCCCTAACACATCAAGATTGCCATCTTTAAAACACTTTAGCTTCCACTATAATGACTATGAGTATCAAAATCGAGAAAAGGCGAATTTGGACATGATAGATTTCATCAGCAAGCATCCACATATTACATCACTGTCCATTGATCTTGGTAGTGTCAATGGGAGTAGAAGGGAGCCAGATCTGTTAGAAGTGTGCCGTATGCTTCCGAACCTTAAAGTAATCAGTCTAAGTTCAAGCCACGCTGCCACAGAGCAAGCAGCTCTAGACTTTTGGAGTAGCATAACGAAAGGCCTTGCTAGCCCTGCATATGAGATAGAGAGTCTTTCGGTGCGAGATCTCTGTTGTTCCTTCTCGCCACAACTTGGCAGTTTCTTCCAATCTTGGAAAAGCTTGAAGAGTTTGAGGGTAGGAGACAAAGACAACGAATACAGCGCTTACGGATCAGATGGTAGACCTCAATTTAAGAAATATGCACCGGTCTGTTTATTATTCCCCTTTGAACTCTCTTGATGCTGAAGTATATAGAAAATTTTGGGGTTTGTGAAGGCGCTCCCACCTTCGCTTGAGGAGATATACGTTGAGTTTAATGGCGAACAACTCTGTGTTTATGAAGATGAAGAGTTCGACCCAATGTGCAACCTTGGTGTTCCAGCATTTATAGCGTTACCGCGTTTGCATACATTCGACGTCCATGCCTGGATATCCGATATTGATGGTCAGTTGTTCTCCTCAATTACGCAAGCTGCGACATAAGGGTAGCTGGCAAATAGTGTCAACTTACCATAAATGTGTCTATTCTGGCTTTTGCAAGCATTTTTATATACCTGAGCCCTTTAAGCTCTTTTGGTTGCTAACATAATAATAGTTGGGGGGCCTGGAACACACCCAGAAAAGGGAGTGTTTTATAGACGTCTTCCGTTGGAAGTTGAAACTAGTACAAACTCCAGCAAACTCAAGATTTTGTGGACATCTCGTATGGATTCTGTCTACCAAGAAGATTGGGCCACCGTAGTAAAGAAATTTGAAGCAATTACTGGTGAATTTGAAGGAAGAGATGCCGAGGAATTATGGCTAGAAGGCTACAAATTCGCAGAAGTCGTGCCAGCGACAACACGGGGACGTGCACCAGATTATGTTGCACCAGATCATTCATGGCCAAGCTGGCATGATGCTATAGCAGAATACAAAGGATGGCGAAAGGATACATGGTGAATAAAGAATAGGTAGTATGCTATCGCATATTAAGTTGTCGCAAATAAGTTTAGTTGGTTAAAAGCTGAAAATTAAAAAGTAGAATTTTTACACATTCATAACCAACGAACTGTAATGCCCTGCAAGAATTTGTGACAACTCTCTTGGCATACTCTTCCGTTTTATTTCCAGTAGTTGCTCATTGTCACCTAAGAAAAATACAAATAAGTTTACCTTGACTATACATGAAATTCTAAGAGTTCCCATAGAACAAAAAGTGCTGATTTTATCAGCTACCCTTGAGGCGTGTAATAAGTAGTAGAATCTCATGAACCCTTGCTTTGACTTGTTGGTTCGATGGTGTGCTGTTAACAATTTGGGATAGCATTTTTAAAAAGGAACCTAGCGTGAGGGTCGGCACCAGCCTGGAGGAAGTCCTCCGTGATATGTAGATGGTACAATGTTGAAGACTGAGTTTCAGGTAGAGATTTATTCGATAACTTCTGCAGCCAAACAATCCAAGTCGTTTGCAGTGCCGGCTGCCTAATGTGAATATTGGGATTAAATCCATTGTCCAATAGGGCTTTGGCCATAGTCCTCGAGGGTGAGCTAGTAAATGGTAGTATGTTGCCATCACAAAGTCTGAACATCATGGGCCGATCAACAGCGTGGTATAGAACTGAGTGGTATTTGCACAAGAATCGATCGAGTCTGTCATACGGAGATATTGGTTGGAATTGAGGATCGTTTTGGACATAGTTGACAGCACCAGCCTCTATTGCAAGGAGTAAAGGGAAAAGATCTGGATCAGTATAGAAGCCTGATCGGAATTCGGAGAGATGCGTGTCGGAAGTCGATTCAAGATGGCGCATAAAACTGTTCAGGCAATCAAAAAATTGTTTACTGTGTATATGGGAGCTCTCATCGGCCGCAACCGCCCAGCGTAATCCTAGGGCTAAGGAAAATGGAAGGCCAATTCTAGCCGGTGTTGTTAAATTTAAGTCCAGCAAAAGGTGAAAAATATAAAGCGCCATTGCCGTGGCTGCATTGTAGGTATCATGGGGCATTTGAAGGCATTCCAGGTCCCAAGTGCTTTCGTGGTTCAAGAACTCGAAGACGGTGCGATGCATAAAGCTTACTTCAGAATCAATAAGCTGACAGTGTTCTCCCGTTGCGCTATGACAGAGACAAAGGCGCAAAGTATTGGACGCCTTACAGGTTGTTTCCAGCAATCCACCGCAACGACTACGAAGCCGGCCCTGGAAAGATTTGCACAGAAACTTTCTCCAGTCCATACTATTTCTGATGCCAAAGATTTGTTTATAGAATACGCCACTGGGGTATTCAAATATCATAGCCAAGCCAAAAGTAAAAAGAGGCAATGTGTCCCACGGAGTTGCCTGCTTTTCGTAACATGCTCGAAGTATTTTAGAGCCTTCAATTCGGTGTCCTTCATTGATATTGGCTAACATATATTTGAACATATCTTCAAGTTCCGGAGGAAGTTCATCAACTCGACGATGGAGCTCCGAAATACTGTCGTAGTCACTGAAACCTCTCATGAGTGAGCGACATGTGTTGTGGCCTGAGACACACACCCTCATTAGCTAGTATACTTAGACCTCTCCCGTACGGAGAGCTTCCTTCCCTAGACTTTACCAAAACAAGAACCTTATCACACTTTTACTCAAAGGAACCTCTCCTTTTTCGCATCGTGAGTCTAGGTCCTTGACAACATGCCAGCACTACCCAAAGAAACACACCGGACGATTTGGCACATACATCCTGCATTAAGCGATGAGGTCCATTAGCATCTTGTTGTATTAGAATTTTCATGTACTCGTGGCTTCCAAGAGTGTCATATACATATGTGGTAATATCTGTACGAGTGAGATCTTGGAGTTGAAGTTTCGGTGAACTCGTAAAAGCCGCAACGCAACTTGGAATAGGTCTGCTCGAAGTTACCACTTTAATGTTCTTATTTGAAGTAATCCTTTTGAGAAAATCAATGCCATCCTGGTAATTTCCATCGAATTCGTCAAGCCCATCAATCAAGAAGCAAAAGTGACAAACCCTATCACAGCTCCTTGCTATCACATCAAATGCTTGCTTCGTTTCTGTGATAGTGGGCAGATTGATGTCATCCTCGTTAACATCTTGTTTCTGATCATGAATCTCTTTCCACATATATGGTAGAGTCTGAGGAATCAAGTCGCGATTGGCGGAAAGAACCTGATAAAGTAGCGTTCTTGAAAGGCCCTCCTGCGTCTTTTGCTCCGTAGTGCCAAGATTGGTGAAAAAGTAATTGCACAACGTATAAGGCTTTCCAGCTGCCCACTGTGACGAGAGACTTCCTAGGCGCTTGTCCATAAATATGGATTTCATCAGTGTTGACTTCCCACTGCCAGCTTTGCCCGATATCCAATAAATTCCTGATCCGGATCGTAGCCATTCGGAAAGGTCGTCCCAAACAACTTCAGACGTTGCGGGAGAAAGTGCCCATTGGAATGTTTTACTATGAGCTTCTTGAATGCTTTCTCTTCTATCATCTATCCTTCTGAACCAAAGCTTATTTAATATGTGATCTTTGCACGTCTCCCTAATAGCATGCTGAACTGATGCAGTAATGACGCTTGAAGATCCTACGGATGCTTCTTTAAGAATCTGAAGCTTTTGGATACCATGAATAGAGTTGACATCGGCATCAGCTAGAATTCGCATTGAGGAGTCTTCCCTGGACACAGGCATAACCTCATTAATCTTGGCTGTAAAATGAGCGACTTCTGATATGAGAGTCTCAAACTTTGACTTATCGCGAATGATCCATCGCGCTCTCTTGAAGAAGGGAGCAGGCAACGTTTTGCCTTCCTTTGAAGACCGGAGAGTTGTATACTCGGCAAGGAAGCCTTGCCAGCGACACTCACTGATTCTTGGCGTCCTCAAAACTAGAACTGAGTCTTCCTGGCAATTGCCAGGACCGTTTGAGTTGTCTAATCCATATCTTGCAATTATATCTGGTACATTTGCGAAAAGGGAAGCGATGCATTCCAACATGCGGACGACCAATTTTCGAACGTCAGGGTCATCAAGCCGCCTGTCGTAATCCGGACTCAGGAGCCTGACCCGGCTTGCCCACATGAGCAGCAGCGTCTTCTCGATATCGAGCTTTGTTTTCAAAATCTCATAGTCCCGACCAAGATGTCGCGATTCTGCAATAAGATTAAAGACTTCAACGGTATCCTTGAAGACGCCGATGACTCCTGCGATCCGCACGGCACCAAGGACAAATCCCGCAATCTCAGTCATTACTGAAAAGAATTGTTGAAATAGACGGTTTCCGCAAGTGCGAAAGTTAAACTCCGAGGAAGATCGAGGAAAATATCATATAGATAAGTAGAAACACCGTTAAGCCTTGCCTACAGCCTACAGGGATTGTGCATTTGCTGCCGAGCCACGACACAACACATAATTCTACTTATCGTTCTGCGACTCTCAATGGCAAAACATATTCAGCAGTCACTGCCATATTAAAGCAGTGTCACCACCATAGCGAATCAGTAACGCTGCCGTGGCTGCGTCGATGAACTTATTCAAGTTTTCCACTCCTACTTATTTCCTATCACATGAGAATTGTCGCTTGTGAATTCACTAACTTTTATGATAATCACTGGAACAATTTATGTAGAATCATTACTTTTATTTGATTTTTCGGGTAGTTAATGTCTTGTCCACAGGGGAGACGTGTGTACTGTAGGTAGTAACAAGCATGGAGCATTCCTGGGCTGCAGTCGATGGCTGCGCATTACGC